>Ga0310690_10004296_pt1 | contig 20367 bp, 14 predicted proteins | sample AusTroGonzalo_MG_2_FD_207661 | JGI IMG/M metagenome (GOLD analysis project Ga0310690, IMG submission 207661) | Bovine rumen microbial communities from tropical cattle in Woodstock, Queensland, Australia - Gonzalo_04 (v2) (version 2) | ecosystem: Host-associated > Mammals > Digestive system >...
AAAATACACTTTTTTTAATATCATCGTGAATCAAAAAAAAATTTTTTCCGTGGTGCGGTATATGGAAAAAAAGTGTATTTTTGCCGCCGAATTGATGATAAGGAATGAGCTATGGTGTAATGGTAGCACTACAGATTTTGGTTCTGCCTGTGTAGGTTCGAGTCCTGCTAGCTCAACTGGAAAAACTCTCACCGATTTGGTGGGAGTTTTTTTTGGAAATGTGAGTAGTAATCAATATTTATATACTTAAAATTCGAAATAATGGAAGAACAGATCAATCTTATCAGCACTTTTGCCGATTTCAAAGAGTCCAAAAGCATTGACCGTGAAACGCTTATGCATATTTTGGAAGACGTTTTCGTGAGTGCTCTGAGTAAGAAATACGGACCTGACGCCGAGTTCAACGTGATTGTGAACGTGGACCGCGGCGACCTTGAAATCCAGCATTCGCTGAGAGTGGTGGAGGATGACCAGGTAACCGACCCCGTGAACCAAATCTCCCTGTCGGACGCCATCAAGATCGAACCCGACTTTGAAGTGGGCGAAGAGGTTATCGAGCAGATCCAGCTTTCCGACTTCCAGCGTCGTGAGATTTTGGCCCTGCGCCAGAACCTCAGCAACAAGATATTGGAATACGAAAAGGATGTCATTTTCCGCAAATACGAGCCGCGCAAGGGCGAACTGATCACCGGCGAGGTGAGTCAAGTGTGGAAACGCGAAATCTTAGTGATGGATGACGACCGCGTGGAGATGGTGCTGCCCAAGTCGGAACAGATTCCTACAGATTATTACAAGAAAGGTGATAGTATTATGGCTGTCATCACGTCTGTAGATGTCGTGAACGGTTCCCCGCGCATCCTCCTCTCCCGTACCTCCCCGAGATTCCTGGAGTGCCTGATGGAACGTTCCATCCCCGAAATCGAGGAAGGGGTCATCATGATTCGCGACATCGTGCGCGTACCTGGCGAACGTGCCAAAGTGCTGGTGGAGACCTACGACGACCGTATCGACCCGGTCGGCGCCTGCGTCGGCGTGAAGGGCAGCCGTATCCATGACACGGTCCGCGAACTGCGCAACGAGAACATTGATATCATCAACTACACCAACAAGAAGGAACTGCTTATCGCCCGCGCCCTCAATCCCGCTCAAATCTCTTCCATCGAACTGGATGAGGAAAACAAAACCGCCAATGTCTATATGAAATCCGACCAAGTGTCCCTCGCTATCGGCAAAGGTGGTTACAACATCAAATTGGCCAGCAAACTGTCTGGTTATGAAATTGATGTGTTCAGAGATGACATCAAAGAAGAGTATGTCATCCCGTTGTCAGAGTTCAACGATGTGTTCGATCAGTGGGTCATTGACACCTTCATCGGCATCGGATGTGACACCGCCGAAAGTATTTTGCAATTGAGCCGCGAGGAACTTATCCGCCGTACCGACCTGGAGGAAGAGACTGTGGATGCCATGATTGCCGCTGTTAAAGAAGAATTGGCCAAGTAATGCCCCAGATCAAAGAAAAAATCACCAAGTTTATAACCAAATTTATCAATATGCCGGAAGAAAAAGTAACATCGCTGCGAATACCTCAAGCAGCCAAAGAGTACAATGTATCGCAGGATAGAATTATCGACATCCTGACGAAAAACGGGTTTGAAGTCAAAACCCAAAATGCCAAGCTTTCTGCTGAAATGCAACTTTGCCTGCAAAAAGAGTTGGCCAAAGATAAATTGGTGAAGGAAAAGTCAGACCAAATACTCACCCCGAGCAAAGGGAAGAAAGAAGAGGCTAAAACGACTGCGACGACCCCGTCCGCAGAAGAAGAGCATATAGGTCAACATGTCATCATCCACACCACTAAACTGCCTGGTGTTAAGGATGTTGAACCGCAGGAAAGCCATGCCCCCGAGATCAAGATCATCGGAACGGTTTCTCCTGAACTATTGGCGAAAGCTTCCGGCAAAAAAACTTCCGGCACTGCTAAGGGAGAGGCCGCCAAAGAACAGGAAACGACACCGGTAGAGGAGACTCCGCAGGAAAATCCGGCAATTCCGCAGGAAACCTCCGAAACCGAAACCGCCGTTTCAACCCCTGAAAGTTCTGATTCCGAGACTTCCACAAAGTCCGAATCCACCCCCGAGCATATTGAAACTGTCGCTCATCTCCCTGGTCCTGAAATCATTGGCACTATTGATCTCGAGGCTTTGAAACCTAAGAAAAAAGCGACCAAAGAGAAAAAAGGCCAGAAGAAGGAGAAACAGCCTGCACAACCCAAACCGGCCAAAAAGCCCGAAAGCCCGAAACCGGAACCTATCGTGGAGGAACCTGTCACCGTCACGCCCGAACCGGAACAGACGGTGGTGGAACACATCAAGACGGTGGTCAACCCTTTGAAAGGACCTAAGATCCTTGGTACCATCGACTTGTCCTTGCTGCAACAAAACAAAGAAAACGGCAAAAACGAACATCGGGCAGGCGATCCTGACAAGAAGAAAAAGAAGAGAAAACGTGTCGCCAAACCCGTGAAATCCTCCAGCAATCCTAATGTCAAGGACGACAAGGACAAAAAGCAGAAACAAGAACCCGAAAAGGTAGAGATTTCCGCCGAGGATATCCACCGCCGTATCAAAGAGACCAAGATGCGTCTCGAAAGCAATACGAAGAAGACGACTACAGCCGCCAAGAGACGTAAAGAGAAACGTCAGCTGATCCACGAACGTATTGAAGAACAAGAACTTCAAGCCATGGAGGATCAGAAGACCTTGCGCGTGACCGAGTTCATCACAGCCAACGAGCTGGCTACCTTGATGAACGTGGATGTCACCAAAATCATCGCCACCTGCATGAGTATCGGACTCTTCGTTTCCATCAACCAACGTTTGGATGCCGAAAACATCGTCATGCTGGCGGAAGAATTTGGATTCAAAGTGGAATTCATTGACGCTGAGGAAGAGGAGAACTTGAAAAACGCTGAAAAGGAGGACGACGACGAAGATCTTCAACCTCGCCACCCAATCATCACCGTCATGGGTCACGTTGACCACGGTAAGACTTCCTTGCTGGACTACATCCGCAAGACCAACGTCATCGCCGGTGAGGCAGGTGGCATCACCCAGCACATTGGTGCATACGAGGTGAGCCTTCCCGACGGCCGCAAGATCACCTTCCTCGACACGCCCGGTCACGAAGCCTTCACGGCTATGCGTGCCCGCGGTGCGAAAATCACGGACTTGTGTATTATCGTGGTCGCTGCCGATGATGCCGTGATGCCGCAGACGATTGAAGCCATCAACCACGCACAAGCCGCCGGTGTCCCTATGGTGTTCGCCATCACCAAAATCGACAAACCGAATGCCAATCCCGACAAAATCCGGGAGGAACTGGCCAATATGAACATCCTCGTGGAGGAATGGGGCGGCAAATACCAATGCCAGGAAATCGACGCCAAACACGGCACCAATGTCCAGGAACTGCTGGAGAAAGTGCTGTTGGAGGCCGACTTGCTCGACCTGAAGGCCAACCCGAACCGTCCCGGCGTGGGCGCGGTGATCGAATCCGCCTTGGACAAAGGACGCGGTTATGTGGCCAAAGTGCTGGTGCAGAACGGCACGCTCGCCGTGGGCGACCCGATTCTCGCCGGCAGCTGCTTCGGCAAGGTGAAGGCCATGTTCAACGAACGTAACCAACCGGTGAAGTCCGTCGGTCCGGCACAACCTGTGCTTCTGTTAGGCTTGAACGGCGCCCCGCAGGCCGGTGACACGTTCAAGGTTTGCGAATCCGAACAAGAGGCCCGCAGCATCGCCACCAAACGTGCACGTCTGGCACGCGAGATGGGTCTGCGCACGCAAAAGCATGTCACCCTTGAGGAAATCGGCCGCCGTATTGCCATTGGCGACTTTAAGGAACTCAATATTATCGTCAAAGGTGATGTGGATGGTTCTGTGGAAGCTTTGGCAGGCGAGCTGCTTAAACTCAGCACCGAACAGGTGCAGGTCAACGTCATCCACAAGTCTGTGGGTCAAGTGACGGAAACCGATGTGATGCTGGCCACCGCATCCAATGCCCTCATCGTGGCCTTCCAGGTGCGTCCGTCTGCCAATGCCCGCAAAATGGCTGAAGCTGAGCAGATTGACATCCGCACCTACTCCATCATCTACACCGCCATCAACGAGATTAAAGACGCTATCGCCGGTATGCACACGCCGGAAATCCGCGAAAAAGTGGTTTGTAACATCGAAATTCGCGAGGTGTTCCATATTTCCAAGGTCGGTAATGTGGCCGGTTGCTTGGTGCTTGATGGCAAACTGCAACGCAGTACCAAAATCCGCCTTATCCGCGACGGTATCGTTATCTACACCGGCAAACTCGGTTCCCTGCGTCGTTTCAAAGACGATGTCAAGGAGGTGGTCTCCGGTCAGGACTGCGGTTTGAACATCGATGGTTGCAACGATATCAAGGTTGGCGACATCATCGAAGGCTACGAAGAATTTGAGGTCGCTTACGGAAAGTAAGATGACTTAATTGTGTTTGTGTTAATGAAAAGAGCCGCAGTTTTGCGGCTCTTTTTTTATTGGAAGAATTGTCTCACGCGATTGAAAACGCTCTTGTCGCTTTTCCCGGGTTTCGGCACGAAATTGTCATGCGTGCTCAACTGTTCAAGCATGGATTTCTCCTCTTTGGTTAACGATTTCGGAGTCCAAACATTCACATTGACGATGAGGTCACCCACAATACGGGAGTTGACCTGCGGCAGACCCTTGCCTTGCAAACGCAGGATCTGTCCGCTCTGTGTGCCCGGGGCGATCTTGATTTTCGCTTTACCCGTCAAAGTGGGGATTTCAACCGACGCACCAAGTGCCGCCTGCGGAATGCTGATATAGTAGTTAAGATACAGGTTATTGCCGTCGCGCTCGAAAATCTCGTGGTCGGCCACTTCGAAGACAACAAGCAAATCGCCATTCACACCTCCGCGCTGTGCTGCGTGACCCTTCTGCTGAACCGTCATCTGCATGCCGTTATCCACACCGGCGGGAATATTGATGGTGATGATCTCCTCGCCGGAAACCGTGCCATTGCCGTGGCAATGCGGACAAGGATCCTTGATGACCTCACCCGTACCACCGCACTTAGGACAAACCGTTGCCTGCTGGATAATGCCGAACATGCTGCGCTGCTGGTGCACCACCTGGCCGCTGCCGTGGCAATCGGGACAGGTCGTGATGCTGTTGTTGTCCTTGGCGCCGGTACCATTACAATGCGGGCAGACCACCTGTTTGTTGATTTTCACCTTCTTCTCGATGGGGGCGGCCACCTCCTCGAGGGTCAGTTTCACCTTGATGCGGATGTCGCCACCGCGGCGCACGCGCCGTTGCTGTCCGCCGCCACCGCCGAAGCCGCCAAACCCACTGAAGCCGCTAAATCCGCCGCCAAATCCGCCCCCGAAAATATCGGCGAAATGGCTGAAAATGTCATTGAAGTTCATACCGGAGAAGTCACTGGCCTCGCTGCCCATGCCGGCGTGACCGAACTGGTCGTAGCGTGCCTTCTTGTCGGGATTGCTCAGCACATCGTACGCCTCTGCCGCCTCCTTGAACTTCTCTTCGGCTTCCTTATCGCCGGGATTGCGGTCAGGGTGGTACTGCATGGCCTTCTTGCGGTAGGCCTTCTTTATCTCGTCGGCTGAGGCTTCTTTAGACACACCCAGCACCTCATAGTAATCTCTTTTTTCCATACTTAAGTTCCTCTCTTACCTGATGTTTTTACTTTGCCTGTTGCCTGTTGCCTATTAGCTAAAAGCTACTGTCCTACTACCACTTTCGCGAATCGAATCACCTTGTCTTTGAGTTTGTAACCCTTTTCTGTCACATCGATGACCTTGCCCTTGTCTTCCTCGTTTTGGGCCGGGAAATGGGTGACCGCCTCGTGGAAGTCGGTGTTGAACTCCTCGCCCTTGGCTTGGATTTCCTCCACGTCAAAGCGTTTCATCATCTGAACTAACTTGTTGTATATCAGGTTAAAACCTTCCTTAATTGCGTTAATATCCTCCACTTTCTCATTAGCGGCGATAGCGCGTTCGAAATCATCAATGATCGGCAACAGACTTACAATCACCTTTTCGGAAGCGGTGGCAATGAGATCCAGTTTTTCCTTGCTGACCCGCTTCTTGTAATTGTCGAATTCCGAGAACAGTCGTAGGAAACGGTCGTTAAGTTCCGCCTTTTCGGCTTTCAGCTGCTCCAACTCATTTTCCAGCTCCTGCACTTTGGCCTTCTCCTTGTCTTTCTTTCTGGAAAAAATATTCCTCTTGTTTTTGTCAGTATTTTCCTCTTTTTCCGACAAATTGTCAGTATTTTCTTCTACTTGTTCATTCACTTCAGGATTCTGGATTTCTTCTTCCTGAAGGTTATTCTCTTGATTGGTTTTCATATTACGTTTATTTTCAATTACTTATAAACACACTTGAAGAGCGGTGTCGAATGTCGGATTCGAACCGCCGAAACTTCATAGCAAATAGTTTGCCAAAAATGTAGAGACGTTGTGCGAATGTCTTCGTTTTTTTTTTGCAACAATTTTGGGCTTTTTTCGTCAATATAGGAAATTGAAGAACTGTTTTACTGAGGTATAAAACTAAAGAATTGAGGGAAAAGTATTATAAACCTTTGGTTTGCTGTCTGTTATTCTGGATTTGCGCCGTCGCATTGAAAGCGCAATGTCCGGATTTTATGGATTTGAACAGCCCGAATGTCACCGGTTATTATGGCAACACGTTCAATCCGATGGCGAATACGGGAATTGTCCCCGGACGGCATACCTTGATCACCCAACAGGGAACGGATCCGCATACGGGAGGGCTTCTTCCATTGCTGCCGGATGGAGAAAACGCGGTGATAAAACTGGGAAATGACCATGTCGGGGGTGAAAGTGAATCGCTGATGTACACGTTCACCGTGGATCCTGATCAATCTGTTCTGCTGGTAAAATATGCCGTGGTGTTGGAAGATCCTAACCATCATAGTGACGAGCAACCCCGTTTTACGATCCGGATGCTCAATGCCAATGACGAACTGCTTTCTCCATGTATGGAATATGATGTGATTTCCAACAGTGATATTCCCGGTTTTCAAACGTATGGGGATATCACCAGATGGCGACCGTGGACCATCAATGGCTTTGACCTCTCGGAATTTGCCGGACAAACGGTAAAATTACAAGTCACCACGTATGATTGCAGCCTTTGTGGTCATTACGGATATGCCTATTTCACGGCATCCTGCATCAACAACCATCTAACCATCAGCGGTTGCACTGGCGATCAGGTTGAGGTGAGCGCACCATCTGGTTTTGAAAGTTATCTTTGGAACAACGGAAGCACTTCATCCTCAACTACTTATACCATACAAAATAATTCAATGGCCTCTTGCTTGGTCACTACCGTCACGGATTGTCAAATGATACTCTCCGCCTCTTTCTTAAGTCAAGGCACTCCCATTCAAGACCAGGTGTTTTTCGACACCATCTGCCAAGGAGAGAGCTATCAGAATCACGGATTTGTGTTGCCTCCGCAGGACCACAGCGGTACTATTGCCGTGTTCAACACGTATTTTGATGTGTATAACTGTTATGAAAGTGGCACACATTCGCTCTATCTTTACGTAATACCCCGATACACCCATATTTACGATGCGATTTGCACAGGGCAAGATTATAACGCATACGGTTTTACCTACCAGAATCTTCCGCCGGGGAACTATACCGACACGCTTGACTACGTGGTAAGTCATGGATGTGATTCATCCTCCATTCTGCACCTTACCGTCCATCCCATCGCCACCCAACCCCTTGTTATTGAAGGTCCCACGGAATTCTGTGGCAGAAACACGGCTACCTACCAGGTGCAAAATGCCGGAAATGTGACTTCATTTCATTGGAGTGTTCCCAATGGAGTATATGTCTTGAGTGGGGAAGGAACCTCCTGGGCCAATATCTATTTTTCCCACGAGGCACCCAATCCCAGCATAATTTCACTGTCCGTCGCAAACGGGTGTGGAATCCAGCACGACTCCTTACCCGTTACCGTCTATCCCGCTTACCAAATCATCCATACGGACACTCTTTGCGTAGGAAACGATTATGATCAGCACGGTTTCCATCTCGGGATGCAAGACAGCGTTGGTTTTTTTGTTCATGCTCAAATTGATACGACCACGTTCGGGTGTGATAGTATCGCCGTTCTGCAACTCATTGTAGCAGACACGCCATACGTCTCTATCGTGGCGGAACCTGCCATGCTGTGTGTCGGGAACGAGACCACCCTTCATGCCGTAACCCCCAATTCCTCTTTGACTCTGAATTCGGATTTGCCCAGTGTTTGGGTGGGCGATATTCTTTGCACTGACAGTTCCTTCGTGCATCCTGAAAACTGGTCGGGCAGCAAGACTCCAAAAGCGATTGTCTTTTATGTGGACACCACCGGCAATCATGGATGGGCGGTCAGCCTGCATGACGCGGGGGATCCCTGCGCTTGGGGAACAGGTGCCCAATGGCCTGCGGAATTGGATATTCCCAACTTAGCCAATCGCCCCAATGTCAAGGCGGCTCTTCACGATTTTGATGGCTACCAAAACACGTTACAAATTCGGAACTATTATTCTGCCCAGTATTATCCAGCCGCATATAGTATTGATTTTGAGGACGGTTGGTACTTGCCAGCGGCCGGGCAGGCTTATCATCTGTATACGGCCATTCCCTTCATCAACGTTTCCCTTCAAATAGTTGGCGGAACACCCATTTCCACGAACACTCAATGGGAATATTGGACTTCTTCCGAAATAAACTCTGGCTCCGTCTGGAGTTTGGATGCCTATAAAGGGCTTTATTATAGAGAAAAAAACAACTCTTTTGTACTTGTGAGAGGTATTCGTTCCTTTTAATTTCCCGTTCCCAGCATGATATGAAAAGAATTATCTCGTTTCTGGTATTGATGACAGTCTTGATTTGGTCAAAAGGACAAATCTATCATGTGGGGGACTTATATACGGCTCCTGACGGGTCTCAGGGCATTGTGTATCACGTACTTCCCGACGGAAGCGGTTGGGTGGTGGCCCTGAACGATATGCCCATAACTCTGCCATGGGGAAATTATTTTGACGTGGCAGGCATACCCAATTTTGGAGGAGATTCGTCCGCATCCTACCTGAACTACCCCTTGCAAGCCATGGCGGATACTGCCGGATACAGTAATACGATGGCCATCCTCAATTCCCCTCAAACCGTACTGACAGCCGCCAATGGAATCCATGACGTATCGGACGGTTGGTATCTGCCTTCTGCCGGGCAATTGAGCATGTTATATGCCCAGCAGCCGCTTATTGAAACCTCTTTGATTGATGCAGGGGGGAGCTTATTGGACGAAGGAGACTTCAGCTCTTACTGGTCCAGTACGGAAAAGGACGCGTATCAGGCATGGACCGTAAATTCCTCAGCACCCACCCCCTCAAGCGGATTCCTGTACACCCATTCCGGAGAGTTAATTCCGGAAAACAAAACTTCCCAGCGCCGTGTCCGTGCCGTGCGCAACCTTCCACTACCGCAGAATATCTACGACACCACACTACAGTATGTTTGGAATACCGAATCCACGGAAGCGCACATCCAAGATGTTCCATTGCAGAATTCCTCCTATTCTGTGACCGTGACCAATACTTACGGCTGCACGAACACCGCTTCCGCCAACGTAATCGTGATAGACAACGAACCGCAAATCTATTATGACACCATTTGCCAGGGTGCGGAATACGACAACTACGGCTTCACGTTGGGTGCAGGCGAGACGGCTGTGGCAGGCGAGAGGGTCTTTACTCTTACGACAACAGTAGCCAACTGCGAGAGAGAAGACACCCTTTTTCTCACCGTAATCCCGGCCGACACCATCCATTGGGAGCAAACGGCTGACCTTAGCTACGAATGGAACGGGATAACTTATAATGAATCTGGTGATTATATACAGTATTTCAACAACCAAGCGGGTTGCGACAGTGTGACGATATTGCATCTCATTATAAGCCAAATCATACCCTCCGGAGGAGGTTGCGACACATTGGATATCTATCTCCCCAACGCCATTTCCCCTACCCGAAAAGACGGTTTGAACGATTATTTCTGCATCCCTGCTTATTATATTCCCTGCATTAAAGCCTTAGAAATCAGTATTTTCAATCGTTGGGGCACGTTGGTATTCCATTCCATGGACAAGCATTTTCTATGGCACGGTGAATACAATGGCAGAATATTCTTCAATGTTGTTTACCATTATCAGATACGGTGCACGGATTATTTGGGCAATGGGTATAATATCCGAGGATTCATCACCGTGTTGTAGAGACGTTTCATGAAACGTCTCTACAGCGAAAACACACACGTCCGTTTTTGAAAATTTTGGAAACATTTTCATCACCCGTGCGTATTCGTTTTTTCCGTATCTTTGCCGCCTTAATTTTCTGAATTAAAATCTATTAAAAATATGGAAAGAATTTCAAAGAGAGTGCTGGATATGCCGGCTTCAGAAACGTTAGCCATGACTGCTTTGGCACGTGAGTTAAAGGACAAAGGACAGGATGTCATCAGTTTGAGCATCGGCGAACCCGATTTCAATACGCCTGAGACGGTGAAAGAATACGCCAAACAGGCCATTGACGACAATTTCACCCATTATCCGCCGGTTCCCGGTTATGCTGACCTGTTGAAGGCCATCAGCCATAAGTTCAAGAGAGACAACGGCTTGGACTACTCTCCCCAACAGATTGTGGTTTCTACTGGAGGAAAACAATCTATTTATCAAGCTGTTATGGCTTTAGTGAACCCCGGTGACGAGGTCATTATCCCCACTCCTTACTGGGTTTCCTATCGTGCCATCGCGCAAATGGCGGAGGCCGAAATTAAGTACGTTCCTTGCAAAATTGAGAACGACTTCAAGATCACCCCTGCACAATTGGAAGCGGCCATCACCCCGAAGACCAAGCTTATGATGTTCAGTAGCCCGTCGAACCCTACAGGTATGATCTATTCCAAGGAGGAACTCCGCGCCATCGCCGAAGTGGTGGCCAAACACCCGCAGATGATGATCATGTCGGACGAGATTTACGAGCACATCAACTTTGTGGGCGGCCACGAAAGTATCGCACAGTTCGATTTCATTAAGGATCAAGTGGTTACGGTGAATGGTGTGGCGAAAGGTTTCGCTATGACCGGCTGGCGTATCGGTTTCATCGGTGCTCCCGTTGAGGTGGCCAAAGCCTGCAACAAACTGCAAGGACAGATCACATCTGCCACGGGCTCTATTTCGCAACGCGCTGCCCTGCGGGCTATGGAAATGGACCCGAAAACCTCCGAGGACATCATCAACATGCGCAACATCTTCCTGATGCGCAGAGACTTGGTCTATGACTTGCTGAAGGAAATCCCCGGCTTCGAAGTAACCCTGCCGCAAGGCGCGTTCTATTTCTTCCCGAAGGTGAGCAGCTTGTTCGGCAAGCAAGTCCCCGCCGACTCCAAGTTCGCCGCCCAGTACAACAAGAAGGTCATCGAGAATTCAACTGACCTCGCCTTCTACTTCCTGTTGGACGGCAGCGTCTCCACCGTCCAAGGCACCGCCTTCGGCGACGACGACTGCATCCGTCTCTCATACGCCACTTCCGAAGACCGCCTCAAAGAAGCCTGCAAACGCATCAAAGCAGCCGTCGAAAATCTGAAATAATCCGGCAATAGAGAAAAGGCAACAGGCAATAGATTAATTGATAATAATTCCTTAAGCAGTCCCGAAGGGACAAAACGCACGGAGTGCAATTAACCCCACATAAGGCGAAGCCGCAGTGTGGGGCGAACTAAGGGCAAGACAACGAAGCGCAATTAACCCCACATAAGGCGAAGCCGCAGTGTGGGGCTCTAAAATAAAAAAAATGAAAAAATTCACAACAATCATCCTCATCCTGCTTGGAGTAACCCTTGTCCAAGCCCAAAACATCAGCTACACCCTGCTGAGTTCCGACGCGAACGAGGCGGTGGTGCGTGTCGATTTCGGCACCTATCACACCGAAACCGTCACCGTGGACGGCACGGAAATGCAGACCCTGCACATGGCGGACGCCTATCCCATCTTGAAGAAGGGAAGCCCCGAGCTGCTGCAGACGGCCTTCTCCCTCATCGTGCCCGAAGGCAGCCAGCCCGAAACGGAGATTCTGGACGCACAATACACGGAAATCGCACATTTCGCATTAGCTCCCTCCAAAGGCAAGCTTTACCGTAATGTGAATCCGGCAACCGTCCCTTATACGAAAAACGCGGACTACCAAACCTCTAACTACCTGTTAAGTAGCGCAGTACAATCCAACGAAGGCTATCAGCTCCGTGACTACCACGGCATGAGTTTCAAGGTGTATCCGTTCGACTACAACCCCGCCGCCCAAACGTTGAAGGTCTATTCCTCCGTGACGGTGAAGGTTCGCTACCACAGCACCCGGACGGTTTCCGCTCCGATCAAGAACAACCGTACCTTTGACGCGATCTATGCCAACCATTTCTTGAACTACAACGGATTCCGCAGCACGCCAGTGGCAGAAGAGGGCGACATCCTGATTATTGCGCCCGAGAACTTCATACCAGCCATGCAACCTTACGCCAACTGGAAAATCCGCAACGGCTTCAACACCGAAATCGTTCCGTTGGCAACCGCCGGCAGCACTGCAACCGCCATCAAAAGCTATATTTTGAACTATTACAACGAACATAATCTCGCTTTTGTGATTATTGTGGGCGACAATGCCCAGTTCCCCACCCCGACCGTTAGCGGGAACAAGTCCGACAACTACTTCACCGAATTGGTGGGTGACGACTCCTATCCCGACATTATTTTGGGTAAGATTTCCGCCGAAAACGTTTCTCAAGTGGAAACCCAAGTGCAACGTTTTATTGAATACGAGCAGAATCCATCCGAAACGGCTCATTTCCCCGTCTTCGCTGGCATTGCCTCCGATCAGGGTCCTGGCGACAACAACGAATACGACTACCAACATATTCGCAACATTGACAACAAACTACAGGCTTACACTTATACTTCCGGTTACGAGTTTTTTGAGGGCAGCCAAGGAGGTTTGGATGCTTCCGGCAACCCGACCGCCACAATGGTAGGCAATGCCGTCAACAGCGGCGTGGGTATCATAACCTATTGTGGTCACGGCGCTGAACAAATGTGGGTCACGTCAAGCTTCAGCAACAACAATGTCAACAATTTGACGAATGTCGGCAAGTTGCCGTTCATCTTGTCTGTGGCCTGCGTGAATGGCGAGTATCATTCAGGTACCTGCTTTGCAGAAGCCTGGTTGCGCGCCACATACGACGGTCAACCTACGGGTGCTGTAGGCTTTACTGGATCTACCATCAACCAACCTTGGAACTCGCCTATGTGCGCTGAAGACGCCATGATTGACTATCTTGTCGGCACCAATCCGGCTCAGCAGAAGTTCACCTACGGCGGCATGTTTTTCAACGGCATGATCAAGATGCTAGATACGTACAACGACGTGGAGGTGTTCCGCACATGGATCCTCTTCGGCGACCCTGTCTTGCGGATGCGTACCGCTGTGCCTGAACAATTGGCAATCGCACACAACGATGTCCTGCCCACCGGCATTCCGTCCGTCACGTTCACTTCAGCAGTGGAGAATGCGAAAATTACGGTGACCAAGAGCGGGGAAATCATCGGGGTTGGCAACATCACCAATGGAGAATACACGTTCACCTTCACCAACACCTACATTCCGACCGACACCCTTCATGTGTTGGCCACGGCCACCAATTACCTGCCTTACGAGGGCACCATCAACTTCATTCCCAACGAAGGACCCTACCTGATTGTCGGCAACCTCTCGCTGGTCGAGAAGGAAATGCCCTTCTCCAGCGACATCCAAAACGGATTGGCTGAATACGGCGAAAAATTAGAGGCAAAACCGCAAATCGTCAACTTAGGCAATAGCGCATCCGGCAACGTCCACATCCAATTCTCCACCGATGATCCGTACATCACCCTCACGGGCTCCACGACGCTCGATCTAAGCCCCATTGCCGCACACGACACTCTTAATGCAGCCAACGGCATTGTTTTCAAGGTGGACGACCAAGCTCCAGCAAATCACAGCGCCCTCATCCAAGTCACCATTATCTTCAACAATGACACGGTGAAACAAAACAAGAGCATCAAACTGTATGCGCCCGATATGCGCCTTCCTTCCATGTCCATTGACGACTCCCAACTCGGAAACGGCAATCACAAAGCGGATTACGGCGAGACATTTGAGTGTACTGTCACTTTAGCAAACAACGGCAACATGCCGATAACAGGTGGTGTGCTTTTCCTGACCAACCCTGGTGACGAACTTATTCTGCCTTCCGAGACCTTGCCAATCCCGCCTGTGGGCGCAAACAGCACGGCGGTTGTCACCTTCCCCGTAACTGTCCGCGAATCCGTGCAGGAACCGACCATTGCCCACATCAAAACGGTGCTCTACGTCAACTCTTACCGCGTTTCCGCATACTTCCCCATCAAAATCAGTGAGGTGGCAGAAGATTGGGAAACCGGCGATTTTTCCAACATGAATTGGCAGAACACCTCATCCACCCCGTGGACCATCATCACGCAATATCCATACGAAGGCACGTATTGCGCAAAATCCGGCAACATTGGCAACAATGCCACTACCACATTGAAAATCACGGATACCGCTACTGTCACCGACACTATCTCTTTCTACTACAAGGTGTCGAGTGAGCAGGATTACGATAAACTGATCTTCAAAATCGACGGACAGACGAAAGACGAATGGAGTGGCAACATTGGATGGACCCGCGCCGCCTATCCTGTATCCGCCGGTATCCACACTTACACATGGTCCTACACGAAAGACTACTACGGTACTTCCGGTCATGACTGCGCTTATCTGGATGCCATCTCCTTCCCTTGCGGCAAGGTGAACGCTCCCGTAAGTGTGGAAGATTTCGTACAACAACCCTCCACGCTTCAAGTGTGGCCGAACCCGACTACCGACATCGTTCGTATTCAGTTAGGCGAAGACGCACAGGATTATACCTACCAACTGTTCTCGCTCACCGGCAAACTTCTGCAAGGCGGTCGCTTGGTTGATTCCCTTTCTGAAATTGACATGAGAAATTATGTTTCAGGAACCTATATTTTAAGAGTGGAAAGCAGCGACCATCAAGTTCAAACGGCCAAGATCATCAAAAAATAAAAGATGGGCAGACCTTTGATATTGATTGTGAACGACGACGGCTATGAAGCCAAAGGCCTGGAAGCCATGGTGGAATTGGCCAAACCGTTAGGAGAAATGGTGGTGGTGGTGCCCGACCGGACCCGCTCCGGCATGGGCCACGCCATCACCATGAACGAGCCATTACGCCTCATCAACTACAAGAACGAAGACGGCATCTCCTACTATAAAACCAACGGCACTCCCGTGGATTGCGTGAAATTGGGTGAGAAGGTAGTGCTTCGTGACCGGAAAATCGACCTGGTGCTTTCGGGCATCAACCATGGTTCCAATTCCTCCGTCAGCTTGATCTATTCCGGCACAATGGCCGCCGCCATAGAAGCCACTTTCGACAATCTTCCGGCTATCGGGCTGTCCCTCCTGGACTACTCGCCCCATGCCGATTTCACTGCTGCGGTGCACTTCGGTCGCCCTATCGTGGAAAAAGTGCTGGAAAAAGGGCTTCCACCCTACACCTGTCTCAACGTCAACGTGCCAAAGCTGCCTGTCGAGGAAATCAAAGGGGTGAGAGTGACCCGCCAATGCCATGGCGTGTGGCATGAGGACTTGGAAGAGCGCACCGACCCCTTCGGACGGAAATACTACTGGTTATCAGGCTATTTAGAACGCCACGAGTTAAGTGAGGATACCTGTGAAGGTGCACTTTCCCGCCACTATGTCTCCGTACAGCCGGTACAATTCGACCTGACCGCACATCAGCATATTGCGTCACTTAAATACTTAGAGATATGATGGACAAACTCAGAAGAGATTCATACGCCATCGGCGTTATCTTGGGATTCGTGATTCCGGTGGTGCTGTTTGGTATCATCTACGGCATCTTCGCCTTGATACTGCATGCCAACCCTCAGATGCTGGTCAACAGTCCCAACCTCGTGAAGATCCTGATTCCGAAATTCATCCTGATTGCGATGATTCCCAATCTTTTCATTTTGCGTTATTACCTGCTGAAACTGAAATTTGACAAGACGGGCCGCGGCATTGTCATCGCCACGTTTGTCTGCGCCATCGCCTTCATGGCAGCGCAGTTCCTGCTTTAACTACCCCGCCCTTCGGGCACCCCTTCTGCGAGAAGGGGAATGACTACCCCGCCCTATTGCCTATTGTCTATTGCTTGTTGCCTAAAAAAAGAAGGCGTGGAAAAAATCCACGCCTCATTTTTTGCTGTTAGACAAAAGGACTACTCCAGGCTGATGGCCTCGCACGGACAAACGTCAGCGCAAGCTCCGCACTCGATGCAGAGATCAGGGTTGATGGAGTAAGCAGCACCTTCAGAGATAGCCTCTTGAGGGCATTCGCCGATGCAGGTTCCGCAAGCGGCGCAAAGATCTTCACTAATTTTGTAAGCCATAATACTTTTTAATTGTTGTTGATTGAGCTGCAAAAATACATTTTTTCTGAATTGTCGCACGCTCGGTAAAAATTTTTATTAAACGGTTTCAGTTCATTTTTTCAGGGCGTTAGACTTCACATAAAATGGAAGTTTAACACGACGAAAAAAATGCTATTTTTGCCGCGTTAATTTTAACATAAAATACTGATAATATGAAAGGTAGCAAATTCTATATTATCGCTCTCACCTTGGTGGCCACAATGGGTGGTTTGTTGTTTGGTTATGACACGGCCGTGATTTCCGGCACTGTGGAATCGTTGCGGGTGTTTTTCATTGAACCGCAAGGGCTTCCCCTTGCGCAAGCAAATGCGTTAGAAGGGTTCGTGGTGAGCAGCGCCCTCATCGGCTGTATTATCGGGGCTTGTCTGGCCGGATGGCTCTCGCAAAAGTTGGGACGGAAGCCGTCAATGATGATTGCCGCCATACTCTTCCTGCTCTCCGCCATACGTTCCGCATGGCCGGAGATTTTCTGGGGAATGCCCGGTGAAGGTGACTACCACTTCATAAACCACTTCATTTTCTACCGCATCAGCGGAGGTGTGGGCGTGGGTATCGCTTCCATGCTCTCCCCAATGTACATTGCCGAAATCGCCCCCGCCAACCGACGCGGAACGCTGGTTTCCCTGAACCAGTTCGCCATCATCCTCGGTATGCTGATCATCTATTTCGTGAACTACAACATCGCCCGCCGGGGCGATGCGGAATGGCTCCACACCATCGGCTGGCGGCAAATGTTCGCCTCCGAAATCATCCCCGCCGGCATCTTTCTGGTTGCTTTGCTCTTTGTGCCCGAAACTCCCCGTTATTTAGTCATGCGGGGCCGCGAAGCCAAAGCTCTCCAGGTGTTGCGCAAGATTTCAGGCGACAACGCCGAAACGGAGATAACCTCCATCAAAGAGAGCCTGTCTGAAAAGACACCCCCCATGCGGCCATACTACCTTTCCATCCTGTCATGGGCCGGTCTCTTCGCCATCCTTTTCGTCATTCTGAAACTCTGCGGATCAAGCAATGCGTTTGGTATCGCTTTGGTATTAAGCTTCCTTGTGGCACTGGTTTACCCGATTCGCTCCTACGGATTCCATATCATCATTGTGGGCGTATTGCTGGCCTCCTTGCAGCAATTCATCGGAATCAATGTAGTGCTCTACTATGCACCGGAAATCTTCAAGACGATGGGTGCTGCCACGGATACCGCTCTGCTGCAGCAAATTATAGTAGGTGCCGTGAACTTGAGCTTTACCATTCTCGCCATCCTCACGGTCGATAAGTTCGGCCGCCGTCCGCTCATGATTGTCGGTGCCTTGGTGATGGCCCTCTCCATGTTCATCCTCGGCATCACCTTCCACACGCACAGCGTGGGAGTGGGCTCTCTCGTATGCATGTTGGTCTATACGGCAGGATTCGCCATGTCGTGGGGACCCGTCTGCTGGGTGCTACTGTCCGAAATCTTCCCGAACTCCATACGCTCCATGGTGATGAGTATCGCCGTGGCCTCCCAATGGGTCTCCAACTTTCTGGTTTCCTGGACCTTCCCGATGCTCGACAAAAACGAAATCCTCACCGCGATGTTCAACCACGGTTTCTCCTACTGGATTTACGGACTGATGGGGGTGCTCGCAGCTTTATTTATCTGGAAGATGGTGCCGGAAACGACAGGCAAGTCGTTGGAAGAGATGGAAAAATATTGGAAACGCAAATAACCATCCCTGTATTCATAATTTATGTACCTTTGCCGCAAAAATTGAAACAATGAAAAAGATTATATCGGTTGTCGCCATTATGCTCTTTGTCTTCGCCTCCTGCGACCACGGGAATATCATCGGAGGTCGCTACTTTGGCACGTTCCACAACCAGACGAACGGTTTGCGTGAAGCGGGTAGCCTCAGTTTCAAATACTATAACGAAGAAGGGGCTATCTATTTTATGATGAATGACATCCTTTCGATGAGTCAAATGGCGGAAAACAAATTTTCAGGTATGGCGGAAGGCTCACAGCTTGAAGATCTGCTGAAAACCATGCCGGCCATTGACAGTATCCAAGTATGCGACTCTTTGTCCACGATAGAGTACATGACCGTTGAGACCGAATTTATGGGCAATTCGGTGAAAACCAACATGACCTTCACCACATTGAACGATACTACCGAAAAAATGGTGGATGTGGAGTTTATCGGATCGTTTGAATAACCCCTTTCCGTAAATACGCTTTGCACCGTAGAGACGCGGTGCACCACGTCTCTACTTGGCGGGTTCCTCCTTGTACGGAAATTCCGGATAAGTAGGTTTCACAAAAGAATAAATCAAACAGGTCAATCCAATGATAATAATGGGGATAGAAAGCCATTGCCCGTTGTTGAGCACATGGCCGACCTCGCTTTGCACCTGCACCTCTTTGAAGAATTCAATGATGAAACGAGCGGTGAAAATGACCGTTAAGGTAATACCCGCTGTACGCCCGGCCGGCACCTTGCCCTTGGCAAACTTGAAATAATAGACAGCCAGACCGATGAACACCAACATATAGATTATAGACTCATATAGTTGTGCGGGATGGCGGAACGTGCCGGCAATGCCAAAACCGCCATAGATGAAATCGAACGCCCACGGTACTTCCGTGATACTACCCACAATCTCATGATTCATCAGATTGCCGATACGGACAAAAGAGGCAGCCACAGGAGATATTATTGCCACCCTGTCCATGAGCCACAAAAAGTTAATCTTATACCTCCAACTGTAATAAATCAGAAAACCGATAATGCCTATGACACCACCATGACTTGCAAGTCCTTGATAACCAATAAAATTCCAATTCTCATCCACAGGCAAGATAATCTGCAAAGGATGGGTGACGAACATTTCCGGCTCATAAAAAAGGAAATGCCCCAACCGCAGACCTACAATTGTCCATACGATTGTCCAAATCGCGATTTTGTCCAAATGCTTCTGGGAAAGATGCTCGGTTTTGAATATCTGCTGCAACGTATAATAAGCCAGTAGAAATCCTAATGCCAACAATATACCATACCATCTAACTTCTATAGAACCAAGGTGAAACGCCACGGGATTTACCTTCCACGTGACCACACCCAATGTTTGCCAAATCATATTCATAGTGTATTTTTTTTATGGCCGCAAAAGTACAAAAAAAAGTGTATTTTTGCCGCCGAAAACCAGTGGATAGATTTGTAATGATTGCAACCACAAGAAAAAATGCTAAAACATTTTCTTCCACGATTTTCAGTTTTTTACTTTTAACAAATTAAAATGCTGATTATGAGTTATTTATTCACATCAGAATCTGTGTCGGAAGGACATCCCGACAAAGTGTGCGACCAGATTTCGGACGCATTGTTAGACGCTTTTTTAACCCAGGACCCTGAATCAAAAGTGGCATGCGAGACCTTGGTTACCACCGGCCTTGTGGTCTGCGCCGGCGAAGTGAAAACCGAGGGATACGTCTCTGTGGACGACGTGGCGCGCCGCGTGATCCAAACCATCGGATACAACAAAAGCGATTACCAGTTCGACTACAAGTCCTGCGGTGTCATCTCCACCATCCATAGCCAATCACCCGACATCAACCAGGGTGTGGAACGCGCTGCCGCCGAAGACCAAGGCGCCGGCGACCAAGGCATG
>Ga0310690_10004297_pt1 | contig 20360 bp, 40 predicted proteins | sample AusTroGonzalo_MG_2_FD_207661 | JGI IMG/M metagenome (GOLD analysis project Ga0310690, IMG submission 207661) | Bovine rumen microbial communities from tropical cattle in Woodstock, Queensland, Australia - Gonzalo_04 (v2) (version 2) | ecosystem: Host-associated > Mammals > Digestive system >...
TTTATTAGTGATTTACAATTCTTTGCGAGCAAGAATATTTTTTGTTCTTTTGATGGTATCTATAAGATTTTTAATAATTTTATTTTTGAAGGCGCGCAGGGGTTGGGATTGGATGTAAATTGTCAGAATGAATGGCATACTACTTCTAATACTGGTTTAACTAATCCTTATAACATGCTTTCTAATAAAACTGATTTGCAAGAAGCGGAAGTTTGCTATGTTACACGATCTTATGTTACTAGACATGGGGTCGGACCTATGGGTAATGAGACTAAAAAAGAACAAATCAACAGAACGATGTTTGATAGAACTAACATCACTAATGACTTTCAGGGTGCTTTAAGATATGGTTTTCCTGAAAAAGAAAAAATGGAAGAAAGAATTAACAGAGATTTTGTTCTAGTTGGTGGAGATTCTCGTTTTCAAAAAACACTTGCAGTAACTCATTGTAATGAGTTTTCTGGTAGCAATTTTGATGGGACGTATTTTAGTAAAAATCCGTTTTCTGTTTTTATAAATAAGTAATAATTAAAACAAAGGAGATAAAAGATGCTGGTTATTTTAAGTTTTATTTTAGGTATTGGTTTCTTCTTCTTGGGAGTGTTTTTGGCGGGAAAGAGTTTTGAAGGTTGGAGTCTTTTTACTGGAACTTTGGGAGTATGCGCCTTAATCGTATTTATTATTTCTCTTGGTGTAATGGCCGCTAATTATATTGGCATTTCAGCAGATATTGCGGCTGAGCAGGTACGATATGATAGTTTGATTGAACAAGCCGAAAATGGTTATTATGAAAATGATAATGACGTTGGTAAGAAAGAGCTTGCAAATCAAATTCAGGCGTGGAATGAAGATTTGGCTAAATATCAAAACCTTCAGAGAGATTTTTGGATAGGAATTCTTATTCCTAACATTTACGATCAATTTAAACCGATTCCTATGAATTTATTGAGAGAATAAATGATGCGGCCACTTATGTGGCTGCATTTTTTTTTAAAGAAACTTGAAAAATTTATAAAATTTTTATATAATATATATAGAAAGATAAAAAAGAGGTTTTTAAGGAGAAAAAAATGATTTTTATAAATGAGCTTGATAAGCTGCGCGCGATGTTAGATGAAGCGAAAATTCCTTATGATTCATTTCAAGAAGAATGGAGAAAAGAGGTTATTGAAGAATTTCCGGATTATTATAGTGGTAATAATCGTTTTTCTCGTAATCAAGTAATTTATGGCGCAGCAAATGATCTACATGATTGGAAGCTAGATGGAGTTTGTCAAATGGGTAGCTACGGCGCGGCGCAAGGTTTAATTGAAACTTATGGGTCTTTAGGAGTCGATGCAGAGGGTGATCCACTTGTACTGCGCGCGGAGGATGTTTTTCAGATTATTAAAGAAGATTGGGAGAAGAATAATGTCGATACCGAAGGGAGAGAAAGATGACGTATAAAGAACTAATAAAGCGGCTTAAAGACAAGGCAGAAGAGTTCGACTATCATGGATGGGTTGATACCGCTATAATTTTGGAGCAAGCCGCTGATGCGATAGAGGAATTGGTAAACTTCATAATGCATTTTTCTGATTATGTACCAAAGCCGAATGGAGAAACACCAGAATAATGCTGGCTGTACTGGCTAAAACAGGAGATAGAGTGATGAAAAAACCGATTACATTATGTGATAGATGCGATATTTATATGAGATGTTTGCTGGATGACTATGATGGTAAACTCTGCCGGAAAATGCGTACAGTCAAGCCGACCAACGCCGACTACATCCGCGCGATGACGGACGAGGAATTGGCTGAGTTTTTGATAGAATATCGTTGTGTCCACAAGGCTCCGCATTGCATGGAAGCGGACTGTACGCAATGCTGGCTCGGTTGGCTGAAACAGGAGGTAAAAGAATGTCGATACTGATTAAGGGAATGGATATGCCAGAAAAAGGTACTCAACGAGTTATCTATATGGCTATTGATTCCACTGGGTTAGTCGAATTGTTAGATCCTGATACTAATACTCTTATTGAGGAATATTACGCGGTTCCTGTTCCTCCATATGGGAGATTGATTAATGCGGATGCATTAAGAAAACGAATAGCCGCGACTTATTATTCGCAGGATGAAAAAAATAAAGCACCCGTGGAAGATATACCGTGGATGAATGGCTGTAACACTAAAGTCAATGAAGTATGCAGGATGATAGATGATGCTCCCACCATCATCCCGGTAGAGGAGGTAGAGGGAATGAAGTGTAAGTATGGAATTACTCGTTGCCTGTGCCAAAGTTGTAAAAGTAATGCGGCCTATGAGAATTGTATATGTGGTTATTGCATCAACTGCTTTGAGTGTGAAGGCGCCGGGGAAGCTATCCACGATATTTCTTTTTGTACGGGACACAAGAAGATAGAGGATGACGAGTGATGAAAGTGATTGTTAAATATCTCTGTTCTATATGTCAAAAAGAAATTGATTCTATGAAGATAGACAGCGGAACACACACTATTGTTTTGCCTTATGATGACAGTAAAATGTTTTGCGAACTATGTAAAAGAGATTGGGAGAAAGGAGAATAATTAATGACCAACAATCCTTTTGAGGCCCTTAAGATTATGTATGATGAACATGTAGAAGAAGCTAATAAAAAGGGGAATACTGTTCTTTTTAAAGAAGCAGCCAATTATTTTTTTAAAACGCTTAACGATAAAGATGTGACTAAATTCACTTTTATTGATATAGAATATCTTGATGGATATTTTATTTTCGGCATGGGTACTAATTCTGTTGTTCATTTTCACATTAAAGAGTGTCCTGGGTGGAAGTTTGGTATTTGGTGGGATGAACCAAAGAGCGCCACTGAGGTTTCTGGAAAATGGTTTGCTCAATTTGAAGAAACTATTGATAAATTTAAGCCCTCTGCTTCTATTTTTTATCAAGAATTTAATATTAAAGGCAGTGGAATTGAAGATATAAGAAAAGATATTGAATTTATAAAAAACAATCCCTATCTTGCTTTTTGTAGAGATTATTATGGATATGATTATCTTTCAGGAGAAGAAGCAAAACAGCAATATGATGAATGGAGAGAAAAAACTGATAGAGAAAAGGTTTTAACTATTGAATGGGATTCAAAGATTTTAGAATGGGTAAAAATTAATATACTCCCTCTTTTTACTGATGCTATAATTATTGAGGAAGAAGATTGTCGTCCAAAATATGAGGTTGTTGCTCCACTTGATAAAAATTTAGATATAGTTGGTAAGCCTGGGTATTATTCTTGGTATGCTGATGAGATGACCGAAGAAGATATAGAACTTTCAAAAGAATTTAATATTTTAATTGAAGAAGCAAAGAAAATTTTTGAAGAAATAGATAGTTATTATTTTTCACCGATTCAACCATGTATTCTTTTCCGTAAAAGAAAAGAAGAATAAAAGGGCGCGATTGCTTGGGATTAAATAAATTTTAGGCAATCGCGCCTTCTATGTTTAACCTCTAATTAATAAAACTTGAAAAATTTTAAAAATTTTGATATAATAATTATAGAAAGTAAGGAAAGAGGTTAAAAATCTTAGATAGATAGAAAGGAAAAATTAAATGTCCATTCCAGAACTTCAAAAATATTATAAAACTTTTCTGAATTGTTGTTGTGATAATGGTCTTAATTTTTTTAAAACGAAAAATCCCCAGGATTTGATTTCTTGGATTTGTGATGGAGAAAAACCTTCTCATATTTTTGGTGATTTTGGAATGACAAAAGCAGTTCTTTACGATGCTGCTATTCCTTATGTAATTAAAATTCCTCTTGTGAATGGGGGAAATTCTATAAATTATTGTGAAAAAGAATATCAAAATTTTCTTAAAGCAAAAGAAATTCCAGAAATTGTAAATTGTTTCGCGTGGTGTTGTTATCTTTTTGATTATTGCGGAATTCCCATCTATGTAATGGAAAAAGTAGATTGTAATACACGCAAAATTTCTTCATATGCTTTTGATGCTGCTTTTGAATATTTTCGCGCGAAAGAAGGCGCGACTGAAGATTCTGATGAGTATAAACTTCTTTTAGATCAATTTACCGAAGAATTTTTTAGTTGGGATGATAGCGCGAAAAATGAAATTCTTCTTGAAAATCAATGGACGGAAAGAGTCTATGAGCTTTTTGGAGATTTTTGCTGGGAAAATGATATTAATGATCTTCACACGGGTAATTTTGGATTTAAAGGGAATACTCTTGTAGTTATAGATTATTCTGGTTTTCATTTTTAAAAAAAGGAGATTTTCCAGAAAATGTTTGAATTGAGATTTTGGAAAGAAGGCGTCAATATTAGAGTCGCAGGTCGTTACTCCCATACTTTTTCCTGTTTTGAAGATGCATGGGACTTCGCGCAGGTATTTATTTCAGAAGCCTATCTCAAAGGCGCCAACGGCATCGACATCAATAATGAGTTTTACCCCATCCTTGATGATGGAGAAGAAGACGGTGATGAATACACAATGGAAGATCTCGATAATTGGTACAGTTGTTTAGAGGAGGTTTAAAAAATGCCTATTTTCCTTTATATAAATATTTTTCTATTTATTTTTTTCACTATCTATGAGTTAATTCTTGATAAAATTGTTGTTGATGATTTTAGGCGGGATCATCCTGAAGCCGTTTTTCGTAAGTCAACTATTTGGGAGCATATACATAGTTGGATGTTTTTTATTTTTATTAATTTTCTTCCTTTTATTAATCTTGCAATTTTTATTGTCCTTTTAATTTCGGAAAGAGATTGTAAAACAGAAACTTATAAAAAACTTTGCTTAAAAGCTAATATACCTGTCGAAGAATATCCCTATTAGATTATGAATAAAATTTTTAGGTCGGGCGCCATGTGCGTCCGACTTCTTTTTTTTAGGAACAATTTCTGTGTTGACGGCGCGACCGCTTTCCTTTCTTTAATATTTTCCAAAAAAAATCGGGAAAACTATACAGTTCGCGCGACTGACGTTTTTCTTCTTCGTAATATTTTCCAAAAAAAATCCTCTTCCTTCATCCAGAAAAAATTCCAAAAATTAAAAATTTACTTTTTTTTGTAGAGTATCTGTGAGAAAAAATGACTTTTAGATAGAACGCTGGGGGAAACCAACGGAAGGGGGCAATGTACGTTAAACTTTAAAGCTAACAAATAAGTTCAACTTAAAAAAGCGAGCGAAGCGAGCCCCAACAACAGTAGCGGCCAGTTGGCCGCAGCGCGGAAGCGCGAGGACCGAGTGGTCCGCGCCTCCCCGGAGGGGAGGAAGGAGGGGAGGGGATACGTTGAACGTATAAGTATAGTTGGTGGAAAAGGGTCCCGGGATAGCCAAGAGGGCTTCGCAGGGGAAATGTGTAAGGAAGGAAGAGAGGAAAAGGGGAAAAGAAGAAAGAAAAGAAAGGAAGTAGAAAAAAGAAAAAGAAGGAAAAAAAGAAAAAAGAAAAGGAAAAGAAATAAAAAAGAAGTGGAAAAGAAACAAAAATAAAAGAAACAGAAAAAAAAGAAGAAAAAAGAAATAAAAAAGAAGTAGAAAAATGAACCTGCGACAAATTCTGAGAAAAGTCAAAATTATAAAAACGTATACTTATACGTATACTTATATATATATTTATACGTATATATATATGTAATATATACGTAATATATAAAAGACATATATACGTATACTTATACGTATATTGTAAGTTCGTATACAAAAAAAAGAGAGGACTTTTGTCCTCTCTCTTTCTTTTTATTTCGTTAAAACTTAAGCTTTAGTGTAACCCTTCTGAGTTCCCTTACTCGGAATCTTAACATCGCAAGAAATAGCTCTACCTTCCTTTACTGCCCGCTGAAGAAGCGAACTCACCTTATGAACACCAAGTTCCATCGGTTCAGCCAAATCACTAGCAGTTTTCGGCTCATCGGTCAGCATTTCAACAATCTGATCAACCAACGGACCGTTTTCAATAGAAGCCTTCGAAGGTTTCGCAGCTCTCTTCGCGTTGGTTTCGTCAAGCTTCTGGATTGCGGCAGAAGCATAGGCGCGCAGTTCATCGGACAGAGATTCATCGTTAGCAATAGCAGTGTAAAATTCTCTTTTAGTCATAGTCACCATAATAATACCTCTTTCTAGCGTAGGTCGCTACCCAGTTTTTTATTAAAAGTAGAGAGTTACTTTCTCTCTCACTTTCTATATATATTATAGCGTAATTTTCGGAAAATCTCAAATTTTCGCAGCTTTTAAATTTAGAGTGCGCGAGAAAATTTGACAAAAATAAGTCAAATTTTTGCAGCTTTTGGACGCGGCAAATCGCAGCTTTCGCAACTTCTTTGAACGGTTAAAATTTGACAGCGGCCGCAGCGTTCCAGCTTTCGCAGCTTCTAGAAAAATTTGACAAATGGAGAAATTTGCGCGCGAACTGGTAAAATTTGGAAGAAAAAGAAAATTTTTAAGAGAAAAAATTTGATAAAAGTGGAAATTAGACGTAATACGTCTAAAAAAGACTTGACTTTTTCTTTTTTTCCTGTTATAATTAGAGTACAAAAAGAAAGGAAGTGGAAAAATGTTGAATAAATACTTGACTTGCCCGAAGTGCGGGAGTCCACGAATTAGAGAAAAAGAATGTCATGATACTTTTACTTTTGGTGAAGGATTAGAATTGTGGTTCGTTGGTACTTGTATGGACTGCGGGAAAAAGGTACGGTGGAAAGCAATGTGTAAGTTAGTTGAATATATAATTAAGGAAGATTAATTCTTCCTCTTCTTTTTAGACGTAGTACGTCTAATTAATTAGCTTGACTTTTAGAGAAAAAAGTGATATTATACTTATAGAATAAAGAAAAGGAGTGCAAATATTATGTTTATGTCAACCAATGAACTGGTTTGCCCGAAGTGCGGAAGCGCGCTGATTGAAGAAGAAAATTGTTTTGATACTTATGGTTTTGGTGAAGTGCTAACAATGTGCTATACTGGTACTTGCATGGACTGTGGAGAAAAAGTACGGTGGGATGAAATGTATGAGTTTATCAGATATGAAATTGAGGGAGATTAATTTCTTCCTCTTTTTGTTAGACGTATTATGTCTAAAATGGAATATTGACTTTTTTATTATGATATGATATATTATAGTTACAAAAGAAAGGAGAAGAATAAAATGGAAAAGAACTATTGTCCCGTGAATGGTTGGGATTGTCCTTATTTTGGCGCAGATGGGGTTTGCATGATGAATGATCCTTACGAAAATTGCGATGATTTTGCGGCAATGGTGGAATGTTTAGAAGATGAAAGTGATACAATTTATATTTTTGGTTCTATTAGTTAATAGAACCTTTTAGACGTATTACGTCTAAAAAAAGAAAAGGCGAGTTAATCGCCTTTTATTCAATATATTCTTTAAGTTCTTCTAAATCTTTAACAAGTCTTCCTGTAAGATTGGTTAAATCATAATCAATTGTTCTCACATGCAATTCATCAATAATATTGCACGTTTTGTTAAAAGACTCTCTTTCTTTTTCATTCATTCTAATTCGTACGGCTTGAATAAGTTCCATTTTTTTATCTCCTTTTCTTTTTTTTGTACCCTTATTATATCATATATTTTTTTTTTGTCAACACTTCAATTTAGACGTTTAACGTCTAATTCCCCTCTTTTTAGGGGGAATTATTTCAAAGAAATTTCTGTTTTTTCTTTGTTAATTCTAAATTCACGATAAGGAAGAAAAATTTCCTGATTGTCTATCGTTTTAATATGTAAAGTTTTTTCGATTCTTCTTTTAATACTTCTTTTAACGCCATAATTAACATTTAATTTCGCACCTTTTCCGACGCAGTAAAACAAAATTTCTTTCTCAATTTGGCTATCACTTAACGCCGTATGTTCTTCTGTAAAATCATAATTATCAGAAATAAATTTATAGGCAGTCTCGGCAGTAGTCGAATAATTTCCGCTTTCGGTGAAAAGTTTATACTGTTCACAGAATGAAATATAACCAGGGCCGATTAAAAACTGATGAACAAAACCCCGAATATCAGAAACGGGAATATTATCAAAAGGATTGTTACACTTATACCAATCACAATTAAAATCGAAAACTTTTTCGTCAAAGGGCGAATTATAAGCAAAAGCCCTTTCTACTTCATAATTTCGGAAATCTCGAATCATTTGTTGACAGATATAACCGAATTTTTCTAGTTTCGTTTTTCTTCCTTTCATTTCTGCAACATAAATATTTCTTTTTTCTGCATAATAAGCAGAAGAAAAAAGCGGTCTATTGTACCAAATTTGTTCAACAACAAAAGACCTTTCACAAATTACTTCCCCTTGTTCATCGGAAATTACATAACCGATATTATAACAAAAAGGCTTTTCCAATGACGTTGTTTCAGTATCAAAAATTACGATATTACCCATTCTTTATTTCCTTTCTTTTTTTTGTTTTTATGGATATAGTATAACATATTATAAAAAGAAAATCAAGAGAGGAAATTAGACGTGTAACGTCTAATTAAAAAAAAGACGGATTACTCCGCCTTCTCTCTCTTTGCCTTATCTTTGGCGATCTTTTTTGCCTTGGCCTCTTCGGCCTTGGCTTTTTTCTCGGCTTTCTCTTTGCACTCAAGTTCGTACTGCTGGCGGCGGCCGTAGCCGTCATACTCTTCATCTTTCGTACCTTTGGGAACTTTGACGACAATCTCAACCCAGCCCTCTTCACCATCATTAGCGACCACGGGGAAGTTGAAGGTATTAGAGGCAATCATGCCGCAATCTTCTTCACAGTAGTCTTTGAGATGTGTAAACAGATTTTCAACGATGCCGGCGCGAATTGCGTTTGCGTTTGCAAGTTTCATTTTAGGGACACTTCCTTTCTTTATTTCTGATTAGATTATAGCAGATTGAAAAGAGAAAGTCAAGGGAAAAATTAGACGTAGAACGTCTAATTAGTAAATAAGGCATGAACGCCTTATTCATGATATTTGTGGTGGACTTCTCTTCTTTCTAAATAAAACCTATCAAGAAAAACTTCATTGAATTTTGGTAATCCAAGATTTTCGATTGCCTCAATCCATTTTTCACCAAATTTTTCACCGACAAGGATTCCTTCATCTGTAATTTCATTATCATCTAACCATTGTTTTTTGATTAAAAAATCAATGGCGGCGAGATAGTTTGCGGCGATACCAATAAGACCATGACACTCTTCATTGATACAAATTACAAAATCCATTATTCATTTTCTCCTTTCTTTTTTTGTGATTATAATATATCATAAAATTTAAAGAAAGTCAAGAGTAAATTTAGACATAATACGTCTAAATTGGATTAGAGGGCGCGAACCCTCTTAAAATCCGATTTTGCGCCGATGGTCATAATACATTAATTCATAAGTATTATGTTTTGAGTTTTTAATATATATCTTAATTTCTTCGGCGGCATTGTTTTCTTCATACGCGCCAACTCATTCAGTTACCTCTTTTTCTCTGTTTTCACTTGAAAAAATCATATTGTTGGCAACTTTAATAGAGATAATATATTTTGACCTTTTCGTTTTAATTTCTCCTTTCATAATGTTGATAAAAGAATTCTATTAATTCATGACTATTCATAAATTTACTAACATAAATAGTAATTTTATCTCTATTTTCTTTTTCATAATTTTTCAATTCTTGTAATCTTGCGTCATAATTACCGATGGCGCATAAAAAAGAATATTGTGCGCTTTTAAATTCTTTCTTTGCGGCTTCTTTATCTGGCCCTTCTGGATAAAGGTCTATTACTCCTTTTTTTGTAATTACTTTATTTACACAATTTTCAAGAGTAAATTTTGCACTTCGGACTTCTTCAAGTTTTTCTGTTATTTTTAAATTATAAGGATTAAATTCTTTTTTCTTTCTCATTTTAGTTTTCTCCTTTCTTCTTTGTGATTAAATTATACTATATAAAAAAGGTTTTGTCAAGAAAAAAAATAGACGTTATACGTCTAAATAGGCCTTGAGGGCGGCGCGCCTTCAAAACCATTCACAAAGTAAACAAAAGGAGATTACCATAAAAGCCCTAATAAACATATTAAAAATAGACCAATTTTCTTTTGAAACCGCAAGTTTTGAAACTGCAAGAATAAAATCGGCACTTAAAACTAAAATAAATAATATTAGAATAACTATTTTAAACATATTTTTTTCTCCTTTCTTTTTTTTGTACCTTTATTATACCACATTTATTTTTAATGTCAATCCTTCTTGTTAGACGTTGTACGTCTAAAAATGAGGTTGACAAATGCAAAAGAATCTGTTATAATAAAACCACGATAAGGGAATAGAGTGGACGACAAAGCAGGAGCAAAGGCGCGCATGAGTGACCCAAATTGATTAGTCCTTAAAGGTAAATCTCTAAAACAAAACTTGACCCTTATTGAGGTTAGAGAAGTAGAAACCGTCTACGGACTGGAAGTATACTATCTGCCGGAAGGTAAAAGACATGGAGTGCACCCGTGTCTTTCTTCTTTGAAAGTATTAGACGTAATACGTCTAAATAATAAAAGCAGAGATATTTTAATATCTCTGCTTCGCATCTTCGATTGTTGTAAGCAAGGCAAGTTTATTGTTGACAAATTGATAGTCTATGGGCAGTAACTCTTCTCCTGCTGGTGTCTTAATAACCACCGGGGTGTCATCCGGGAAATAACACACATAAGAATCTGCGAGACTCATAATCTCAAGAAGGTCCTCTAGCTTGAGCCCTTTGTTAGTATTTGTCTTTTCTTTTAGGGTGAAGTTATGCGCGACAAAGCCAGCGTCTTGGTGTCCGATTTTGACGGGCTTCACGCAGGAAAAGCATTTATTGGCATTTTTCACAAAAGGAACCGCAAGCAGGTTACAGCTTCCGCATTGTACCCCCATCGGCAGTTCAGAGGAGCAAAAGCGCTCCCTGTTTTCCTTTAATGCGCTTAAAATGTTACATTCGCTTTCTGCGTGTAGGCACTTAATAAAGTGCTGGCATCTATAACATTCTGCAAATGCTTTTTCCGGGGTCTCGTATATGGTGATTCGTTTTTTCATATTTCTTTTTTCCTTTCTTTTTTGTGATTATAATATATCATTTTGCGCTATAAAAGTCAATACCTCTTATTAGACGTTCTACGTCTAACCAGAGAGGATAATTATTTATCCTCTTATTCTTTGTTTTCTCTTGAAACGACTGTTCAGTGTGTGACTCACTATTCGTCTGAAAGTCATCAACATGCACTTGTCAATGCAGTAGGTATCAAGCGAAGCCTCTGTCACAGTGGGGTCCCATTCCCAATCGGAAATGTTGTATTTCCACCGTTCGGTGATGCGCTCCCACAAATTGCGCGGTGATAGGTGCCACTTCATCACCTGTACGCGTACCACGGGATTATAGTAAAAGCCACCTCGCGGTAAGTGCGTCAGTTTGACGGTATACACATCGCGCCCGATGCGATAATCTTCATATCGAATTTCCTTTTTCATTTTCTGTATTCCTCGCTTTCTGAACACAGTATAGCATAGACCGCCTAAAATGTCAACCTCATTTATTAGACGTTCTACGTCTAAATCTATGATTTCGGCGCGATTTGGAAAAAATTCCCCTTTCGCGCCGTAAACATTTTTAAAAAATCCTTTGACTTTCGCTTGCAAAGTATTTCGCGCAATATTGATTACAAATTCTTGTAACTTTTGATGTTTCCTTTTGTGTTGCACAATAGAAATTAAAGAGAGTGTGTTTATTACTAATTGTAATATAACTATGCGGAATATCTTTCAACAGAAAATCAACTTCATCTCTACAACCGCTCGGAATAGTAACCTCAACTTTCCACAACTTGTCTTTCCGCATTTTTTCTTCAATCCATTTGACAATCCAGACGCCGATAACATTACAAACAAAAGTAATAACGCATTTTTCCCATATAGGAAAATCCATTACTGTATAAATCAACATAATGTTGTAAAAAGCGAAATATCCACCACTAATAAGGCTTGCAACGGTTTTTCCGCTTTTAATCGTTGTGATACTACGGATTGTAGAAAAAACAACATTAACGGCAGACAAAATAATAAAAACGATAAAAAATTTCATTTTAGGTAACTTTCCTTTTCTCTTTACTTTGTACCTATATTATAAATGAATTTTTCGGAAAAGTCAACAGATGAAATTAGACGTAGTACGTCTAACTGAAGAAAAGGGAGAAAATCTCCCCTTCTTTCAATACTCGTCAAGACCACTCATTTCAGCCTCTGTATCGGACAGTTCGCTGACAAAAACGATATTACTACCATCCTCAAACTCGCCATCCCAAGCCAGGCGATCAATAATGCCAAGCGCGCTTACGTAGTCATCCGCGCCAACAATAAACTCAAAACCTTTTTCAGTTTCTTCAAACAGGAAATGTCTCATTTTTTTTGAAATCTCCTTTTCTTTTTATGATTTTTTATATTCTCTATCTCATTGACAAGTCTATTATATCATAAATTCTGAAAAAGTCAAGAAGTAAAATCAGACGTATTACGTCTAATTCAAAAGGGGAGAAAATTCTCCCCAGTTGTTTAGAATCTCCGCGCGCTATATGCCTTGACTTCCTTCTTAACTTTCACCGTATCAGAAGGATTTTCAATGTTGACGTAGGTTTTGTAGTCGTACTTGTTTTCGCGGATAAGCCGGAAACCAAGTTCACGCATCGCGGCTTCAACGTGGCCGCCGAGGATGAACGAGGAAACCTCCATCGTGGTGATGTTGCCGATAATGGCCGCAATTGTGTTGCAGGTGACAGGCTGCGTAGACTGAATGATAACGGCTGCGATTTCCTGACGATAGTTTTTCTTCATGGCTTCAATTTCTGCTTTGAGTTCTGCATAGGTTTTCATTCTTTCTTCCTCCTTTTTTTTATTGTACCCTTATTATAACTGTTTTTTCTGAAAAAGTCAACCCTCTTTTTTAGACGTGATACGTCTAAATAAAAAAAATGGGGAATTAATCCCCATTTTCTTTTACTTTTTATCCTCTCTCTTTTTTCTATCTTCTTCAATTTTCTTTTGTTTTTTTCTTTCTGCTTCTTTTTTCTTCTGTTCGTTTTGTTCTACTTTCAATTTATAAGCTTGCGCGAGTCCGTAACCGTCAAATTCTTTTTCATCTCTCGCGCCAGTGGGAATCTTTACGATAATCTGAATCCATTTTTCGTTTCCTTCTTCATCTACAATAGGAAAAACACATTCATTGGAACCAGTTTGAAGAACATCTTCACAATTATTCTTAAAAAATTCCATAATTTTAAAAAGATATTTCTTCCGAATTTCATCGTCAAGTTTTCTACTATTCGTCATTTTCTTTTTCTCCTTTCTTTTTTTCTATAATTAGTATATCAAAAATTTAAAAAAAAGTCAAATTATTTTTAGACGTTGTACGTCTAATTAAAAAATTGGAACAATTAATATTGTTCCAAAATTTTAAAAATTTCTTTTTCTGAAAAACTTTTTCCTTTATTCCATCTTTCTCGGTTTTTTTCTTCATCGTCAAACAAAATTCCGCCATTTTTAGCAAGGTAGTGTTTGGGTGTGCCATGTTTTATCACATGAATTTCATCGAAACAATTCGGAAAATATTTTTTTAACCATGCGACTTTTACTTTTCGGATTCTTTTTCGATATTCTGGACTAGCGATTTTTGAGGACCAAGAAATTATGGAAAATCTATAGCCTTTGGATTTCAAAGACACAATAATTTTTACGAGCTTTTCACAATCTATTAGCGGGAGAGCTTCTTCATATGGGCGGGTTTTTTCTGCCCGCAAATCTTTCAACCAGTTTTCGACCCCATAAAGGTCTGCAATGGTTCCATCCATGTCAAAATAAAAGGTGGTGATTTGCATTTTTTTATCCTCCTTCTTATGGTCAAAGTATAACACAAATAAGAAAGAAAGTCAAGGGATAAATTAGACGTAATACGTCTATTAAGGGAGTTTCCTCCCTTTATTCAAGACCAAATGCCTACCCCTTTCATAAATTCTTTAAATTTTTCGATAAAAATATCATCTTCAAGATAAAAACCATCATGACCAAGCCAACTCATAAAATTACACATTAACTGCATAAAACGCCAGTCGGGGCATTTTGCTTTCCAATCTTTGGCAATCGCCGCACAAATTTTTGCAATTCTATTAATATCACGCATTTTTTTATCCTCCTTCATTTTGTACTTAAATTATAACAAAAAGAAAAATCTTTGTCAATAGAAAAATTAGACGTTATACGTCTAAATAAAAGAAAAGGAGGGAAAATCCCTCCCTCTTTCTTTATTCAACGGGAATAAAATAAACCTTTCTCTTGCCAACCTTCGGAATCTTGGTTTCCTCAACGCTGACCTTGCCCTCGGCTACAAGCTGACGGACGAGGCTCCCCGCCTTGTTGTGCGTAGCTTCAACAACCGCGCCCAGCTCGACTTCGGTATACTTGTTGCCCTTGTTCTCGGTGAGATAGTCGAGAATAGTCGCCTTGATGGGAGCGTTTTCAAGTGCGGTTTTAGTCGGCTTTTCTTTCCGCTTGCTGTTGCGTGCGTCAAGCTTTTCAATCTGTCCTCTTGCCCAGTCTCTCGTCAATCCGGAAATAGTTCCGTTTGCGATAGCTTCAAGGTGCTGACGAGTAGTCATAATACTGCTGGTTTCGGTCATAATTTTTTTCCTTTCTTTTTTGCGCTTATGCGCGAGTGTTGGTCACTACCCTATTAGAGATTTACATCTCTTTTGTGATTATAATATACCACTATTTATAGAAAAAGTCAATCTTTTATTTAGACGTAGTACGTCTAACAAAGGGCTTGCGCCCTATTAGTTGAAAGGATTGAGTTTTTGCGCTTCGTCATACCACGGAAGAAAGGTATCAACTGATATTGTGGAAGCATTATAAATGATTTTTGCAACCTGTTCCGCCGAAAGATAGCCCGAAACCATTCCATCACCGCCGATTTCTTCATCTGTGAAGTACTGCGGATTAAGAAACTCACCCTTATAAATAACGGCGATTTCAGCATCGGAAGATTTAGCATCTTTGGAGAAGGAAAAATCCCCATCCGCGGGAAAATGATTGTCACAGAAGTTTTCCGCGCCCCACTGGACGGAAACGGCAAGACCGTTTTCAAAAGTCATATAAAAGCCTTTACGCATAGTAGAAAGAAACATTTTTTGAAAATCTCCTTTCTTTTTTCTGATTATAATATACCACTTCGCGCCGTATATGTCAATCTTATTTTTAGACGTATAACGTCTATTAAAGAAAAGGAGAAATAAAATACTTATTTCTCCTTCCTCTCTTTTTGTCCTCTTGAAAAAAGAGTAAAAAGTCACCCCATTGATCTTTTTCTTGTAAGGAAGTGTCTAAAAACAGGGAAAAAATATCCTACCTATTGAAGAATAAATAATTTATATTTTCCGGAAAATATAAGTTATTTTTTGGATTTAAAAGGTATTTTTTTAAATCCCTTCAACGACTATATATTATCATTTTTAAAAAGAAAAGTCAACCTTTTATTTAGACGTTGTACGTCTATAAAAAGGCATTTATTTAAATGCCCTCTTTATATTCTCTGTCGGTTTGGAGTTTTTCATTAGCCTCTTCGCTGTAAAGGATGCAGTATGTTCCACTTACTGTTTTCTCGTCGAAGAAAATTTTGGCTTCTTCGCGCGTAGGAAATTCGGCCAAGATGGGGCCATATATTGCTTTTCTGTCGAACAGCTCCCCTCGCTTTATCATCTTCGCAAGTTCCTGAGGCGGGATATAAATTTGTTGCACGATATATGTTTTCATACTATTTTACCTCCTATTAATATCAGTATTTAATTCTTTTCTTTCTTTTTTTTCTTTTTGTATCTTGATTATATCATTTTTAAAAAGAAAAGTCAATCCTTTATTTAGACGTTGTACGTCTAAGTAGGGAAGATTATTAATCTTCCTTTTTTAATTCTATTTTTTATATTATAAAAATTAGTTTAGTCGGTAATACAATCACCTTCAAAAACAATATAAACCGTATCAGTAAGGGGAAGATAGAATTTTTTATGCTCAATATGAATAGTACCAGTCTTTTCGATAATCATCCCTGCTTCCATCAAAGAAATAAAATCATCTTGATAAAAGTCGAAAGGAATATATTCGTTATTCAGGGGGTTCAGAGTTACTTTGTAACCATCGTCAATTTTATATCGCTCTTCAATAATTTCACATTCAGCCCAATTGCGTTCAGATGAATCAGCGAGAAGGCGGCTAGGAAGCATTAAAGCGAAATAATGAGAATTTTTTTTAATATTTTCTTTGGAATAATTCATAATTAGATTTCCTTTCAGTTTATTTTATGTTTAAATTATAACAAAGAAAAATTTTTTTGTCAATAATTAATTTAGACGTATAACGTCTAGTTAGGAGAGAAATTCTCTCCTAATATTATTAAAATTTAATCTCAGTAGAAGCCAATTCATCCTTGAAGAACTCCAACGCCTTACCAAGAGCAACGTCTACAATTTCCTTTTTAGGCTTATGCAAGCAGATGTTTTTATAGTCCTCTTTGCTCGTAATAAGTCCATCCGGTGGGCCATCATAAGAACATACAATTCGTTCAAGGACTCTTTCCAAAATGGACGCACGAAGTTGCTTTTTGTGATTTACATAGAATTGCAGATCAACGTGCCAACCGTTTTTCGCAGGAAATGAAAGTACAACAGGGCTGAAGCGACAATCGGATATTCCAATGCGCCCAAACACTCCATCACAACGAGCGCAGTCAACAAGATTCGTGCATTCCCGGCATTCCCGGCACTCGCGTGAATCAAAACTGTATTTGCACCCTTCACACCATTCACACCGTTCACACTTATAACACCCGTTGCAATGTTTACATTCAATGCATCCATTGCACTTCTCACACCTATAACACCTAGTACAGTTTTTGCAGTCTTCGCATTCGTGACAGTCGCGACAGTTTTCCAACGAAGCGGCCAATTCTTCGACTTCTTCCCTTTCGTGCCAAATTCCCCACCTGTTGCCCGCTTCATCAACATAGTATTCGATTCCTTCGATCACTTTTTTAACCAGCACTTACTTATATCCTCCTTTCTCGGTTTCCGTTTACCTCCTACTGATAGCAGTATTCAATTTTTTTCTCTCTTTCTTTTTTTTGTACTTTGATTATATCATTTTTAAAAAGAAAAATCAACCTTTTGTTTAGACGTTATACGTCTATTTAGGAGAGAATTTCTCTCCTAATATTGTTAAAATTTAATTTACCAGTCTTTTTCAAAATATCCTTTCGGCCATTGATTTTTACATTGTTCCATAGATTGATATATAGGAATTTCTTCAATCTTAGTTAAGTCTAAACTAGTTCCATGATACCAATCATGTTTTTTATAAAATTCCTCTTTCATATTTGCCCATTTTTTTGCCTCTTTTTCGGACGCAAAAGCCTCGTCAAATTCATAATTCCATCTTCCGTCAGAATTTTGATGATAGATATAAACCGCCCAAATAGATTTCATTTTATTTTTCTCCTTTGAAAGATATATTTTTTGATAGTTATAATATATCAGAAATAATATGAAAAGTCAAGTTATCTTTTAGACGTTATACGTCTAATATGTCGTTTTAATTAACGACATACCATTTATTATAATATTCCATATTAGCGGGATCATTAAATACTTCATAACGAATGAAACCATTTCGTTGCATTTCATTTATTATACGAATAAATTCAGAATCACATAGCCAAATCTTTAGGAAACTTGCGATTTCACGTTTTCTCGCGCCCGGATGATTCGTTAAAAATTCCAAAATTTTTTCTTTCATTTTTATTCCTCTCTTTAATTGCGTTATTTTATTTATATTTTTCTTTTTTATATTTAAATTATAACAAAAAAAAGAAATTTTGTCAAGTTATTTTTTTAGACGCAATACGTCTAATTTATCTATTGACAAAAAATAAAAATGATGGTATATTATATTCAAGAAAAGGAGGTATTAAAAAAATGCTGACGTGGAATGATGGAAAAGATTTGAGTGAAACAAATATTGTTCGTGCGGCATCTTATGAAAAAATTTCTCATGGGAGAAATAACGAATTTCAAAAATACAATTTTTATTTCGTAGACAGTTTTCATACCGTAGAAGGGACAATTGAATGGAATGTTCATGCATCCTTTTTTACTGGTGATGAAAAGACTCGTCGAAAAGTTAGAAGTTTGGAAGAGGGCAAAGCCCTTTGTGAGAGTTGGCGCCGTGAATTTTGGAGCGAACTCGAACAAATTGTAAAGCAACATCAAAATTGAGAGCTTGTAGCTCTCTTAATTAGACGTGATACGTCTAACAAAGGAAAAGGGAGAAAATTCTCCCTTTCTCTTAATACTCATCAAGACCACTTTTAGAATTTTTTCATTTTTCTGCGATGGCCGCGAGCATTTCAAACACGCCCGCGAGCACTTCATACACACACTCGTCGTTTTCTTCTTCTAGATCGTAGTATGGGCAGGTTTCACGCGCCGTGCAATTTTTACAAATACAGGTCTCAGTCATTTTTATTTCTCTCTTTCATTCTTTCTGATTTATAGAATTGAAAGGGGATTTATCAAGAGGGAAGGGCGCATGGCTCATTAATTACACAGTTTCTTGTACTGTCTTTTACCTCGTACTCTTTCCTTTCCCCCCTTGACACTTATATAATACCACTTATCCTTTTTGCTGTCAACACCTTAAATTAGACGTGATACGTCTAAATAATGGAGCTGTCAAGTTATTAAAACTTTAACAGCTTGTAGCTCCATCACTTATATAATATAAAATTTAGGGGGGCAAAGGGCGCACGTTTCTCTTTTGTCTGCGTTGTGGCTTAGCTACTTTACTTCTTGTAAAAGCAGTATATACCTTTCTTCTGCCTGTATAGATAGTATATCATATTAGCAAACTAATTGCAATTCTTTTTACTATATATTATTAGACGTGATACGTCTAATTTTTAATTTAATAATAAAGCGCGCCTTATGGCGCGCCGTATTATCTGTATGGGATAGGATTGAAAAGAATATCAGTCCCTGTCCCTTCTGCTTCATCTAAGTTCATAGCTTTAATACATTCATATTCGCCGTTATCTTCAAAATAAGATTCTGCCGTTTTTATAGCTTCTTTTTCAGAAAAATCTTCAATAATAATCAACGTTCCGGTATTTTCTTCTTTAATCAAGAAATACAGCATTTTTATTCCCCCTTTATTTACTGAGGTCAAAATAGATCATCGGGCCTTTGCTAGCTTCTTCTTTCGTAATCTCTCTTAGAAATTTACAGCCCATTTTATTCTGTTCATCTCTGCAAATTGCGTTTGCGCGTCTATGGGAATGGGCTTCCGTTTTTGCTTCTACGATGAAATAATTACCTGTTTCTTTATTGTAAAACTTATACCATTTACCCATCTTTTAAAATTCCTTTCTTTTTATTTTTGTTTTTTGAAGAGCTGGAAATTATTCCAGCTCTTCAAAATCTTCCGCTTCATAACGATAGCCCGGAATGTAGGTTATCGGCCAGTCAAGCAACCATTCATAAAACTTTTTGCTAGTGACCTGGATTGCACGTTCAGGATTTTTCCCATTCGTGCTTTTGATTGCATTGAATCTTTTAAGGCTATTCAGAAAAACTTCTGTGGGGATTAGTCTTGCTTCAATGAATCTCTTTTCCTCTCTTGCTTTCGTGGTTTTCCCGGCAGGGTGTTTAATGGTTATATCCATTTGATAAATAACAAATTTTGGGGCCCCTTTCCCAAAAAGGGCTTCAATTCTTCCGCCGTTCGTCTTACATTCTGCCGCATAATTTCCTTTCCCATAATGAATGAAAACGTCAGCTTGTCCCTGTTTTGAAACTCTGGTTTTCCTTGAACCAGACGAAGCGCAATCCAGTTCGAAAGCTCTGCCTCTCGCGCCGTCATCTCTTCCGGCGTTGCTTAAATGACGGAAAATTTCTTCCTGTCTTGCTTTTTCAAACTTACTCATGTTAAAACCCCTTTCTTTTTTTGTTGTTCTGGTTACGTTATAATAATAACATACGTCTAAAGAAAAAGCAATCCCAAAAGAAAATTTTGTAAAATTAAAATTTTTCTAATAAGTCAGAAAATTTTAAAAGTGAGAGGAATTTTATTATTTTAATTTTGTGATTTGTTAGCACTTTAATATTTTAGTATACTAAAGGGGTGGGGGTATATTTTAGGAATTTAGCATTTTAGTGAACTAAAGCGGGTATGCCCTGGTTTTTTTGTTATATGAATTAAAATTTTGAAAATTATATGAATTAAAATTTTGAAAATTATATGAATTAAAATTTTGAAAATTAT
>Ga0310690_10004298_pt1 | contig 20359 bp, 15 predicted proteins | sample AusTroGonzalo_MG_2_FD_207661 | JGI IMG/M metagenome (GOLD analysis project Ga0310690, IMG submission 207661) | Bovine rumen microbial communities from tropical cattle in Woodstock, Queensland, Australia - Gonzalo_04 (v2) (version 2) | ecosystem: Host-associated > Mammals > Digestive system >...
TGGTGAGCCACCCAGCCACCACAGTTATACATGGTCTTGGCAGTCTTGGCACCTGTCTCGCTCAAGTCGCGTATCATCTCGAAGAAAGGCACATTGGTCTCCGTCAGGTTACACACCTCCGAGGGCCAGTAGTTCATCTCGGCATTGATGTTGATGGTGTATTTCGAATCCCAAGGGGCATCCTTCTTGTCGTTCCACAGACCCTGAAGATTGGCGGGCTGACCGCCAGCCTGAGAGCTACTGATAAGCAGGTAGCGTCCATAGTTGAACAGCAGGGCCACCATACCCCAGTCTGAGCTGCCGGTAAACTTCTGCAGACGCTTCACCGTGGTCAGCTTGCTATTGGCAGCTGTGGAGGGCAGGTAGAAGTGTACGCGGTTGTACTGCTGCTGGTAGGCCTCGACGTGGCGGCTCAGCAATTCCTCGTAGCTATGCTGTCGGGCACTGTTGAGCCACGACAGACTCTTGGTAGATGCATTGCCATTGACATTGTGGTAGTTCACATAGTTGGTGGCTGCAGAAATATAGATCGTAGCTACAGTATAGTTCTCAACCGTGACAGCACCCCTCGTACCGTAGGTCACTGTGCCGTCGCTCTCCACCTGATAGCGCAGCGTAGCCTTCAGCTTGCTGGCAATACCCTCGTGATCAACGCCGCTAATGGTGGCGATGGCACAATCGGCAGTCTTTGAGTAAGAGGTAGTGAAGGGCGATGTGTGCGTTAGCTTGAAACCAGAAGGAGTGTCGGCTTCCATGCGTATGACAATGATGCTGTCGGGCATCGAGGCAAAGGCGGTGCGACGATATTTGTGACCCTCATGTTCAAAGGTTACTGTCGACAGTGCTGTCTGGAGGTTCAGCTCGCGTTCGTAGTTGACAGCCTTGCTGGCAGTAATGCCTGTATGGGCCATCTTCAAGCTGCCTAAAGACAGGTACTTCATGCCGTGAGGACCCTTGACGAACTGCTGGTTGATGAGGTTCTCGGCCTCCTGCTCCTTGCCGCTGAAGATGAGATTTCTAACCTTGTCCAGATTCTTGGCCGAGGTGGTGCTGTTGTTATTGTGGGGACCACCGCTCCAGAACGAGTCCTCGTTCAGCTGGATTTCGTCGGTTTGCGGACCACCATAGACCATACCTCCCAGACGACCGTTGCCAATGGGCAGGGCCTCGAGCCATATCTTGGCAGGGGTGTCGTACCATAAACGTTCGGTATTGTCGTCGTTTTCAGTCTGGAAGGCTATAACACTATCTTCCTCTGCATAGGCCGTGGCCCATGTCAGCAGCAGTGCCAGTGTCGTAAAAATCCGTATACTTCTCATCTTCATATCCTTGGGTTAATATTCTGTTTACAAAGTTACGGTAGTCAGTTTTTGCTATCTTCGCAATAGACCTACATAAACGAATTTGCGAATGGAATTGGGCAGGTTGCGGACCGTAGTACGGCAGATGATGTTCTGTATCATCGTTCCCCAACCGATATGCCCCATCTTATGGAGCTTCTTCTGGAAGCGTATTTCCGTGCAGGAGTACTTAAAACCGCCACGACGCAGGAACATGTCAGGCGACATGCGGAAGAACAGCAGCGAGCGCTGGATGTTGTGGAAATGGCAGCCCGACTGAATCATGCGTACCCATAGGTAATAGTCTTCAAACAGGTGGAAGGGCTGGTAACTACCTGCCTGCTCAACTGCCTTGCGTCGGAAGACGACGGTAGGATGGTTCATGGGGTTGCGCTTGTGGCTGAAGCTCACGATGTCGGCATGCTCCTGTGGAGGCTTACGCGACGACACCACATTGTCTATTTCGCCAGAGAACTCGTCTATCCAGCTGCCACAGACGTCGACATCGGGGTGTTCGGCCAGCCACGTCACCTGCTCCTTAAAGCGGTCAGGCTTGCTGATGTCGTCAGTGTCCATACGTGCCACTATGTCGTAGCTGCAGTGCTTCAAGCCTTCGTTCAGTGCGCCACCTAAGCCATGACCCTTGTCGAGCTTGATCAGCTTCATCTCCGGGTGTGAAGCCTGATACTCATCCATCACCTGAGCAATGGCTTCAGGGACAGGGCCATCCTGCACCATCACCACCTCCGTTGGGGGTAGTGTCTGGCTGAATATGCTATCAAGGCTCTGACGCAGGAATTCAGGTTTTTCTTTATGATAGACAGACATCAGTACGGAAAACTCCACCATGTCGTATTCTTCTTCAATAGTCAGTGTTTTTGCTCGCTAACAAACAAGAAGTCGAGCGAGCGGATGCAAAGATACAACATTTTTTTTATATGGTGAAAGAAAATGCAGGAAAAATAGCAAATTTCTGCTTATATACGTGTCCAGGTGTCAGGTACCGGCGACTGAGTATTGGGAATATGTAGCCATTTCTGAGGTGCAATCACCTGTTTCTCAGGATTCTGATTGAGCCAAGCTCCCCACCATGAGAAGGTGGAGTTGGCAATGACAAAATGACGGCAGAGCGACATGAGATGGATGTCCTGCACGGTGTCGGCTCCCCTGTTCCAGTCGGCATAGATGACGGGCCTACCCTCCAGTAGCGGTGCGATGTGCTGACGGCTCCAAGCCATATCATCGGAAAACACGCAGAAAAGTTCACAATCGGTGATCTGCCGCATGCGGCTGATGGCCCGCTCATAGTAGCTGAGACCGCAAATGTCGTGGAACAGTTTGTCGTGGGTATAGTCGCCGCGACGCACATGGATGGCTATGCTGTTGGAATTCTGGAGGCGTTCGGCTGCCTGCAGGTTCCTCTCGTCAGTAAATACGGGGAAGTTGAAGGTCTTGAGAATCACGTCGCGAACATCTTTGAAGTAATCCTCGTGCTGCCAGTAGCCGTCGTAGTAGGTGCTCTGCGTTCGTGTCAGTGCCGTAGGCTCAAAGGTAAAGTCGGGTTTCTCCTTGAGCATGGTCTTGCGGACAGGCAGCAGGCGACTGCTGATGCGCCACGTCTGGAAGTTGGGATATGGGTAGGCAATGCGTGCCACCTCAAACCAGTTGGCAGCTTCATAGTCCGCCTCGAATACCTTACCGATTTCGAAGCCACGATGCTTCTTGTAGCCGTTGAAACAATGCAGGTCGATGAGCACCCGTTCCTCTGGGAACCGCTGCTGCAGCGACTTGTAGAGGGCAAACTGGAACATCTGGTTGCCCAGACCACCTAATATCTTGACAATCTTCATCTTCTAATTCAGTTTAAACAGTAATATGTCGCCGGCCTGCACAGTGTAGGAGGTCTTCATGGGTTCTTCGACCAACTGCTTGGTGAGGTGGCGTGGGGTGGCGTTGGCTGCCTTGATACGCACCTTCATGGTGTCTTGGTAGTTCTTGTTGACAATAGCCAGATACTGGTGACCGCCTTTCCGGAACTGGGAGACAACGGCACCCTTGCGGCCTGTCACTTTCAGCGACTTGATGTTACGGGGCATAACGGTAGCCTTCGTCGTACCTTCGGGGATGACGACAAGGTGGTTGACTGACGTTACCTTCGCCTGATAAAACAGACGGGCGACAGACTTCAACTCACGGTTCAGCTGCTGCACCAGTTTATAGGTCTTGGTCTTTACACCGTCGTGGGTGACGGGAGCATCGTGGTAGTCGAACCCTTCATACTTTCCAGGTGTCCAATAGGTGAAAAACTGGATGGCCTGTGCACCGTATGCCAGATTGGAGTAGGCCTGTAGCCGCATGGTGGCCAGTGTGGGGTCTGGGTAGACATGATGGGGGACTGACAGCACGAAAGCCCAGAAGGGCTTGCCAGAGGCGAGACTCTCGTCGCGTATGATTTCCAGGTTGTGGTACCACGTAGGGCGCAGGCCGTCCTTGGTGATGGAGTAATTGTCGAACGACAACTGCTGGCATGACGTGGCAGCAGCTGTCTTGACATATTTCTTGTATTTGGGTGTCTTGTCGATGAGCGTCCAGCTTTCATAGCCATGAGGCAGCAGGTTGATGTAGAAGCAGTGGGTACTGTCAATGCGCTTCAGACGCTGGATTTCCTGCTCAAGCTCTTCCAGTTGGTCAACAGTGGGTTCGTCTTTCATCAAATAGCCAAAGAAACCCTTTTCACGCTTCAGCGTGCTGGCTGCCTTGACGGGGTTCTTTGTCATCTCAGGACAGGGTGCCAGCACCTTGACGCCGTATTTGTCAGCAATACGGCAGGCTTTGACTAAAAGGTCGAGCGAACGGTAGGGATAAAGGCTGACGTTGAAGCCACACTCGCTGAGCACTCGGAAGTCCTCATCGGTAGTATGCCAGTCGGGTATGCCCATGTAGGCAATGATGGGCATCTCGCCGTCGGCTGCATGGCAGGCGGGTGTCATCAGGCTACTCATGAGTAGCAGCAGGAGGAGTCTTAATGTCTTCATATTCTACCGAGCATTTTCTTTGTATTCAGAATCAGGCACTGGTATGTCCACAACATCGTCCTAATGGCAATGTGATGCGGGTATTTCCCTAAGACAATGGCCTTGTCGTGAGCAAAAGTCCGGGGAATGTCCAGCTCCTGGGTAATCTGCCCTTCGTGGCCATGGATGGAACAGATGGTGAGTTGCGGATCGTAGCACACACGGCGCCCCTTGAGCAGACGGTAGTACCATTCCACATCGACCAGCCAGTGCAGTTCCTCGCAGAAAGGCTCCTTCAGCGTGCTGCGAATGGCGATGCAGGCACAGGGACCTATGGCATTAGCCAGAAACAGCAGCGACGGGTGGCGCAGTACGAAGCGCTTCATGGGGGTGGTAAAGTGCGACTTCTTCTGAAGGCCGTCGACGATGACCTCGATGTTGGAGACAACGATGTCAGCTCCATTGTCGAAGTGACGTTCTATGCGTTGCAGATAGTCTGTTCCACTCATTGCCTCGTCGTGGTGCATCAAGATGATATACTGGCCTGTTGCCATCTGCAGGCCGTTGTTCCAGTTAGCGATGGCACCTGAGTCCGACTGGTGGTGGCAGTAGCGGAGGCAGACATCGGAGGGTAAACCACCAGCCACGAGACCATTCACGTAGTCGGCAATGGCAGTGGTGGTAGAGTCGTCAGTCACGATGATTTCCATCTCCACGCCCTGCTGCTGCAGAACGGACTGCAGAGCCCGTCTGAACAATTCCAGATTATTGAATACTGGAATGACGATACTGAACGTTGGCTTATTCATCGCGATTGTCTTTTTTGAGCAGGAACATCATGTAGATACCTATGTAGATGGTCTTCAGCAGGTACGACAGGAGCACAGCCAGCGCCAGAGCCGAGGCTCCCATGCCCTGACTCAGGAAGAGTTCCGACAGGCCTATAAGCAGCACGGCCCAGATCATATTCAGGCCAAAGCACGTCCACATCTTGTCGCGGCTGTAGATTGACATCTCGATGACGTTCGACACAGCAGAGAATACTGTCGATATGGCTAAGAGCGTCAGCGGCATCATATCGGTGAACGACTGGCCATAGAGCGGCATGATGTAGGGACTGAGCAGGGCTACTGCCAGGGCAATCACCGTCGAGACAACGGCAATGAGTAGGATGTTGAGCACCAGCGTCTTCTTGAACTTGTGAACATCCAAAAGGCTCGACAGGATAGGCAGCACAATCTGGCTGACAGTAGTGGGAATGAAGAGGATAATGACCTTCCACTGGTCGGCAGCCTCGAAGATGCCTAACTCCGCATAGCCGCTGCGGCTGACCAGCATGGAACGGATAACGAAGAACACCGGAGCCACAGTCAGTGCCGACAACGTAGCAGGAATACTGTAGGTAAAGAGCAGGCGCCAGTCTTCACGGCGGATGCTCTCTGTCTGTGTCATGATATGTTCTCGTCGCAGATTACGACTGACAGACAGGCTGTTGGCTACATAGAGGGCCACCACACCAATGCCGAAGCCAAGGATGGCGCCTTCCAACTGGTAGAGCCAGGCACCAATCACCATAAAGACAGCTTCGCAAAGACTGCCGATAAAGGTATTGATGGCAACAGAGCGGAAGTCCTCAAGACCCACCAAGATGCCATTGGGAGCCCCATTGAGAATGGAGACGAAGAGCATAACGGCACCTAACTGCACAGCTGTGGTCAGAGCCGACGAGTGGAGCGTCTCAGTAGCCAGCACCCCCGACAGCAACAACATGAGTACCCCCACCAAGAGCCCTGCCCACCAGGCAAATTTGTTGGAGAGCAGACAGATGGAGGCAGCATGTGCAGGGTCTGTCCTGCGATAGTTGGCAATATAGCGGGTGGCAGTAACACCAATGCCAGAGGTGCCAAGTACGATGAACATGCCAATGGTAGAACGCACCATGCCCAACTGTCCGAACACCTCCTGTCCTAAGATGCGGGCACAGAAAATACCACTCAGCAAGACCAGGAACTTACCTAAAGCCGTTCCTGTGAACGACCAGAAGGCACCACTGGCCATGCGCTTCGCAATGTCTGAGGCCTTAATCTTGTCGAGTAGTCTGTTGGGCATATTGTTATACGCGATAGATATTAAAGTTGTGGCGTTTCTGGTCAAAACGGTAGAACTTGTATGGTGTATAGTGCTGCCATTCTGGCCGGAACGCATTGATGCCAACCATCTTAGCGGCAAATACCAGTACTATCAGAATCTGTAGAAGCCGGTGGGTACCAGGAAAAGACGGAGAGAAAGGCTCTTTCATGGCATTCGGATCAATATACTTGAACAACATGAACAGAATGAGCGGCCATAAATACTCGTTGACCCTGGCAATAGGATAAATCACAAGTGAAACAATGCTGACGCACAAGGCAATAGTGCATATCCAAAAATAGAATGCGTCTATGTGGACTTTCCCACTTAAACGGTGGGCGTAGGCAATAACGCCGACTATAAACGATAAAAGTGCAAAGTCAGCTAATCCGATAATGGAAATGGCGTTTTTCTGGATGGCAGCCTTATAGTAAGGATGGTCACGAAGACCTAAGATGGTAAGAAGTTCGAAAGTAAATGCTGCCAAGACAATAGATATCCCGATGGCTATAATGGCATTCCTCCAACTCGGCTTGTTTTTACAGATAAGCGGTAGAAAGAGCAGGAAGTAAGCTGAATAATGGAAAAGACCAGCACAAAGAATCAGCAGCACGTATTTCCACATCTTTCCTTTCTGGAAGTAGCCAAAGGCAATATAGAATAACAGGATGGCAAATGCCTGCCTGATAATGCAGAAATGCATAAACAGCAGGTTGGAGACCAGCATGATGAAACACATCTTCGCAATATCCTTGCAATGTTGGGATATAAACCATAACTCGCCTATGGTAATAACTAAGCTGGAGAGGATGATAATGGTATAGGGATTCTTTGACACATATTTAATAAGGAAATGGACAAGAACCTGAAAGCCGTATTCAAACTGGTCAAGAATGTGGAAAGTGAAAATGGAATCATTCAGGTAGGACAAGGACTGGGCCCTATGGTAATAAAACCTATAGTAATGGGGGGTGTCATTCAAAACCGTGATGTCACGAAATCCAAAGAAGATGAATAATAACAAGAAACAGCAGACAATCTCGAATCGTCTGGCTGTCTCTGTGTTATCAAATCTCTTTGCCAAGAAATGTACCATCAGGAACAAGGCAAAATACAAGAAGATGATGACCATATCCTGACCTGTGTTACTTAGCTTCTTTTGTACCCTTGATGTTTAGTTTTACAAATAGTGTGGAGGCAGGCAATAAGATTCCTACGAGCAATGCTAAGAACATCGTGAAGAACTTCTTGGGGAAGATCGGATCCAATTTGCCCATTGGCGGGGCAATAACCCGGGTGTTTCTTGAGCTGAACACTTGAGTGATATTGTTTTCCTCACGTTTCTCAAGTAGGTAGATGTAAAGCGCCTCGATGATTTTCTGCTGGCGTTCTGCCGGAAGAATCTGGGTAATCTTCTCTGGTGCCACGGCAATCTCCTGCTTCAGCTTATTGTCTTCTTTGCTGATTCCACGCTGACTGGCTTTAAGCTGGGCAACGCTTTGGTCGAGTGAGTTGACGATGGCCTTACGCAATTCTGCCAATTGACTGTCTAATTCCATTACCAGCGGGTTGCTGCTACTACTGTTCTCAGACATCCGATTCCGTTGCAGCTGCACCTTGTTGTATTCCAGTATCTGTTTGGCAACATTCTCATTGTCAGGCAAGAGATTAGCTGGCAGCACCTGATTCTTGTCGCCTACTTCCTGCACTTGTTTGCGCATCTGCTCCATCATGTACAGCTGGTTGTTGATTTTTGTCTGGGCCTCATAGGTCAAGGCAGCATTCTCCATGTACATCTTGGCAGTCTGTTCATAATCGGGTATCAGGTGCTTGCCCTTGAACTGGGCTATTTCCTTGTCCAAGTTAGACAGTTCCAATTCGATATCCTTGATGCGTTCGTTAATGAAGTGAGTCGAAGCATCGGCAGTACCCTTCTTCTCCTTTGTCCATTCTTCACGGTAGACCTGTATCAATGTATTGATGATCTTCTCCGCACGATCTCCTGAAATGTCCTGATAGGAGATGCCGATAATGTCGGTTAGGTCATCGGCAACATCTATTTGTATGTTATTCACACAACTCTCTACCGCGTCGTACTTCCTTTTCTTGGTAATACGGATGGTTCTTTCTCCATTTTCTTTCATACAGTTGTCGAAATACTTGGTAGAGATAACCGAAACAGGTCCTACAGGAGTCTGGCAGACGGTGTTCACCTTGCCCGACACCTCACCATCGAACTTGTCCTTGTTCTTGCGGAACTTGTAAAGGGTGAAGGTGCCGTCCTTCTTCAGGTCCATCTTCATATAGGCACCATCCTTGTCCGTCATCTTGGGGAAAGTCACCTTGATAGGCAGCGTTTCGTCAAAGAGTTCTATCTTCCTGATACCTTTGTATGTCTGGTATACGATGTCAAGCTCCAGCCTGTTCACCACTTCTTCCATGAGAGCCGGCGACCTGAATATTTCCATCTCGTTATTCACATTCGAAGAGATGTTGATACCTGCCATGCTTGACAACATGCCCATGTTGGACACCAGCGAGGACAGCATGCCGCCAGAGCTACTTTCGTCCTTGATCAGTACTGAGGCACTACGCTCGTATTTGGGATTAACCATCAGGATAAACAACAATGCCAGCAGGCAGCAGCAGACAATGCTGCATGCAAACCATGTCCACTTGCGTTTGCACGCCTTCCAGAAGTCGCCCATCGAAGCGCCCTTCTCATTATCAATGACAGCTTTTTCGTATTCCTTGATTTCCATAATAGTTCCTTACTTAAATATCAGCATTGAGAGTGTGGCAGCCAGTGAGACGATAGAAGTCCAGAACGAGATGCTGCGCGTCTCATTACCGTTGGCCGTCGACTGGCGGGCCTTCGTGTTGTTGGCCTTCACGTTGATGATGTCGTTCTGCTTGATATAGAAAGCCTCCGAGGTCAGCACGTCGCGACCAGAGTTCATGTTCACCACATACACCTTCTTGCCTGTAGGCGTCTCGCGGATCACCATCACGCTGTCACGCTTACCATAGGTGTCGATGCCTCCGGCACTGGCCAGGGCATCTGTCAGCGTATACACATCCCTGTTGATCCAATAGGTGCCAGGTTGCTGTACCTCGCCAATGATTGAGAAGTGGAGGTTCAGAAACTCAATAGTGACGTTGGCGTCCTTCAGCAGTTCCTCGCGCAACTTGTTCTGTATAGCCTGAGCAGCCTCCATGCGGGTCAGTCCGTTGACAGCCACCTTGCCGAGGGCTGGAATGTCAACACTTCCGTCGCTGTCAACTGTGTAGCTCACATGCACCTTGTTGGCATCCACCCTCTCACCGTCGGTGCTCGACGTGAACCCTTTGTTGAAAAGGCTGCTCATCAGCGGGTCCTTGCTTGTCACCATAACAGAAATCTTGTCGCCTGGCTGTAGCTTGATCTGACGATTAGCCGGCAGAGTGATCTCCTCTCCGTTGGATAAGTCCTGGAAATAGTTGTAGTTCTTGGGTGTCGAGCATGCCGCAACCACCAGGGTCGCGCAGGCAAGAATCAGCAGTTTTATTGTCTTCATCGTTGTGTACCTTATTATATATAATAACACGGAATTTGCAAAATTGTTGCAAAGGTACGCATTTTTTTTCGAAGATAATCCATATTGGCAGAAATATTGTCAAATTTAGTCGAGCGTCATGCCGTCGACGTCAGGACACCAGCCTCGCGGATTAGTGATACGAATGGTGTTGTCGCCTTTCTTCAGGACTACGTCGACAGTTACTGTCTGACGCTCATTCCAGTTGCGACCAGACACTTTCAGCGTCTTCACAAACGTGCCGTTGACATAGACATCCATCTCACGCTCCTCACCTGTGTAGCAGGCTATGGTCACCTTGCGCTCCCCAGCCTTCTTCACATTCACATGCTGCCACTGCAGGTCGTTCTCCTCGCGATTGCCGAGAAAGCGCACGTAATAGCCGCCAGTGGCACCAACCTTCTGATCATAGATTGCCGTACCAGCAGAAATGTTGTTTTTCAGTTCCTGATAGCAGCTGAGGAAAGCGGTCTCGGCCTCGTAGCGAGTGCGTTCCATACGAATGGTTCCCTTCACACTGAGAATCTTGGTTCCGTGGGCAGGAATGGTGAACGTCCTTGGCTGTGCAGAGAAGTTTCTCCCGTTGGGACGACTGGAAATCAAGGATTGGTTCGCTGGGATTTCCTGCTGCTCAATGCAGTCGTAGTACTTGATAGTGCCGCTAAGATCTACGGAATAGGGATCAAACTCCACTGTCTGCTCCTCGTCGCTGGGGTTATAGATGGCAACGGCTCGCTCCTTGCCGCCTAACTTCTTGACGTCCTTCACCAGAATGAAACACTCGCCCTGCTTATCAGCCACATAGGCCTGCAGATGCAGTTTGTCCTGGTTCAGGGCAATGAGGTCGCTGTTGCACATCAGCTTCAGGGCCTCAGGCTTGATATTGGCCATGTCGCAGCCAATGAGCAGGGGCGACGACATGATGCACCACATGCCGAAGTGGGTCTCATCCTCTGTCTGGCTCATCGAGCGTCCTACTTCCAGCATGTCCATATCGTTGTAATGTCCGTCGTGGCAGTAAGCCGACAGGTAGAGATTCTCTGCCAGGATGCCCTTTACCGATTTCCATGCGTCGTAAATGTCACCCGTGGTACGCCACGAGTCAGCCACATCGGCACCCCATGTACCAGGAAAGGCCCATCTGCACATATTATAGACCACATCCTTCTTACCACAGTTCTTGATGGCGTTCGATATCTTGGTGTATTGCTGCTGTTCGTCGAGTCTCATGTGGGCTCCGCCGCAGTAGTCCACCTTGATAAAGTCGAAGTCCCAGTCACGGAAGTAAAGTTGGCAGTCCTGCTCCTCATGGCCTGCGAAACCCACGCCAAGTCCCCAGGCATGCTGGCCTGCCGAACCGCAGGTGTTGTCGCCCGCATCGCTATAGATACCAGCCTTCAGGCCCAAAGAATGGATATAGTCCACCAATGCTCGCATACCATTGGGAAACAGCTTCGTATTCAGGCGCAAGTGGCCGTCCTCACCTCGACCATCCCAGTAGCCGTCGTCGATGTTCACATACTTATAGCCTGCCTTCTGCAGGCCCGTGTTATGCATCGCATCAGCCTGTTGGCGAATCAGCTGTTCATTAATGTTCAGAGCAAACGTGTTCCACGAACTCCAGCCCATTGTGGGCGTACGCTGTGCACTGGCTGTCATAGCCAGAACGAGCAAAAGGAATAATACCTGTTTCTTCATCGTTATTTAGTTATTGTCATGTATTTGCTGCAAAGATAGTCTAAATCGCGTAAACTACAAAATAAACCACGATTATTTGCGGCTTTTCCACCAGCACATTGCTTCCGTGATATAATAAATCCTTCTCGTTCATTGGTGCAAAGATAGACATTTTTTTTGAATCCACAAAGATTTTAGAGACAAAAGATATTCTAGCATAGAGATACGGCGACGGCCACTCATAATCAGGCTGAACTGCGACTCGTTGATTCCCCCAAAGCTATAAAATAAAATTTTGATAGCTATTTTTGCAAACTATACACTAATTTTTAGTGAAAGTACTATAAGTTTAAAGTATACACTAAAACTACACTAACTATACACTAAGTATACACTAAGTATACACTAAAATCAGGGGGAAGTACCGTTTTGCTCGGAGTAAAGTGCCGTTTTGCTCGGAGTAAAGTGCCGTTTTGGTTAGGGGAAAGTGGGCCACTTTCGACTGCTAAGTGGGCCACTTTCGGGTGCTAAATGGGCCACTTAGCAACCTTAAATGGGCCACTTTTTGGGGTAAATATGTAGATAGAGTGTATACTTGGTGTATACTTAGTGTATAGTTAGTGTAGTTTTAGTGTATACTTTAATTACTGAAAATCCCTTTATTTATCGTGGTTTTACGCGAAAATAGTGTATACTTTTGAAAAATAGATTTAGTTTTTGAAAAAATCGCCTCACTTAAATTAGGTGTAAGAGGCTTTTAAACTTTTATCTATTCCTTGCGTCTATAGTATTACTATGGAAAAGAAACGATTTGAGAAGGGGCTTTGGCCATTGTGCTGTCTGTTAGCGGCATTCCTCATCACAACGGCCGATGTGTATGCCCAGTTTGGGGGATTCGGTATGGGAATGCCTGGGATGCCAGACATGGGGAATATGTTCCCCAAGGTGAAGCACACTAAGGTGGAGCAGTTGAAATCGAACCTGCCCGTTGTCACCATTACAACAGATACCGTTCTGAATGCCCAGCAGAAAGTGACGGCACACATGAAAACCGACGGCTACGATGGACCTATCGGCATCAAACTGCGTGGTAACAGCTCTTTGGGCTTCAATCAGAAGAAATATACCCTTGAAACACGCCTTGAGAATGGCAAGGAACAAGAGGTCAGCTTGTTTGGCATGCCTGCCCATAGCAAGTGGGTGCTGCTGGCGCCCTACAATGACATCTCGATGATGCGCGACCCACTGGCTTTCGAGCTATGGCGCGAAATGGGGCATTGGGGACCTCGCACCTGTATGGTGGAACTGGTGATGGATGGTGAATATCATGGCATCTACATCTTTTGCGAAGCTATCAAACGTGGTGCAGAGCGGGTCAACCTCGATAAGCTGAAAAAGAGCGACGTTTCTGGCCGTGACGTAACAGGAGGCTACCTGTTGCGTATCGACACCTTCAATGAAGACGATGCCACCTTCACGTCAAAGGTGCCTGGCATCGGGGAAGGCTCTATGAGCAGCGAGGTGATCTGGTCGTGTATCTATCCCAAGAAGAGCAAACTGCAGCCCGAGCAGTTTACCTATATCCAGAACTTTGTTGATTCGATGGAACTGGCCATACAGTCGGAAGATTTTATGGACCCGGAGAAAGGCTATGCCCACTATATCGACGTGCCTTCGTTCGTAGACTATTTCATTCATACCGAGCTGAGCCTAAATGCCGACGGCTTTAAGCGCAGCGCCTATTTCTATAAGGAGAAACTGCACAAGGACGGGACGGGAGGCAAGATGCAGGCAGGGCCTGTGTGGGACTATAATCTCGCCTACGGCAACTGCAATTTCGCCAATGCCAACAATCTGGAGGCTTGGTGCTTTGAGGGTAGCAGCAACAACCCTACCCCTGCCCTATGGCAGCGGCTGTTGCAAGACCCTAAATTCAGAAAAGCCGTCAAGACCCGCTATCAGGAGTTGCGAAAGGGCACGCTCAGCACTCGTCATATCAATGAATTCATAGACCGCCAGGCGAAATTGCTGGCGCAGTCCAAGGACCGTCACTTCAAGGAATATCCCGAACTGCTGGGTGAAGGCGGGTTCAGCCCAGCGGGTATGTTTGCTGCCTATCGCGTCAGTTCCTATGAAGAGGAAATCGGCATTCTGAAGAAATGGCTCTCCGACCGTCTGGCTTTCCTCGACAAGAACATCGAACGTTTCGATAAAGACTGGGAGCCCCGCATTCAGGAACCCGTAGAAAGGAAGATGCAGTTCCCGCCATTCCCTGGCGGCGCAATGCCATTCCCACATTTTTAATAAGACAAAGGCCGGACGATGCGTTAACATCATCCGGCCTTTTAGGTGGAAGTGCGGAGAATCGAACTCCGGTCCGCACAAGGAAACCATACGCCTTCTACATGCTTATCTCAGCCTTCATTTTCGTGATGCAGCAAGACCTGAGCCACCAACTGCACCCTTATCCTCTAAAATTTCATCCGACCGCCGAGGCTCAGCCTGACTATTTCCGATTTAACCTGCGCCGCTTGATCTCTGGATTCGGAACAACATCCTCGGAGCGACGTCTCGTTCTGTCACCTTGTGACGGAATTAAGCTCATAATCTACTGTGCTTCGATTAAGCAGCGAGAGCATACTCATTGTTGCCAATTAAATTTCCGACCGACTTGTTTATGGAGAACACAGTCTTCACTCCGCATGCTTACGTACCATTTCAGCCTGCCGTCAAATCCAGTCACCCCCATGGTAGTGACTGCAAAGATACGATTTATTCCCAAAAAGGGAAGCATTTCGCTAAAGAAAATAACGATTTTTAAGAATTAGACACGCTTTGAGGTGACGTCCTTCTCGTACTGCTGGATGCAGGCAATGAACTCCTCACCAACGGGCACATTGTTCTTCAGGTTGAAGTAGTCGTAGACGGCGCCGAAGGGCATCGACTTAGCTTCTTCCATCAGGGCAAGACGCTCGAAGAACTGGCCATTGTCCTCATACTCACGCAGCTTCTGCTTCGGCTCAAGCAAAGCCTGAAGGATGCACTTCTGGGTGGCACGGCTGCCGATGATGTAAGCTCCAATACGGTTGATGGAGGCATCGAAGTAGTCGAGGCCGACGTGAGCACGATCGAGGGCGTCGCTGCGGACAAGCTCCTTGAAGAGATCAAGTGTCTGGTCGTTCATGATGGTCACGTGGTCAGAGTCCCAGCGGATGGGGCGGCTGACGTGCAGCATCAGTTCGGGCACATACATCAACAGCGTGCTAACAAAGTCGCTGACGTTCTCAGTAGGCTCGTAGTGGCCAGTGTCGAGGGTGTAGATGCACTTGCGGGTGGCGCAGTAGGCAGTGTAGAAGTCGTGGCTACCAACGGTGTAGCTTTCCAGTCCAATGCCGAAGAGCTTGGCCTCGAAACAGTTCTTTACCCAGTCGAGTTTCTCTTCCATAATCTCGTCCAACGAAGCGGCGAGCAGTTCGCGGTACTTCTTACGCTGCACGGGAATATCCTTCATGCCGTCGTGTACCCAGATGTTCATGATACAGGGGTCGTTCTGAGCCTTACCCATCGCATCGGCAATCTTGCGGCAACGCTTGGTGTGCTCAATCCAGAAGTCGCGGATGCCCTTGTCGGGGTTAGCCAGCGAGAGGTCGCCAGACTTAGGATGCGAGAACGAGGTGGAGTTGAAGTCGAGCTTCATGTTGTTCTCCTTGGCCCAGTCAATCCAGCTCTGGAAATGCTCAGGGCCACACTGGTCACGATCGACGAACTTGCCGCCGAAGTCGCCATAGATCTCGTGGAGGTTCAGACGGTGGTTGCCACCGAGCAGGGTCTTCACGAACTCGATGTCCTGGCGCACCTCGTCGATGTTACGGGCACGGCCGGGATAGTTACCAGTAGTCTGGATACCACCACTCAGGGCTTCATTGCGCTCAAAGCCAACAACGTCGTCGGTCTGCCAGCAGTGGAGTGAGAGCTGCTGCTTCTGGAGCTGGTCAAGTACTGCGTCGGTATCGACGCCAATGGCTGCATAGCGGTCTTTCGCCACCGCATAAGCCTGTTCAATCAGATTTGCTTTCATATTTTTAATTTTAAAAGGAGTTATTATGGAGTTATTATGGAGTTATTAGGGAGTTATTATGGAGTTATTAGGGAGTTATTATGGAGTTATTGGGGAGTTATTGGGGAGTTATTGGGGGAGTTATTGGGGGAGTTATTGGGGGAGTTATTAGGGAGTTATTAGGGAGTTAATAGGACATTAGTCTTTAACTCCGGTATTGTTGATGATGCCTTTGATGTAGCCGTTTAGGAAAGAGCTGGCTTGGTAAATGGCAGAGTTAAGGGCGTCATAGGTTGGCGTATCGATATAACCGATGTCTCTTGAGAGGATGCAATAGTATCTACATTCTTCCAAACTTCCTTGGGCAATATTCATGAAGCGCAATTTGTCAGCCTTACTAAGTTTCCTGTAGCCCTCAGCTATGTTGGCAGCTATAGACACGACTGCTCTCTGGAATTGTGAGCAAAGTCCAAACCTCTCGAAATCAGGGAAATCCCGAGTTGTTCGATAAACCATAACAACAAGTGCGTGGGCTTTTTGCCATGCAATGATGTCTTCGAATCTCTGTGTCATAAGCGACTGCATAACTATTGTCTTATTATCTCCCTATTATCTCCTTATTACCTCCCTATTACCTCCCTATTACCTACTTATTACCTACTTATTACCTCCCTATTACCTACTTATTACCTACCCACAACAGATAAATATTTCTGATAGGCCTCATCCCACGTTTTCTTGTCCTGTGGTTCGTATTTCACCAGTTCAATGCTGTTGGCGATGATTTGGCGCATCTGCCAGATATCCTTCACCTGTCCGGCAGCCTTGGCCTGGAGCATGATGTTGCCAATGGCAGTGCACTCTTGCGGGCCGGCAAGGACGGTGGCACCTGTGGAGTTGGCGGTGAACTGGTTCAGATACTTGTTGAGCGAGCCGCCGCCAATGATATGGAGCGTTTCCAATTTGAAGGGAGCAAATTCCTGAAGCCAGTCGAAGACCTGACGATAGCGGAGAGCGAGGGAGTCGAAGATACAGCGGCAGATCTCGGCAGGTGTCTCAGGCACAGGCTGATTCGTGTCACGGCAGTATTTCTGAATAGCCTCAATCATGCTTGTCGGAGCGGCGAATACCTGATCATCAGGATTGATAAGGCTTCGGAACGGCTCCACCTCCATAGCCGAGCCTTGCAGTTCAGGATGACTCAGCTTCTGCACCTCCTCAGGCCACTCCTGTCGGCAGCGCTCATAGAGCCACATACCGCAGATGTTCTTCAGGAAGCGGGTGGTACCCTCGATGCCACCCTCGTTGGTGAAGTTGCGCTCATAGCTGAGGTCGCTGATGACAGCATCCTTGGCCTCGATACCCATGAGGCTCCACGTACCACTCGAGAGGTAGGCGAACTTCTCGTCCTTGGCTGGAACGGCAGCAACAGCCGAACCAGTGTCGTGACCTGCAACGGCCACTACGGGAACAGGACCCAGCCCCGTCAAGCGCTGCACCTCGTCAGTCAGCACACCTATCACAGTACCTGGCTGCACCATCTTGCCGAACTTGCTCCGTGAAAGTCCCAATGAGGCGAGGAGCCGTTCGTCCAACTGTTTGGTACGCGGGTCTAAAAGCTGCGAGGTCGAGGCAATGGTGTATTCGCACACCTCGTTGCCCGTCAGCATCCAACTTAGAGCATCGGGCACGAACAGAATCTTCGATGCATTCAGGAAGGCAGCATTCTGCTCACGCTTCATGGCGTAGAGCTGGAAGATGCTGTTGAAGTTCATGAACTGGATGCCGGTAATGTCGTAGACCTCCTTTTTCGTGATAACGTGGGCGAGATAGTCGTCCATCGCGTCAAAAGTTATAGGATCGCGATAGGCGCGCGGGTTCCTTAATATAGCACCGTCATTGCCAATGAAGACGAAGTCGACACCCCAGGTATCGATACCAATGGAGGTAATCTCCAGACCACGACGGGCCACCTCCTTCAGTCCCTTGATAATTTCGAAGTAGAGAGCATAGATATCCCAATAGTAATGTCCTCCCTGCTCGATGAGGTTATTGGGGAATCGTGTCACTTCCTCTAACTCGAATTTGCCGTCGTTGATACTGCCAATGATGGTGCGACCGCTGGTAGCCCCTAAGTCAACGGCAAAGAAGTACTTTTTTTGTTCCATGATTGCTTAGCGTAAATAAGGTTTTAAGTCTTTACGCTTGCAAAGGTACAAAATATGAGCCCTCATCAGCATCATATTTTGATTTTATCACTTGTATTTTTGATTTACAGGTTACGGGGTTACCTGAAGGAGTCAGTCAGCAATTTGACTTCTATTTGTGGACTAATACGCTCGTACAATATATTATATACGGCATCGAGTATGGGCATGTTGACATGCCAGTGACGATTGATATCCTTCATGCATTTGGTGCCGAAGAACCCTTCGGCTATCATTTCCATCTCAATCTGAGCCGACTTTACCGAATAGCCTTTGCCTATCATGGTGCCGAAGGTGCGGTTACGCGAGAAATTGGAGTAACCCGTTACCAACAGGTCGCCAAGATAGACAGAGTCGTAGAGGTTGCGGTCAATGGGGTGTACGGCTGTAAGGAAACGTCCCATCTCCTGCACAGCATTAGCCATGAGGACGGCCTGGAAATTATCACCATACTTCAGGCCAGTACAGATGCCGGCAGCAATGGCGTAGACATTCTTCAGTACCGAGGAATACTCAATGCCGATGACATCGTCGGAGGTCTTGGTCTTGATGAACTCGCTGTTCAGCACATTGGCAAAAGCACGAGCTTTCTCAATGTCGGCACATCCCACCGTCAGATAGCTCAAACGCTCCAGCGCCACCTCTTCCGCATGTGACGGACCTCCCAAGCAGGCCAGGTTCTCGTGGGGCACATCGTAGACCTGATGAAAGTATTCTGAGCAGATGAGGTTCTCGTCAGGAACGATACCCTTGATGGCGGTGACGATGAACTTATCCTTAATGCGCGTCTTGAGTTTCTTCAAATGGTTTTTCAAGTAAGGCGACGGCGTCACGAACACCAACGTGTCGTAAGCCTGGGCAATGCGGTTGATGTCGCTCTCGAAATGAATCTCAGACGTGTCGAAATGAACACTGGTCAGATAGCGTGGATTATGTCCCATGCGACGGAAATCGTCAATCTGGTCGTCACGACGCATGTACCAACCGATGTGGTGCGTGTGCTGCACCACAATCTTGGCAATGGCCGTTGCCCAACTTCCGCCACCAATAATGGCTATCTTACCACAATCACACATTGTTCTTTATCTTATGAGGCCTATGGGGCCTATGGGACTTATAGGACTTATAGGTTGGATTTTTCTATCCACTGCTGAACCTCATCTACTGAGGGCTTCTGCAAGTCGAGCTTGAACTTCTTGACAATGTCGCCAATCTTCTGTTGCAGCCCCTGAGGCTTCTCGTCCTTAATATCTTGAATAAGGTAGAAACCTGCCTTGCGCAGCACGTAGACCCAATCCTCGGCTACGCCAATGGCGGCCCATTCCTGGATAGTGCTCTGGGGAGCACGCTTCTCAGGCTTCATCTGCGGGAAGAAGAGTACCTCCTGGATAAAGGTCTTACCCGTCATCAGCATCACCAGACGGTCAATGCCAATGCCGATACCTGAGGTAGGCGGCATGCCATACTGCAGAGCACGCAGGAAGTCCTGATCGATGATCATTGCTTCGTCGTCGCCCTTGTCGGCCAGTCGCATCTGCTCCTTGAAGCGCTCCTCCTGATCGATGGGATCGTTCAGCTCAGAGTAGGCGTTAGCCAACTCCTTACCATTGACCATCAGCTCGAAACGCTCCGTAAGGCCGGGCTTCGAACGGTGCATCTTGGTCAGCGGAGACATCTCAACAGGATAGTCAGTAATGAAGGTGGGCTGGATGAAGGTACCCTCGCAGAACTCACCGAAGAGCTCGTCTATGAGCTTGCCCTTACCCATGGTCTCGTCGACCTCCATGCCCTTCGACAGACAGAAAGCGCGGATCTCCTCCTCGCTCTTACCGTCGCAGTCAAAACCAGTCTTTTCCTTGATGGCATCGAGAATAGGCAGGCGACGATAGGGAGCCTTAAACGAAACGATATTGCCATCAATCTCGCGCTCTGGCTTACCATTCACGGCGATACATACTGTCTCCAAAAGCTTCTCTGTGAACGACATCATCCAGTTATAGTCCTTATACTGCACATAAAGCTCCATACAGGTGAACTCTGGGTTGTGGTTACGGTCCATACCTTCGTTACGGAAGTTCTTGCCGATTTCGTAGACACCCTCAAAACCACCCACGATGAGTCGCTTCAGATACAGTTCAGTGGCAATACGCATATACATATCCTGGTCGAGTGCATTGAAGTGGGTCATGAACGGACGAGCCGAAGCACCGCCAGCAATCATCTGCAGCGTAGGTGTCTCTACTTCTGTATATCCAGCCTCGTCAAGCACCTTGCGGATGGTACGGATCACTGTGGCTCGCTGCAGGAACGTATCCTTCACACCGTCGTTGACCACCAAGTCGACATAACGCTGGCGGTA
>Ga0310690_10004300_pt1 | contig 20358 bp, 11 predicted proteins | sample AusTroGonzalo_MG_2_FD_207661 | JGI IMG/M metagenome (GOLD analysis project Ga0310690, IMG submission 207661) | Bovine rumen microbial communities from tropical cattle in Woodstock, Queensland, Australia - Gonzalo_04 (v2) (version 2) | ecosystem: Host-associated > Mammals > Digestive system >...
GCAGGCAAGCAGTACTGGACGGAGGAAATCACGAGCGGAAGATGGACCGGCGGTGACGTGGGACGCTACTTCCTGCTGGGTGAAGAGTTTACAAACCGTAACTTAAGTATCGAAGATTTCGTGGAAACCCTGTACAAGACTTTCTTCGGCCGTGAATCGGAAGCAGACGGAAAGGCGTTCTGGGTCGATTCTCTGAAGAATGGTTCCATGACCAGAGAAGCGGTCATCGATAATTTTGTCGATTCCAAGGAATGGTGCAATCTCTGTGCGGATTATGGCGTACGTTCCGGTGCACCGACAGCAAAGGCGGAGAAGGCCAGCAAGAATGCGATTGCATTTGCGACACGCCTTTATACTTGCTGCCTGGGTCGTGATCCGGAAGAGAAGGGCCTTTCTTACTGGTCTCTGGCACTGACGAATCTGGAGCAGACAGGATGTTCTGCGGCGAAAGAGTTCTTCTATTCCGAAGAGTTCAAAAATCTGAACCTCAATGATGAGGAGTACGTCAAGAGACTGTACACGACCTTTATGGATCGTGAACCGGAAGCAAGCGAAGTCACATACTGGACAGGCGAGATCGCCGAGGGTACACAGACGAGAGATAGTGTACTTGCGTTCTTCGGAAGTAGTGAAGAGTTCACTGCGATCTGCAAGAGCTATGGTATCGAACGCGGAACGATCTGAAAAACTTTAAAAGGAATAAAGAAAAACTTCCCGTCAGGCATTGGGGGATTGCTTGGCATATCCCCACCTGCGGGAAGTTTTTATCTGTGCTTTTGAAAATATTATTGTGTAAGCAAAAAAATGAAGTGATTTGTGTGTCTAATTTAGTAGAGGGATTATTAAGGGGAAGTGTTCTTTGCCTGAAGATCCAAAGTGTCATGTTTTTTAAGGGAAGAGGTGCGAACAAGTGAAGAAAAGGATTACAACGATCGGGCTGGCACTTGCAGTGACAGGTGTTCTGGCCCTGGCAGGAACAGGAAGCAAAATAGTCAAGGCAGATGAGAGTGGGACTCTCTCGGAAGGGGATGTTCTGATCGATGAGACGAATTTCCCGGATCCGGGTTTTAGAGATGCCGTGAGTGAGTATGCGGATCAGGACAAGGATGGTGTTCTTAAGAAGAGTGAGATCCTGAGTACGGATTATATGTATGTAAATACGGAAGTGACCCGTTCTACAAAGGGTATCGAGATCTTCACCAATCTGAAGGAATTGACGTGTGCCAGACCAGATGGTTATGGAACGGATCTGGTTGGCATTCTGGAAGAACTGGATGTCAGTAAGAATACAAAACTTCAGTCTTTGGATTGCGCCGGAAATGTTTTAAAAGAACTGGATGTCAGTTCCTGTCCGAGACTGGGATTACTGTCGTGTAGTTATAACCAGCTTACGGAACTGGATGTGAGCAATAATCCGGAACTCTACATTATATGGTGCAGCGAAAACAAGATCGAGTCTTTGGATCTTTCGAATAACAAAAAACTGGTGTCTTTGGATTGCGCCGGAAATCTGCTTAAAACACTGGATCTGAGTAATCTTTCTAAACTTGATAATGTCGACTGCGGATGGAATAAGCTTACAGAACTAAAACTCGGAAACAACCCGGATCTGGTACATTTCAGGTGTGGCTCGAACCAACTGACAAGCCTGGATGTTTCCGGACTTCCGAATGTGGAAGAACTGGAATTCGGCTGGAATAAGATCAAGGAGATCGATCTCGGAGAAAAGCCGAATCTGTATCTTCTCGATTGCAGTGAGAATAAGCTGTCCAAAGTGGATCTGAGCAAGGCGCCGAATTTGGAATGGGTAAGCTTTGACGGGAATCAGCTGACTAAACTGGATGTTTCCAAGAATCCGGAACTGCTCCTTCTTCAATTTGGAAGAAATAAACTGAAGACCATCGACATTTCCAAGAATCCGAAGTTGAAGTATCTATCTTGTCAGGGAAACTCTCTTACCAAACTGGATATCTCCACCCAGACGGTCTTTGTGGATATGGTGAAGAACGATAAACCGGAGCCGTGCGATTGGGAGACAGACGGATCGTATTTCTACTACAGAGATGATGAGGAGGATAGAGTTTCACGGGCCGTTGAAATCATTGTCATGGGATACTATATCCAGTTCACGCCGGGACTTGAATTTGTGTATACAGAGAGCACACCGACTCCAACTCCTACACCGACTCCTACCCCGACACCGGAAGTGACACCGGAGCCGGAGAAAGTGACGGTAAGTGATTTTGTCGAGCGCCTTTATACTGAGGCACTGGGAAGAGATTCGGAAGAAGCTGGTAAGAAGTACTGGACGGAAGAGATCACGAGCGGAAGATGGACCGGCGGTGCCGTAGGCCGTTATTTCCTTTGCGGCCAGGAATTTGCAAACAGAAACCTGAATGAAGAAGACTTCGTGGAAACACTGTATATGACATTCTTCGGACGTGAATCGGAAGAGAACGGAAAGAAGTTCTGGGTCGATTCCCTGAAGAACGGTTCCATGACAAGAGAAGCGGTCATCGATAACTTTATTGATTCCAAGGAGTGGTGTAATCTCTGCGCGGATTACGGCGTACGCTCCGGTGCACCGACAGCCAAGGCGGAGAGAGCAAGTGAGAAGGCGACGGCTTTTGCAACTCGTCTTTATATATGCTGCCTCGGACGTGATCCGGAAGAGAAGGGTCTTTCTTACTGGGCGCTGGCACTGACGAATCTTGAGCAGACAGGATGCTCGGCCGCAAGAGAGTTCTTCTGTTCCCAGGAGTTTACTAACCTGAATCTTGATGATGAGGAATTTGTATTGAGACTGTACACGACCTTTATGGATCGTGAACCGGAAGCAAGTGAAGTTTCTTACTGGACCGGCGAAATTGCTAAGGGTACGCAGACGAGAGACAGTGTGCTGGCTTTCTTCGGAAGCAGTGAGGAATTCACGAATATCTGTGCGGAGTATGGAATTGAGCGGGGAACGATCTGAAGATCGAAGTGTCATGTTTTTTAAGGAAAGAGGTGCAAACAAGTGAAGAAAAGGATTACAACGATCGGGCTGGCTCTCGCAGTGACGGGTGTGCTGGCTATAGCAGGAACAGGAAGCAAAGTGGTCAAGGCGGATCAGAGTGAGACTCTCTCGGAAGATGATGTTCTGATTGATGAATCGAATTTTCCGGATAAAGGCTTTAGAGATGCCGTGAGTGAGTGGGCAGATCAGGACAAGGATGGTGTTCTGAAAAAGAGCGAGATCCTGAGTACGGATTATATGTATGTAAATACGGAAGTGACCCGTTCTGCGAAGGGCATCGAGATCTTCACCAATCTGAAGGAATTGAGGTGTATGTTACCCGGCGGTTATGGAACAGATGACGTCGGTATACTGGAAGAACTGGATGTCAGCAAGAATACAAAACTTGAGATACTGGAATGCCCGGGAAATGTTTTAACGGAACTGGATGTCAGCTGCTGTCCGAAACTGACATCACTGGATTGTAATTGTAACCAGCTTACGAAACTGGATGTGAGCAAAAATCCGGAGCTCCTCGCTTTATGGTGCAGAGAAAACGAGATCGGGTCTTTGGATCTTTCGAATAACAAAAAAATGGTATCTTTGGAATGCAGTGGAAATCTGCTTGAAACACTGGATATAAGTCATCTTTCTAAACTTGATAATGCCGACTGCAGTTGGAATCAGCTTACTGAGTTAAAACTCGGAAAGCACCCGGATCTGGTAGTTTTCGATTGTGGCTCGAACCAGCTGACAAGTCTGGATGTTTCCGGACTTCCAAAGGTGGAAAGACTGACTTTCGGCGATAATAAGATCAAGGAGATCGATCTTGGAAATAACCCGAATCTGTATCAACTCGAATGCTTTGAGAATATGCTATCTAAACTGGATCTGAGTACGGTTCCGAATTTGGAATGGATTCAATGTGAAGGAAATCAGCTGACTGAGCTGGATGTTTCCAATAATCCGGAGCTGATCCTTCTTCAATTTGGAAGAAATAAACTGAAGACCATCGACATTTCCAATAATGCGAAGGTGAAGAGCCTGACCTGTCAGGAAAACCCCCTTACCCAACTGGATATCTCTGCACAGACAGTCTTTGTGGATATGGTGAAGAACGATAAACCGGAGCCGTGCGAGTGGGATCCGAACGGATCGTATTTCTACTATAGACCGGAGGAAGCGGAGGAAAGCATTTCTCGGGTCGTTTATGTCGGCGTGGAAGGACACTTTATCCAGTTCACCCCGGGACTTGAATTTGTGTATACAGAGAGCACACCGACTCCAACTCCTACTCCCACACCGGTGCCGAAAGGGACGGTAGGTGATTTTGTCGAGCGTCTTTATACTGAGGCGCTGGGAAGAGATTCGGAAGAAGATGGCAAGAAGTACTGGACGGAAGAGATCACAAGCGGAAGATGGACCGGCGGTGCCGTGGGCCGTTATTTCCTGATGGGTGAAGAGTTTACAAACCGTGACCTCAGAACGGAAGACTTCGTGGAAACACTGTATATGACATTCTTCGGACGTGAATCGGAAGAAGACGGAAAGGCGTTCTGGGTAGATTCCCTGAATAACGGTTCCATGACCAGAGAAGCAGTTATCGATAACTTTATCGATTCCAAGGAATGGTGTAATCTCTGTGCGGATTATGGCGTACGATCCGGTGCACCGACAGCCAAGGCGGAGAGAGCAAGTGAGAAGGCGACAGCTTTTGCGACGCGTCTTTATATCTGCTGCCTCGGACGTGATCCGGAAGAGAAGGGCCTTTCTTACTGGGCTCTGGCACTGACGAATCTTGAGCAGACAGGATGCTCGGCCGCGAAAGAATTCTTCTGCAGCGCGGAGTTTACGAACCTGAATCTTAATGATGAGGAATTTGTGTTGAGACTGTACACGACCTTTATGGATCGTGAACCGGAAGCAAGTGAAGTTTCGTACTGGACCGGTGAGATCAAGAAGGGCACGCAGACAAGAGACAGTGTACTTGCATTCTTTGGAAGTAGTGAGGAATTCACGAATATCTGTGCAGAATATGGAATTGAGCGGGGAACGATCGGATGAAAGCATTGACGGCTATTGTTTCCGGAATTGCGGTGACCAGTGCTTTTGCATGGGCAGGTGCGGGACATAAGGTGGTTCAGGCAGATCAGAACGATGCCCTCGGAAAGAGTGATATCCGGATCGATGAAACAAATTTCCCGGATAAGAACTTTCGTGAATATGTTTTGACGGCGATCGATGAGAACCATAACAGGATCCTGGATAAGATGGAGATCGAAGAGACGCATATAATCTTTGTTTATACGACGGAGATCGAGTCACTGAAAGGTATCGAGTTCTTTTCCAATCTCGCTGAACTGGACTGCATGGGTGTGGGTATGGCTGAAATTGGTGATAGATTTGGTACCCTGACCGATCTCGATGTCAGCAAGAATGAAAACCTGATCACACTTAACTGCTACGGCAACCGGCTGACAAAACTGGATGTCAGCCAGAATTTGAAACTGGAATGGCTGGATTGCTTTTATAATGACCTTACGAGCCTGGATCTGAGTAAGAACACGGAACTTTATCATCTGGATTGCCAAGGCAACAAGATCACGAAACTCGATCTGAGCAATCAGGAAACGCTTCAAAGTCTTTCTTGTCGGGGAAACCGGCTCACGAGTCTGGATCTGAGTGAATGTCCGAGTCTGGGATGGCTTGATTGCAGTGATAATGCGTTCACGAGTCTGGATATCGGGAAAAATACTGAGCTTGGGCATCTGGAATGTGAATCCGATCAACTGACGCAGCTGGATCTTCGCAGCAACCTGAAGCTTGAGGAACTGATGTGTTCTAAAAATATGATTTCTAAGCTGGATGTCAGTATGCTTCCCGAATTAGATTGGCTTTCGTGCGATGAGAACCGTCTGACTGAATTAGATGTCAGAAACAACAGCAAGCTTCAAGTTTTAAGCTGCGATGATAATCCGATATCGGAACTGGACCTTAGCCGTAACACGGAACTTTACCAGTTAACCTGTTCTGATACCCGTCTTACCAATCTGGATCTGAAAAATTGTACTAAATTGAATTCTATTAACTGTTCCGGAAATAATCTCGGCAGCTTGGATATAAAACACTTGAAAGGATTACGGGATTTATTCTGCCGTGATTGCGGTCTTTCGGAATTGGATCTAAGTGCTTTTACTCTACTGAGTTGTCTGGATTGTTCTTCCAATTCTCTGACCAGACTGGATCTTCATGAGAACCAGGAGCTTATGTATGTTTATGCGCATTATAATCAGATTGATAGTCTGGATGTTTCCGCATGTATAAATATTTGCCAGCAGCTTTCGGAACCGGATTGTGAGCGGAAACTGATGGAAGATGGTTCAGGCAGCCAAAAAAGAGAGTATTATGCATATGTCTGGGATAGTGGAACGATTGTTGTATCCTTGGATACAGATACGAAACTTATTGCTGCCGGTTCTATAGAAGATTTTATTGAGAGACTGTATACGGTTGCACTCGGACGTGCTTCGGAAGCAGATGGAAAGGCGTACTGGATCTCGGAGATCACGGAAGGACGAAAGACCGGTGGTGAATGCGGGCTGTTTTTCCTTCTTGGGGAAGAGTTTACAAACAGAAAACTCTCGGATGAGGATTTTGTCGAGACGCTGTATAGTACTTTCTTTGACCGTCATTCCGAACCGGATGGAAAGGCGTACTGGCTCGGTGCGTTGAAGAACGGATCTGCTGACAGAGAGATGGTCGTGCGTAGCTTTATCGATTCTACGGAGTGGTGCAATCTCTGCGCGGATTACAGTGTGCGTTCCGGTGCACCGACCGCCAAGGCGGAGCGGGCAAGCCGTTCGGCAATTGATTTTACATACAGACTATATTATTGCTGCCTCGACCGTAGCGCAGAAGACGCCGGGTTAAATTACTGGTCTCTTGCACTGACCAATCTTGAGCAGACAGGATGCTCCGCAGCTAAAGAGTTCTTCCAGTCCAATGAGTTTGTCGAACAGGATTTGTCTGATAGAGAGTATATCAAGCGGTTATATTTGACATTTATGGACCGTGAGGCGAATGCATCCGAAATTAGGTACTGGGTAGGTGAGATCAGGAATGGCACCCAGACAAGAGACAGTGTTCTGGCGTTCTTCGGACAGAGTGAGGAATTCACGTTCGTCTGTGCGCGGTACGGGATCGAGAGGGGAACGATGTGATCGATCGTTTTTCCGAAAACTAAGCAAATAAATCGAAAAACCATGTCTTGTGCTAAGTCCTCGGGCTACGCCCTGCGTAATCGCACTCGACATGGTTTTTTCGATTATTAGGTGTACTTTTCAGAAAAGCGGATGGAGTATAATGGTCTTGGTCGTTTTTTGTTGATGGGAGTGTGATTTCATGAGAAAGATTAGAATTGGACTTGTAATTGCAGTGGCCAGTGCTTTTGCATGGGCAGGCGCGGGGAATAAGGTGATTCGTGCGGATCAGAGTGATGCCCTCGGAAGTGGTGATATTCAGATCGATGAGACAAATTTTCCGGATAAGGTCTTCCGTGAATATGTATCGAAAGAGATCGATAAGGATCGAAACAAAGTTCTGGATAAAGGTGAGATCGAAGCGACGGATTCGATATATATATACTCGCCCGAGATCACGTCGCTGAAGGGTATCGAATATTTTTCCAATCTTACCCAATTGGAATGCGACGGTGTGGATATGACAAATCTTACTGATGAACGAGGGGTGCTTACCGAACTTGATGTCAGTAAGAATACAAATCTGAAGATCCTTGTTTGTTACGGGAATCAGCTTACAAGCCTGGATGTCAGTCAAAATCTGAAACTGGAATGGCTGGAGTGTTGTTTTAATCAGATTGCGAGCCTGGATCTGAGTAAGAATACGAAACTTCAGCATCTGGATTGCCAAAGCAACAAGATAACGAGTCTGAAACTGGCTGAATGCCCGAATCTGAGCTGGCTGATATGTAACGAAAATGAGATCTCGAGTCTGGAGGTCGGTAAATGCCCGAATCTTTCTAATCTGACCTGTTATTCCAATCATCTGACGCAGCTGGATGTCAGCAATAATTTGAAAATCGAAATGCTTCGTTGTGCTGAAAATGACATTTCTCAGCTGGATATCAGTAAGCTTACAGAATTGACGTTTTTGGAGTGCAGTCATAACCGGCTGACAGAATTAGATGTCAGAAACTGTAGCAAACTGGGCGTGCTGCGCTGCGAAGAAAACGCGATATCGGAACTGGATCTTAGTCATAACACGGAGCTATACCAGTTATTTTGTGAGCATAACCGCCTTTCCTGTTTGGATCTGAAACATTGTCCTAGTTTGATGCAGTTAGATTGTTCCTTTAATTCAATCGGGAGTTTGAATTTAGAATATAAGAGCGAATTACAAAAGTTATACTGCAGCGGTTGCGGCCTTTCGGAACTGGATGTGAGCGATTCCCCGAAACTAGAGTTTCTGAATTGTACTTCCAATGCGCTGACCACACTGAATCTTCATGCGAACCGGCATCTTGACTATCTGTTTGCGCATTTTAATCAGTTCGACAGACTGGATATTTCCGCATGTGAAGGTGTTATGCTTAGATTTCAGGATCCGGAGTGCCATCGGAGATTGTTGAAGGACGATTGGGGAGACGTAGAGAAAGAGTTTTATGCATATTTCGAGTCAAATGGATATGATTTCTTAACCGTGGATACCGATACTGAACTCGTTACTTCGATTTCTATAGGAGACTTTGTTGAGAGACTGTATACGGTAGCGCTCGGACGTGCTTCTGAGGCGGAAGGTAAGGCGTACTGGATCTCGGAGATCACAAGCGGAAGAAAGACCGGCGGTGATTGCGGACTGTTTTTCCTTCTTGGAGAAGAGTTTACGAACAGAAACCTCTCGGATGAGGATTATGTCGAGACGCTTTATAATACTTTCTTTGACCGGCCTTCCGAGCCGGATGGAAAGGCGTACTGGGTCGGACTGCTGAAGAACGGTTCTGCCGATCATGCGATGGTCGTGCGTAGCTTTATCGATTCCACGGAGTGGTGCAATCTCTGCGCGGACTATGGCGTGCGTTCCGGTGCGCCGACGGCCTGGTCGGAGCGGGCAAGTCAAGCGTCAATCGATTTTGCAAACAGGCTTTATGAATGCTGTCTCGGACGTCGCGCAGAAGAAGCTGGTTTGAATTACTGGTCTATGGCTCTGACAAACCTGCAGGAGACGGGGTGCTCTGCAGCAAGAGAATTCTTCCGGTCCGAGGAGTTTACTGAACTGAATTTGCCTGATAAAGAGTATATCAAGCGTCTATATATGACATTTATGGATCGTGAGGCGGAAACATCTGAAATCGAATACTGGGCACGTGAGATCAAGAAGGGTACGCAGACAAGAGACAGTGTGCTTGCGTTCTTCGGAAGTAGTGAGGAATTCACGAATCTCTGTGCGAGGTATGGGATCGAGAGGGGAACGATCTGATCCCTGTATTTGTTTGGATGTTCACCTTGAAATCTGCCCCTTGTTTTTATCTGAAACAATGCTATAATTACAAAGCACGCAATTTTCGAGGTGTAGCGCAGTTGGTAGCGTACGTGCTTTGGGAGCATGGGGTCGCAGGTTCGAACCCTGTCACCTCGACCAGGAAGACTTGAACGGAAGTTCAGGTCTTCTTTTTTGTGGCAGTGGTTTGGAGTGCCCAATTGGCGAGAATATTTCTTTATCGGTTTAGGTAACGATATGCGGCGGAAAACGGCGGATATGCCGAAATAAGGTTAAGTAAACCGTAAAGCAAATTTGTTGTTTTAAGAAACGTTATGGTATAATTGTTAACAAATAACGCTTTTATGGCGGTTTTGGAGGATTATTTTATGGGTAAAAATGTGAATAGAAAGCCCCTGATCAAGAAATTCCTGGCGATTGCCCTGATTTCTGCGATCATTATGGCTTTGTCCGGTTGTATCCGTTACAGTGCAACTGTTACGGTAGGATCGAACGGTGAGTTGGACATTACTCTCCTTTATGCTGTTTATGATACATCAAGCCTCGGCGGTGATGACAGCTCCAGCAGTAGCGGATTGTCAGCAGAAGATGCTGATAAGCTTGAAGAAGCAGGCTGGAAGGTAAAAGAGTATGCCAAGGACAGCTACAAGGGTTATGAGATCTCCAAGAAGGGCATCAAGGCAGCTGATTTTGAAGAAGAAATGAAGGATGCCGACATTGGATTCGATAAGTTCACCTTCACAGAGAAGAAGGGTGTTTACACACTGGAGTGGGACGTTTCCTCTAACACCGGTGAAGTTACATCTCAGCTTGATGATCTCTCCGCTCTTTCTGAGTACGGCGGATACATGAAGTTCGTTCTCGAGCTCCCGAATAAGGCTGACAAAGAGAACTCCACATCTTCTTCCAAGGGTGGTAAGGTACTTGAGTTCGATATGTTTAAGATGGAAGAGCCGATCCACGTTGAGTTTAAGATCACAGGTGGCGGCGGATTCCCGGGTTGGGCAATCGGCCTGATCATCGGTGGTGTAGTCATCGCAGCCGGTGTTGTCGTTGCTATCATCCTCATCAATAAGAAGAAGAGCGCTCCGGCTAATGATGGAACCGCTGCTTATTCTTCCGTTGTTACACCGAATCCGATCCCGGATTCTCCGGTTGCTCCGTTCCCGGCAGCTCCTGCTGCTCCGACAGGATTCCCGGAAGTTGCTCCGCAGGCTCCTGTAGCTCCGGCTGCACCTGAAGCTCCTGTTGCACCGTTTGCACCGCAGGCTCCTGTAGCTCCTCAGGCTCCTGTAGCTCCTCAGCCTCCGGTTGCTCCGCAGTTCCCGGAAGCTCCTGTAGCTCCGCAGGATCCGATCGATCCGAACCAGCCTCTGGGTTGATCCGGAACTGATCTGAATCAGTAAAAGTCAGAAGGCGCTGTCTCTTGTGAGGCAGCGCTTTTTGCGTGGCGGTTTTTGTATATGCACTTTTTACATCGGTTATACCGCTAAAATGACGGTTTAATTGCACGCTGGTTTGCTTTATCGTTTAATATGTAAAACTAGTGGGGGGAAATAGGCAAATGACGAAAAAAAGATCCATAAAGAAACTTCTCGTATTTGTTCTGGTGCTGGCGGTGATGCTTGCTTTAGCAGGATGCATCCGCTACGAGACAAAAATGTCGGTGAGCGCCGACAAGAAGATGAACATCACTCTGCTTTATGCGGAGTATTCCGGGATGGGTTCAACGGATTCCAAGCAGGATCAGGTCGATAAGATGAAGGCCAACGGCTGGTCGGTCGTCGATTATTCGGACAATGATTATTCCGGCTGGGAGATGGCGAAGAACAATATCAGCTTTGATGATCTGGAACAGGAACTTAAGGACACGGAATTTGGCTTTAGCAGTTTCTCGCTTACGGAAGAGGATGAGGTCTATACGCTGTCCTGGGACTTCTCGGACAGCCTGAAGGCGAATTCGACGAAGAGCAGTGACCTGTCAACGATCGGACAGCTCGGCGGCTTCATGCGGTTCTATATCTCACTTCCGGAGCCTGCTATTGAGCATAATGCGACGACAGTCAGCGCGAAGGGCGCAAGGCTTGAGTGGGATCTTGTGAAACTGGATGAACCGATCCTGGTCAAGTTCAGTCTCCCTGACCCGAATGCCACGCCGACGACCGAGCCGGACAAAGATACCGATCCTTCGGAGCCGGATGACACCACAGCTAAGCCGGTGGATCCCACGGACGATACCGCACCGTCTGATTCCGGAAAGGCTTCTAAAAGAAAGAACACTATGACGGAAGAGGAAGCACGTGAAGCAGTGCTGCCGTTCATGAAAGATATGAGCATGATGACGATGCAGTGGATCATGATCATTTCCTGGGCCGTTCTGATCGTACTTATCATCGTAATTATCGTCCTGATCGTTTTGCAGGTGAAGACGGTGAAGAAGTATAAGCCGAAGGATAAGGCGAAGACAAAGGCAAAAGCAGCGGCTCCTGCTCCTGCGGTGCCGGTTCAGCCTGTACAGCCACAGCAAAACAGCGTGTATCCGTCGCTTCCGAATCCTTACGGTATGGGGCAGAACGGTCAGAATCAGAATGGACCGAAACCACCGTTCGCACCATAAAGCAAAGACAGAAAGATAGATAAAACATCGGCCGGCCTGCTCAATATTGAGCGGGTCGGCTTGTTTTAGCAGGAAAGAGGAGTATAATGGAAATGTTCACTTCTTGTGAGCACAAATCAAAAAATGAACGGATGAATGTCTATGAGTCTACAAAGAAAACAATTCGATCTTCTGGTTGCGATGACGGAATCAAATGAGAGTTTATCGCAACGTGATCTGGAGAAGAAAACGGGCTTTTCCCTAGGCACGATCAATAAACTGGTGAAGGAACTGTCTGACATGGAACTCATTAAGGACGGGCGGATCACGGCCAAGGGAGAGGCGGCGCTGAAGCCGTATCAGGTGAAGCGTGCAGTGTTCATTGCGGCGGGGTTCGGATCGAGAATGGTACCGATCACGCTGAATACGCCAAAGCCGCTGGTGCGTGTGCACGGGAAGCGTATCATCGATTCGCTGATCGACGCATGTCTGAGTAAAGGGATCGAGGAGATCTATATCGTAAGAGGCTATCTGGCGGAGCAGTTCGACCAGCTTCTTTATAAGTATCCCATGATCAAGTTCCTGGAAAATCCGGTCTATAACGAAGCCAATAATATTTCCAGCGCGCTTGTTGCGAGCAATCTTTTATGCAATGCCTATGTTTTTGAGGCGGATCTTCTGATCTCGAATCCTGATATCGTGACGAAGTATCACTATTCCTCGGATTTCCTGGCGATCAAGAAGGATCGTACCGATGACTGGTGCTTCCTCGTTAAGGACGGCATTATCCGCGAACAGAAGGTGGGCGGAGAGAATTGCTGGCAGATGGTCGGTATTTCCTACTGGAGCGAGGAAGACGGCAAGAAGCTGGCACAGGATATCGGTGAAGTCTATGAGCGTCCGGGCGGAAAAGAACGCTACTGGGAGCAGGTGCCGCTTGTTTACTGCAAGGATAAGTATAAGGTGGCGGTACGGGAGTGCTTCGAAGACGATATTGTTGAAATCGATACTTTCCGTGAGCTCTGTAAGATCGATCAGGCTTACGATGTGACATAAGGTTTTAAGGAGGAGCTTTTCTATGGAACCGGTGAAGAGAAATATATTGCTGAATCCCGGTCCGTCCACCACGACGGATACGGTCAAGTACGCGCAGGTGGTGCCGGATATCTGCCCGCGTGAGAAGGAGTTTGCCGGCCTGATGAAGGGCCTTCGTGAGGATCTTGTACGTGTCGTACATGGTGATCTTGAGGAATATACTTCAGTGCTTTTCTGTGGGTCGGGCACGATCAACATCGATGTGTGCATCAACTCGCTTCTTCCGGAAGGAAAGAAGGTGCTGGTGATCAACAACGGTGCGTATTCGACGCGTGCTGTGGAGATCTGTCAGTATTACGGCCTGCCGCATGTGGATCTGCGTTTCCCGGTGGATGAGCTGCCGGATCTTGGCAAGGTCGAAGAAGTTCTGAAGGCGGATCCGGATATCGCACTCATTCATACGACGCATAACGAGACTGGTACGGGTATCTGTAATCCGATCCGTGAGATCGGTGCCCTGGCGCATAAATACGGCACGATCTTTACAGTAGATACTACCAGTACCTATGCCATGATCCCCATCGATATCGCGAAGGATAACATTGATTTCTGTATGGCTTCCGCGCAGAAAGGACTTATGGCCATGACGGGTCTTTCTTTCGTGGTGGGCAAGCGTGCCGTTATCGAGGCGTCCGCGTCTTATCCGAAGAGAAGTTACTACTGCAATCTTTTCCTGCAGTATGACTGTTTTGAGAAGACCGGGGAGATGCACTTTACTCCTCCGGTACAGACGATCTACGCGACACTTCAGGCTCTGAAGGAATACTGGGCAGAAGGGGAAGAGGCTAAGTGGGCGCGCCATACGCGTGTCTTCAATGCGATCAACAAGGGACTTTCCGATCTGGGTTTCCGTCAGGTCATTAAGCCGGAGTGGAGATCGGGTCTTGTCAGCTCGGCGCTTTATCCGGATGATCCGAATTTCAGCTTCGAGAAGGTGCACGATTACTGCTATGAGCGTGGATTTACCATCTACCCCGGTAAGATCTCCACGACAAATACGTTCCGTCTGTGCGCGCTGGGTGCCATCGATGAGAAGGACATTGAAGATTTCTTCGTTGTTTTTAAGGAGGCACTGGTATCGACAGGTGTTTCGGTTCCGGTCAGATATGACGGACCGAAGGGATACTGATCTTGTAATCTGCTGGAGAAAAGGAGCTTTTCGATATGAAAACAGTCTATACATGCTTTTGTACGGATGTGATCCATGAAGGACATCTGAATATCATTAACGAAGCGAAGAAACTCGGTAAGGTGATCGTGGGATGCCTTTCCGACCGGGTATTGATCCGTTATAACAAGTTCCCGACGGTACCGCAGGAGGACCGTGTGAAACTGTACCGCTCGATCCCCGGTGTGGAGGAGGTCGTGATCCAGGAGAACATGCAGTATGACGATGTGATCGCGCTGATCCATCCGGATTTCATCGTGCATGGCGACAACTGGAAAGAGGGACCGGAGAGCACGATCCGCGCACATGTGGAGAAGCTCCTTTCCGAGTACGGCGGACAGCTTGTGGATGTCCCTTATACATTTAACGACAATGTCAGAAAGATCGATCTGCAGCTTCGTGAGAAGCTGGCGATGCCGGAGTATAGAAGAAAGAGACTCCGCCAGCTGATCGAGATGACCCCGATCGTAAAGGCCATGGAAGCGCATAGCGGCCTGACCGGACTGATCGTGGAGAAGACTGTCGTGGAACACGAGGGCAAACTCGACCAGTTTGATGCGATGTGGATCAGTTCGCTCTGTGACAGTACGGCGAAGGGCAAACCGGATATCGAACTGGTGGATATGACCTCCCGTTTCAGAACGATCGAAGATATCACGGAAGTCACGACGAAGCCGATCATCTTCGATGGCGATACCGGCGGACTGACGGAGCATTTCGTTTATACCGTGCGAAGCCTGGAAAGAATGGGCGTTTCCGCGGTGATCATCGAGGACAAGACGGGACTGAAGAAGAATTCCCTTTTCGGGACTGAGGTGAAGCAGACCCAGGCGACGATCGAAGATTTCTCCGCGAAGATCCGTGCAGGCAAGAAGGCACAGCTGACGGATGATTTCATGATCATCGCACGTATCGAGAGCCTCATCCTCGAGCGCGGCATGGAAGACGCACTTACGAGGGCAAGAGCTTTTGTCGAGGCCGGTGCGGACGGCATCATGATCCACAGCAGAAAGAAGGAGCCGGATGAGATCCTGGAGTTCTGCGACAAGTTCCGTGAAGAGAATAAGACGACGCCGATCGTGGTCGTGCCGTCGAGCTTTAATACCATCACGGAAGACGAACTGGCAGCCCACGGCGTCAACATCGTCATCTACGCCAACCAGCTCACGAGAAGTGCTTTCCCTGCCATGCAGAAGACCGCGGAAGACATTCTCCGTTACCATCGTGCAAAAGAGGTGGACGACAGGCTGATGTCCATCAAGCAGATCATTACGCTGATCGACGAGATCTGATCATTCGGAAGGAGACGAATATGAAAGTTGAAAAATTAGTGGAGATCATCGGATCGGATTTTTATACGGGTGTCCCGGATTCGCAGTTAAAAGCACTTTGCAATTTCCTGATGCATACCTACGGGATCGATGCGCATCATCATGTGATCGCGGCAAATGAGGGCAACTGTACGGCTCTGGCTGCAGGATATCACCTGGCGACAGGAAAGGTGCCGGTCGTGTATATGCAGAACTCCGGTGAGGGCAATATCATCAATCCGGTGGCAAGTCTTCTGAACGATAAGGTCTATGCGATCCCGACGGTGTTTATCATTGGCTGGCGAGGTGAGCCCGGCATTCATGACGAACCGCAGCACATTTATCAGGGCGAGGTCACGGTCAAGCTTCTGGACGACATGGACATCGCGAATTTTGCCATCGGTAAGGATACGACTGATGAAGAAGTGGAAGCGAAGATGAATGAGTTCCGTACGATCCTCGATTCCGGTAAGGACGTGGCTTTCGTGATCCGAAAGGGCGCGCTTTCCTATGACGAGAAGGTGGTCTATGAAAACGAGAACACCATGGTCAGAGAAGAGATCATCAAGCATATTGTTGCGGTCAGTGAAGAGGATCCGATCATTTCTACGACCGGTAAGGCATCCCGTGAACTGTTCGAGACACGTGTGGCAAACGGACAGAGCCATAAGTACGATTTCCTGACGGTCGGTTCCATGGGACACAGTTCCTCCATCGCCCTGGGCGTAGCGATCAATAAGCCGGAACAGAAGATCTGGTGTGTAGACGGCGACGGTGCCGTCCTGATGCATATGGGCTCCATGGCAGTACTCGGCGCAAATAAACCGAGAAATCTCGTCCATGTGGTGATCAATAACGGCGCCCATGAAACTGTAGGCGGTATGCCGACGGTCATGAGCGAGATCGACCTCGTCGGTGTAGCCAAAGCCTGCGGCTATCCTTACGCCGTCCGCGTCTCCGATTTCGAAGACCTCGACCGCGAACTTTCCCTTGCAAAAGGACTGAATGAACTTTGCTTCATCGAGGTTATGTGTTCCATCGGGGCAAGAGAGGATCTGGGAAGACCGACAACCACAGCTCTGGAGAACAAGCAGAACTTTATGGAGTATCTGAAGACGCTCTGAGAAAAACATCCATAGCAAAAAAATCATGCCTCAGTGCTAGGTCCTCGACGCTTCGCGTCTGCGGAATCGCACTGCGGCATGTTTTTTTGCAAGGATTCAAGGTTTTTCTCAGAGCGTCTTCAAATTACGCGTATACATCTGCTTGTTCTTCAGAGCAGTGGTGTGTCCGTTCTCTCGTGCCGCCGTTGAAAAATACAAAGTGGGGAAATGTAATTTTGCAGACAAAAAACCTGTCGATCTGCGATTCCGCAGGGCGTAGCCCGAGGACCAGCAGAGAGACAGGTTTTTGTCTGCTTATTTAGCTTTTATCTCTTTGTATTTTTCAACAAGGTAGTCCGCTGCCAGTTTCGCGCCTTCTCCGCGGTGTGTCCAGGTTTCGTCTCTTACGGCGTGGCGGCTTTCTTCGAAGGATTTGTCTTCGATGCAGGTGTCGATCATGTTCTTGATCTCGGAGAAGTTTTCTTTAGTGAGTACTTTTCCGATCCTTGGGATGGCGGTCTGGCCCCAGGTCGGGGTGTCGAGCCACCAGGCGTCATACGGGGAAGAGTCGAATTCGGTGTCGGCGCAGATGACCGGTTTGTCGAAGACGAGGGCAAATTCGAAAATGACGCCGGAGAAGTCTGAGATCATGATGTCGGAGCGGTAGAGTGCGTCGAAGTTGTCGTTGTCTCTGTTCCATTCGAGCTGGTCATTTTCCGGGAATTCCTGCATAAGTTTATCCATGAGGTCTTTTTCGGACTTGAAGGACTGCGGATGCGGACGGATGATGACGTGATAGCCGGTGTCAAGAAGAAGCTTGATCATGTCGGCGCCATAGCGCTTCAGGATGCCGCTCTCGCCCCAGGAAGGTGCGAGAAGGACAGTACGCTCATGTTTGGTTTCTTCGCCGGATTTGGATGCTGTGATCTCTTCCAGATGCTTTACTTTCTCATCCAGGAAAGGAATACCCACGAGGGTCAGTTCTTTTGACGGAAGATCACGGAGTTTTTCGAGATTTCTGGCGTCGTCGATCTGGTACTGGCCGGAGAGCATCATGGCGTCGTAATAGTCCGTGCCGAACATGCGGTAGGTCGTGAGCTCGGCGGGGGAGTGGGGGATATGGATGTAGTACTTGATATCCTTGGAGCGCTTCCACTGGTAGACGTCGAGGCCCGGTGTGGTGGAAAGGAGCATGGTGGCTTTACTGAAGTTCAGCTTGGCGAAGGCGTGGTTTCCGGGGCCGATGCACTCGGCTTTCATGTGCGGGATCTCTGCTTTCAGGGCCGGGTCGTCTTCGGAGGCGGTCATGTAGACCATGTCGAAGTCGCGGCTGTTGAGTTCACGTACGATCGGTTCGAAAACGGACCAGTAGCGTTTGTCATCGGAGAAGATGATCAGGGGGATCGTGTCTTTATCGAGGTCGGTCTTCTTTCCGCCGCTGAAGAGGAAACGGAGCTTGACCCAGAGACCCTTGAAGACGAAACGGCCTACGCCGAGAAGTCCGATGAGTATGGCGAAGAGCATGCTGCCCGTGCCCGGGTCGATGTAAAGCCTCACGCGGGGGGAACAGATAAAGCTTGTGACCTGACTTAGAAATAACATATACATCCCTCCTTACACGTCTTTTTCGCGGCGCCAGTTTTCTTTCTCGAAGATGTTCTGATTCGAACAGCTGAACCAGATGCATCCGGAGAAGGTGTTGCCGTTATTGAATTCTACGCTCCAGTTGTCCGTGTACATAACAAGCATGGAGTCTTTCTGCTTTTCTTCCGGGCGGATGATGTTGCGTCCGGTGAAAGGATTGACCGGAGAATCGATCAGTCCCTGGAGTGCCAGCGACGGGGTATCCGCGTTGGTCATGAAGGTGTAGTCCGTCTTAACGGGGCCGGTGCTGCCGAAATCCTTGACGAGAAGGAGCGGGTTATAGCCCATGGCGTCTTCCGGATTGTAGTAGGACGTGTCGGCGAGATCGGTACCGAAGATCATATTCTCGAAGTGTCCGAGCGTCCAGCCGTGGTCGGCCACGATGATGATCCTGGTGTTATCATAAACGCCCTGTTCACGCAGGTAATCCATCCATTTGCCCATCTGCAGAAGTGCGGCCATATTGCACTGGTAGTGGACGATCTTATAAGCGTTATCCATCTCAAGTGTCTTACCGTCGTAGGTGAAACGGTCCTGATGGGTGGCTTCGAATTCCGTATTGTCGACTTCCTTGGCCGGTACATAGTCCGGTTCCTGGAGCATCATAACGTTATGGGCGGTGCCGTTCTGCATCATGAGGAAAGTATTCTCGTCTCCGTCGGAGATCTGTGTCATGTCAGACAGGGAGCTTAATGCCGAGTAGGCGTTCATAAAGGGGTTCCAGACGCCGACAGACGGCTTGGATGTCGTGATATCCTCGGACTGCATGAGGACCTTATTGGTGCTTCCCGGGCTGAAATAGGCGCCGTCCTGATAGATGACGTACTGGACCGGAAGCGGCATGACCTTCATGAAGCTGTAGCAGAAGAAGTTTCTCTTCCAGGACTGCTTTCTTAAGGCGTTGCTCTCGGTCTGGTCACGGAACTGGCCGATCTCGGTGTTAAAAGCACGGATGTCCGGGTATTCGTCGTAGATGGAGAGATCCGGGATCCATCCGTAGCCTGCATACGGCGGGTCACAGACGGTGACGTCATAGCCTGCATTGTCGAAGAGCACAGGCATGACCTTCAGGGCTTCGTTATGCTTGTCTTCCAGAAGCTCGTCGGATCTGGCATTCATCTGGTCCGGTGTGTAATCATACCCGCCGAAAAGCGCCGGTGCGGCGGTGTTGGTGCGTACACCAAAGGAAAGCGTGTTCGGGTACCAGGTAAAGCCGTCGAACTGTTTGGCCAGTTCCGGGTTTTCCTGGAAGAAATACGGTACATAGCAGCTGACGGCACGGTCGATCATGAATACCACGACGTTTTTGCCGTTTTTACTTAAGCGGAAAGACGCCAGTTCCGTAGACTGGTTTTCCACGACGGTGCGTACTTCGTTGATGGATTTCTGAATCTCGATCATGTTATAGGCGGACATGCCGAAGGCCGCGATCACGATGAGCGGGAAGACCTTCGAGACGATCTGGTGCTTTTTGCTCCAGAGGATCGGAAGGATCACGCAGATCACGGCGATCACGGAAAGATTGATGACGATCTCTTTGGTGGAGAAGGACATACCGCCTTCGTATTTGAGGTCAGAGGTCAGGGAGGTCAGGTGCTTGGCGAAAAGCATGTAGTTGACCGTGCCGCAGATGGACAGGATCAGGAATACGACGCTGAAAGTTCTTCTGGACTTCGGCTTCGAGAGAAAGTAGAAAAGTCCGCACCAGACGAGAAACAGACCGGCGGCCATCAGGAAGGAAAGGAATACGTAGCGGAGCGGTGAATGAAAGTCCGTAACCAGTACGAATTCCGCCGGGGACGACCGGATGACGGCGGCAGGAATGAGAAGACCTGTCATGATAGTAAGGAAAGAGGCCGCATACAGGAAAAGGCGGTTATCGGCTTTTCTTTCTTCCGGCGTTCTCTCATGACAGGTCTTCTCATTCCTGC
>Ga0310690_10004301_pt1 | contig 20358 bp, 24 predicted proteins | sample AusTroGonzalo_MG_2_FD_207661 | JGI IMG/M metagenome (GOLD analysis project Ga0310690, IMG submission 207661) | Bovine rumen microbial communities from tropical cattle in Woodstock, Queensland, Australia - Gonzalo_04 (v2) (version 2) | ecosystem: Host-associated > Mammals > Digestive system >...
TTCTAAGGTTTCAGAATTCTTATCAACCGTTGCTACAACTATAAAAGATGTTCTACAAAGATTGATGGACGAAATTATAACTCCGTTTATTGAATTCCTAACACCCATCATATCTCAAATCGTTACAATATTGTTGAATCTGTGGGAGAAACTTCAGCCTATATTTACTTATTTATTTGAGCAGTTGACTTCCTTGTGGCAGGATTATGTCAGTCCTGTTTTGAATAGTATATTAGACCTGGTCAAAACTATAATGGAACCAATAATGGAATTGCTCGGCCATTTATGGGATGGTTATTTGAAACCCATTGTTTTATTCATTGTAGATGCTTTAGGTATGTTGACTCCGTTAATCAAAATCAACATTGACGGTATAATTTTTGGTATTAAAGGACTTTTAATTATTCTGGACCAGATGATAAAAGTTATTAGAGATGCCGTTCAGTTCACGGTTGCCGTTGTAAAGGGGGATTGGAAAGGAGCATGGAAAGCCGCAACACAATATTTCGAAGATTTATTCATTGCTCCTCTGGGAAGATTACTTATATTATTCGGGGAACACTTTGATTCTATATGGGAACATATAAAAGAGTTTGTGGCTCATTTAGGATTAGCTTTGGCAAGACTCTTTGAAACCATCTCAAATGTATTAATTAGTTATCTGAATGATACAATTATAAATGCGGTAAATGGTTTAATTAGAGGAGCAAATCTAATACCCGGTGTAGATTTTGAAGAATTAACACCCATAAGCGGTAAAGATTATCATTTACCCAATATACCGGCATTAGCACAAGGAACAGTCATTCCTCCAAGCATGGGTCAATTTATTGCCAGACTTGGTGATAATAATAAGGAAACAGAAGTTGTCAGTCCACTTTCCACAATAAAAGATGCTTTAACAGAAGCTCTTGCTGAAAATGGATTTGGCGGTGATATTACTGTTAATTTGACGGTTGATGGAAGAGTATTAGCAGAAACAGTTGTTAAGCAGAATAATATATACAGAAAATCAACCGGAAGAAGTTTATTTGTATAAAAGTGTGTGTTATAATTAAGGAGAGGAAAATGGCATACGGAGGATATTTACTTAAAATAGGAAATTATGAATTTCCAAAACAATGGATAGAAGCCGAAACCTTCAAAGTTGTAAAAGGTATTCAGGATTTGGATTCATATAGGGATGCAAATGGTGTTCTTCATAGAAATGCCTTGAGTCACCAAATATATAAAGTAGAATTTCAAATTCGTGAAAACATAAAGGCATCCGAATATAATGTTATAATGTCAGCGATATCAAGTAGATACACTAAGCCCGAGGAAAGAAAATTACAGATAGATGCCTATATTCCGGAATCCGGTACATACACAGGGTTGATAGATGTGTATATGCCAGACCCCGAAGTTATTATTAAAAGGATTATTGAAGGTGATTTGATTTATAAAACAATAAGATTTGCATTTATAGGATATTAGTATGATTAACTATACAAATATAAATCTATTTAATCAAGATAGCGTTAAAAAGAATTTAGACATATCAGATGGTGCAAATGTCAATCTTACTAACGATGATATTTATTCAGAAAGTTTTGAACTAACTGAAATGGTATGTGCGGAAGAAGATTTGTTGTTTGGTTCTTGTAATGCGTCATGTTTGAAATTTACAACTTCATATTTAGGTGAGTTAAAAGGCAAAGTCCTTACTGTAAAGGTTGTGCTTAATAATGATACAAGCCATCCGTTTCAGTTTGGAAAATATAAGGTGTTTGAAGATAAACTGACAGCAGACCGTTCGAGGAAAGAAGTAGTAGCTTATGACGCACTTTATGACATTCTTAATGCTAATGTTATGGATTGGTATAACACTTTACTTCCTGACTTAACTACGCATGTCACATTAAAACAATTCAGAGATTCTTTTTTCACAAACTTTGGAATTACACAAGAAACAATAACACTTGATAACGATAGTTTAGATATTTACAAAACAGTAGGTGGCAATACATTAAGTGGTGCAGAAATTATCAGGTCTATTTGTGCGACTAACGGTTGTTTTGGAAAGATAAACAGAAGTGGCAATTTTGAGTATTTCTATTTAAAACCGATAGGAACAGGGCTGTTTCCGGCACTTACTCTTTATCCTTCAACTTCACTTTATCCGTCATGGCATAAAGACGCTACACAGATAGGCGAAAGTGGTAAATATATTTCGGCGAAGTACGAAGATTATCAGGTTTCAAAAATAACAAAACTGATTATTAGGGACGCTGACGATGAACAGATAATAGAAGTAGGAAGCGGAACTAATACCTATATTATGGGTAATAATCTTCTTTTGTATGAAAAAACATCCGCACAATTAACCACAGTTGCAACGAACATTCTAAACAGAATAAAAGACATTTACTATACGCCTTGTCAGATAGAGTTAAAAGGCAATCCTTGTTATGAAACAGGGGATGGGTTCTATATTGTTTTAGTCAATGGCACAGAAATAGTGTCATATATCCTTAATCGTACATATAAGGGCATACAGGCACAGAGAGATACATTTACAGCCAATGGCCTTGAAGAACGCGAAGAAGCGGTAAATACGGTTGATACACAATTATATCAGTTAAGGGGCAAGTCCAACAAACTGACAAGAGATTTAGACGCCACAATAAGCACTATCACACATGACATATTAGATGGCGATAACCCGACTTCTTTGCAATCTCAAATAACCCAGAACGCAACAGACATTACAGCGAAAGTTTCAAAGACAAGTCCGGTAGGACAGACAAGTTTTTCCTGGGAAATGACCGATTCCAAAATGGAATGGAAAGAAAACGGAAATACAACAATGTTGTTAAATTCGTCAGGTCTTAAAGTCACAGGCGAAGTCAATGCTACAACAGGAAGTGTAGGCGGATGGACAATAAACAGTAATGAAATTTCCACAGAATATCAAAGTGGCGGAACACATACAAAAATCAGTATGCAAGCTGACGGAACTCTTGTTTGTTTAGATAAGAATAATAACGATGCTGTTATATGGGCTTTGCAAAGAGACGGGGATGTTCAGTTTAGAGGAAACTGTACTATAAATGGCTATGCAACGGCAAACGAAGTTAGTGCGCTGGATGCAAAGTTTAATAATCTTAATGCTGACAACATTACATCCGGTTCAATAAATGCAAGTGTTATAAGTATCACAAACATAAACGCAAGTAATATTACATCGGGTTCTTTGAGTGGTTCTCGTATTTCCGCAGGTTCAATAGCAACAGACAAACTTGACGCAAATAGTTTACAATCTTCCGACTTAACCATTGGAACATTGAGAAGTCCTAACATGTTCTTTTGGATGGCAGGTTATAAATACACTATTACCGCTTTATCGGACCCTGATTGTCAATACGGATTTAAGAGAACGACAAGTTAGGAGTTCAAATGGGAGATAATTTAAGAATACGCAAGTTACAACTTGACATTATAGATACACTTAACAATTCTGATTTGCCTTTTGAAGTAATGCTGTTAGTAATAGAGAAACTTCACATAGAAATAAAACAAAAAGCAGATGCAGAAATTCTAAAAGAAATGGAAGAACTAAAACAGGAGGAAAACAAAGATGGCATACACAAAGACAACTTGGATAAATGATACAAGCCCCGCCATAAGCGCCGAAAATCTGAATAAAATCGAACAGGGCATTTATGACGCACATTCGGACATTAGTGATTTGGATGTGGTCGGAGAATACGAAGCTAAACAGAGAGATTTTATGCTTAATAATAATCGCATAACATTTACTTATGGCGGATATATCTTTCATGGCACAGGAGAAACATTGGACAACATTAAAAGTTCTGACGAATGGAAATATGCCATTGTTTCTTGTAGTCCTGATGATGTATTTACTGTCAATGGGTGTGCAACATCTTCTCGTTATGCTTGGGTGTTTTATGCTTCCGACAGAACAACAAAAGTTGCTTGGTCGAGAACAGATGCAAAAACTGAAAACCTTATTTTGAGAACTCCTTCGGGTGCGGCCTATCTCGGAATAAATGAAAGAGTTACACAATATACTCTTTCAGATGGCACAACAAAGGTTATGGACAGAGATTCATATTATGGAATCTTGCCAAATAATGAAGTGAAAAATATGGCATCAGAACAAGACAGCATTCTTGCTCTTGATGATGAAACCGAAATTCATTATGAAATCGCAAACACAGGTGTTGTCCGTTATGGAAACGGAAACATTGACGATTCATCTTCGCTTTCGCATACGGACTATATTGATGTCAGCAAATACAGAAAGATTAAATTTTCTTGCGTGGATTATTCGGGTATTTCAAACACAAATACAGGTATGTGTTTTTATGACGAATCAAAAAATGCAATTTTCGGAGTGCAATGTCTTTTTGAATCAAATCCGGCACAATATACTGATATGATGGTCAATGTTCCTTTGACAGCCAAATATGCAAGATTTACTACATTTACAAATACATTAACTTATGGAGATTTCAGCATTAAATCTGTTAAGAGCAATTTGGATATTGCACTTAATACGGAAGAAAAAAGAGTTGATGATATAATCGGCAACAATCTTATTCCTATTGAGCATGGATATATTTTAAATAACAATTCAACAGTAGATTTTGAAGAAGATTTAAGAACATCCACAACATCAGTTCATAGTGTTGTTCCTTGCAAACAAGGGGATGTATTTATTATCAATGCAGATGGTGGTACAAGTTCAAAGAGAATTTGGGCATTTTATGATTCAAGTTATAATTTGCTTTCGAATGCAAGTTCAAGTGCGGTAGCAAACAATTTAAGACTTATTGCTCCGAGAAATTCAGCTTACCTTATCATCAATGCTCCCGACTCTTCTTATCGTTCATTTTATGGAGATACATACAAGAGAGAGAATGTTCTTCCCGATTATTATTTTGAGAATAAATATATGCTTGAAAGATTGGAAGAAATAAGAAGCCATCACGAAGATATGGGCATAAACGGAGATGAGTTTATTTGGATTACAGATATGCACTTGTGGCGAAATGATATTAACTCCACAGAAAACGGATTGCAGAGTGTAAAACTTATTAAATATATTCTCGACAGAACAGGAATCGGAAAAGTTGTTTATGGCGGAGATAGTTTGTCAGGAGCCGACATTGAAAAACAAGATGCCTTTTGGATGCTTGGAGAGTTCAGAAAACATATAAGTCAGATTTGCCGAGAAACATATATGATTATCGGAAACCATGAATGGAACAATCCCGGGGCAACACAAGCCGGGGAAGTAAATGAACTTTCTCTTGGAGATGTTTATTCCTTGTTCCCTATGGGAAGAGAAGAAGAATACGGAAGCATAAGTCCCAAGGGAGATTATTGGATAGATAACAAGGTCAAAGGAATCAGATATTTCTTCATTCATTGCACGAGGGGTTCCATACTTTTTGACGAGTCAGTTGCTTGGCTTGGAGAACAACTTTCAGATGTTCCGAACGGATATACGGTAGTTGTTTTATCACATATTGGTATAAATTCAAGTGAACAAACCATTGTTTCAAGTTTTCAGAATGTGGCAGATTTATTAGACGCATTAAAGTCAGGTGGAACAAAGACAATCAGTGGAGTGACATACGATTATACTGGAAAAGATGTCGATGTTGCTTGCATTATTAGTGGTCATGTTCATGTGGATTTGTGTGTTTATACAACAGGTGGTATTCCTGTAATTGCTTCGACCTGCGATAGAGGTAGAATAAGTTCGTCAAGTGATTTGTTTAAGGCTGTCAGAAGAAGCAAAACAATCGGAGAACAGGCTTTTGATGTTGTTCAGATAGACAAAACAAACAAAAAAATCTATTTGACGAGAATTGGCGGAAGTACAATAGGTGCAAGTTACGATTCAGAAACAGGAAAAGTATATGATACAGCAGTAGGAACAGGAACAGAATATACAGGAACAGAGTGGATTCTTGCAAGTACACACAAAGACAGAGAATTTACATATCCTACAGGTTCGGTGAATGTTTTAACCAACACTGCTCCTTATGTTTATCGTCAGATACCTGTAAACAATAACTTCAATACATCTTTGAAAAAGATTATTGGTGGAAGTGTTGTTTGGAATCAGTTTACATATAACGGCAATTTTTCAGATGGTACAACTGGTTGGGCAGTTACGGGCGGAACAATGTCGGCAAGTAATAATGTTTTATCTGTTGACGGAAATACTTCAACATTTATTGCGGTAAATGTAGGAACAGGTTATAGAACAAATTCTGTTGTTGGTCATAAATATTTGTTAGCATTGAATGTAAAATGTTCGTCTAATAAGGTTTATCTTGTTCCGACAGGTTCTGCATCAGACGGAAGATTCATTATGGATAATGTTTTGTCCGACATAAGATGTAGTTTTATTTGGAATTGTACTGTTAGTAAATCAATAACTTATACAGTAAGGTTCTTGTCGGCAGTTGAAGGTACGGCAGAGAATATACACGCCGAAATTCACGATTTAATCGCAATAGATTTAACAGCTATGTTCGGAAGCACTATTGCTGATTATGTAAATACACTTGAAACAACCGAAGCAGGTAGCGGAATTGCTTGGTTGCAGAGTTATAACTTCTTAACCAAATTATATTACGCATATCAGACGGGCAAGTTAGAGAGCGTTCGGATAAGCGGAAGAAAAGTAATTATCAACTCTAACACAGAAACCATTTATCCTACAAGTCCTATAATCTTGCGAGGTAAGCCTTATCTTGATAATGGAGAACTGAAATATGACGGAGACGAATATAATGCAGACGGAAGTGTGACAAGAAATTATGAAGAAAGAGCATATCAGAGTGGTGATGAAAACCTTTCAAATGCGATTACAGACAAAACAAATACAGTAATCAAATTGGTAACATCTACCACAGAAACAGCAAACGCATTTACAAAGACGCAGGTTGGTGGTAGTGCAGAGGAATTTATGGATTATGAAGTAGCACAGAGCAATCGTGATGTGGCTATTCCTGTCGAACACGAAACAGATTATTATGGTGAAACAAATTAAAAGGAGGATAAAATTATGATTAAAGTAATGTCATTATCAAAAACTGACGGTAACAATTACAGAATCGAGGCGATAGCCGATACCAAGAATGAAGTAACAAATTCAGCAGAATTTGTTGGTATGATTAAAGGCGGAACTATTGATATTGGAAGTACAGTAATCACTGCTGATGGCGATATTGCAATCTGCAAATCAGACGGAACTTGGAATTGGCTTGAGGAAGAATAATATGAATATTTTAGATATTGTTTTTGCCAGTAAACTCGGCAAAAAAGGTTATTTAAAACTGAATAATAATACAGACCGACTTCTTGCAAGGAATCTGTATAATAAATCAAGCGGTCAGGTAGAAATCACAACTGATACTGAACCATATATCTATAGAACTGTTCCTGTTCAGAGTGCTTATAAAGAGAAAATTAAGAAAATTGTTGGTGCCTCAGTTGTTTGGAATCAGATAATTCAGAACGGCAACTTTGCGGATGGCACAAACAAATGGAATGTCACATCCGGTGTCTCAATGTCGGCAAGCAATAATGTTTTATCCGTAGATGGGAATACTTCAACCTATTTTCAAGTATCTATATTAACATCATACAGACCGACATCTATTTCTGGACATAAATATTTAATTGCTTTAAATGTAAAATGTTCCACAAATAAGGTTTATGTTTTACCTAGTGGTGCGGCGTCAGATGGTAGATTTTCACCAACAAATATTTTAACGGATACAAGGTGCAGTTATATTTGGGATTGCTCTGTAGACAAACAAATATATTGCACATTAAGGTTTTTATCAACAGTAGAGGGAACAGCGGAAGACATACACGCAGAAGTTCACGATTATATTGTTATAGACCTAACTGCTATGTTAGGTTCAGCAATAGCAAATTATGTAAGCACACTTGAACAGTCAACGGCTGGTAGCGGAATTGCTTGGTTACAAGGTCGCGGACTTTTAACCAAAATTTATTACGCATACCAGCAGAATAAGTTAGAAAGTGGGTGCGTTTCGGCACATAATACCTATGACGGAGAAACTTTACTCACAAACACAGAATTGAGCCCTATTACACTTCGTGGAAAATTAGGTCTTGACAACGGCGAGTTGACAGTTGACGGAGATATTTATAATTCTGACGGAAGCGTTGTTCGCAACTATGAAGAAAGAGCATATCAAAGTGGAGACGAAAGTCTTGCTAATGCTATCACAGACGGCATTAACACTATCGTTAAACTTGCAACACCTATCACAGAACAGACAACACCGTTCACAGAGACAGCAAGAGTGAATGGTGGAACGGAAGAATTTGTTGATTATGAAGTCACACAAGGTAATAGAGATATTGCTATTCCAGTTGGACACGAAACAGATTATTATACAAAAATAACAAATTGATAGGAGGAAAAATTATGATATTTCCAGACAAGGTTTACAATGTTTTAAAATGGGTTTGTTTGATATGCCTTCCGGCTATTGCAACCTTATGGTTTACTCTCGGAAAGATATGGGGTTTCCCTTACCTTGCAGAAGTAGAAGGCACTATTGTTGCAATAGATACATTTATCGGTGCGTTAATCGGTGTATCAACTATTGCTTACAACAATAAGAAAATTCAAGATAAGGAAATGGAATAATGAAAATATGTAATTTTACACAAACCGAATTAGATTTATTCCGTGATGAATGTAATTTTACAGATATTGAAAGTAAATGTTTTGAACTGAAAGCAAAAGATTGCAGTGATGTTCAACTTGCTATGGACCTTAATGTTTCGGAATCTACGGTAGCCGTTACGATGCGAAGAGTTCGTAGCAAGATTGATACTGTATTAAAGAGAAATGTTCGTCATATGGAAGAATTTGCTCCAAATAATTGTGCCAGATGTGTTGTTTGTCATACCATGGCGGAATGGGCAAAGATACCTGATTTCTTATCTGGCAAAGGTGTTTTATATGTATATTCCGATTATAGAACAGAAAATAATATCAATATACCCAGAATTAAAATAGGTGACGGTATTAATTCTATAAGCGAAGTTCCATTTGCCACTATGTCCATCACGGATGCAGATATGGAATATTGGGACAATAAACCTGATACAGATAATAATGACTTTGGCAAAGTTATTCATATCAATGATGAATACCCAGATAAATTTATATTTCCGACAGATGGGTATATAATGTTAGAATTTGAAAGTGCACGAGACTTTGCCAAAGTTAATATTTATGGAGCAAGTGAACAGTCTTATTTTGAATTTGAAAAGAGAGCCGGTATAGATATTCACTCAAAAGAAGTGTTTGTTAAGAAAGGTATGAAATGTGAATATATAAATACTTCAAACGGAGCCAGAATTAAGTTCGTACCACTTGTATAAAATATGTAACAATTTATCAATAACTTTTTAAAAGGAATCTCATAAGTAGAGATTCCTTTTTTAGTTTACACTTTAAATATGAAAAGGAGGCACAAAATGATTGATATTTCGGATTTATTAAAATCAACCATGCAGAATGAAAACTGTTCATCATTTTGTGCCTTTTTAATTTTTGCAGAAAGGGAGGATAAAGATGGCATTCATCCAATTCAACCCGAACCCGTCAAAGAAATTGGTCGGGGATTGTGTGATAAGAGCAATATCGAAAGCAACTGACCAATCGTGGGAAGATACTTATGTATCGATAGTATTAAGGGGTTTAGAAATGCACGATATGCCATCAAGCAATTCTGTTTGGGGTTCTTACTTATATAATAGAGGTTTTAGACGCAATGTAATTCCAAACACTTGTCCCGACTGTTATACAGTTTCTGACTTCTGTAACGAGCATCCAAGAGGTTTGTATTTACTTGCAACCGGAACACATGTTATAGCTGTAGAAAATGGCAACTATTTTGACACTTGGGATAGCGGAAATGAAATACCGGTATTCTATTGGAGAAAGGAGATTTAAAAATGTATAACCCTTATTTTCAGAATCCTTATATGGTTTCAAACAATAACTCAAATGCAATCATTTGGGTTCAAGGTGAAAGTGGAGCAAAGGCTTACCCGGTAGCACCCGGAAATAGCATAGCACTATTTGATAGCGAGTCGGATAGGTTCTTTATTAAGACAACTGACGCAAGTGGTATGCCTTCACCTTTAAGAATTTTCAACTATGTGGAGCAAAAAGAGAACAATGTCATTAGCAATACTATCCATACAGAAACTGATTATGTGACACGGAAAGAATTTGAAGAATTAGTGGAAAAGATAAATCAGAAAAATCAGTATGTAAGAAAGGAGAACAGAAACAATGGCAAACAGTTTGTTCAGCGAGATGCAGAATAACAATATAATGTCTCAGTTCAACCAATTTAAAAACAACCCCATGCAGTTTTTAACAAATAGAAAGATAAATATACCTTCAGAATATTCTAATAACCCTCAGCAAGCCGTTCAATACCTACTTAATAATGGACAAATGAGTCAACAGGCATTAAATGGTATGATTCAGATGGCTAATAAGATGGGTATCAAATTATGATTACTATGCGCAGGTAATAAATAAATCAATTTTATGAAAGGAGTAAGATTATGCTTACAGATTCTAATTCAATGGTAATGCCTGTATCCCCTATGATGGGTGGATATGGAAACTCCGGCTTCGGTGGATTCGGCGGAGACGGATGGTGGGTTATCCTTTTCTTATTTGCTCTTATGGGCAATGGTTGGGGTGGCTTTGGTGGAGGCTTCGGAAATAATCAGTTAGGTTATGATTTTCCTTGGCTTCTTAATGGACAGTCTGGAATTAACGAGAACACAAACAACGGATTCCAGAATGCTATGCTCAATGATAATATCACTTCTGTTAGAGATGGTATTTCTTCATTAGCAACTCAGCTTTGTAATTGTTGCGGTGATATTCAGATGGCTCTTTGCAACGGTTTCAATTCTGTAGAACAGGGTGCAAATGCAAGACAGATGGCAAACATGCAGACAGATTTTGCATTTCAGACTGCAATGAACCAGGGATTTAATGCTACACAGGCACAGTTAGCTCAGTGCTGTTGCGACAACAGACTTGCTACAAATGACTTGAAGTACACAATAGCAACAGAGGCATGTGCTTCGAGAGCAACGAGCACCGCAAACACTCAGTCTATTTTAGACAAACTTTGTCAGCTTGAACTTGACGGATACAAGAGAGAGAACGACAATCTTAGAAGTCAGTTAAATATGGCAACCCTTCGTGAGTCACAGACAGCTCAGAATGCTTTCATTCAGAAAGGATTCAGTGATGAAGTAGACCAGCTCTATAACAGACTTTCTAATTGCCCCGTTCCTTCAACTCCTGTTTACGGAAGAACTCCCATATTTACTTGCACCAATAATGGTTGTGGATGTGGAAACTTCTAAGGAGGTGTGAGTATGGCAGAATATTTAGCAAATGCTTTGCAGAATGTGGCATTAAATGGGCCGGTTCTGTTCACTGCTTCTATACCGTGTAGCAAAGGTTATATATACCACGAGGATGAAACCGGTATTTTTATTCTTAAAGGTTGCACCAATAATTGCTTTGCCAGATATCAGATTACTTATAATGGAAATATTGCAGTTCCGGAAGGCGGAGAAATTACTCCCATTTCAATTGCTATTGCAGTAAATGGAGAACCCAGAGTGACGAGCGAGGCAATATTTACTCCACAGGCAGTAGATGAATTTGGTAATGTAACGAGCACGGCAATTATAACAGTCCCTAAAGGTTGTTGTTTTTCAATGTCCGTAAGGTATATTGATGCCACAATAAATGATGTAGAGGTTGACCCTACACCTACAATCGAAGTACAGAATAGCAATCTTGTTATCACTCGAATAGCATAGGAAGGAGGAATAGATATGCATGTTTTAGAAGATTTGAGTTATGTGCTTGAAGATATGATTGAGCCTATCGCTAAGAAACAGGATATTTCTCCGACAGAGCTTGACAATGTCTACAAAGCAGTAAAAACAATGAATTATATTGAAACTATTAAGGCTATGAAAGATTATGGAAATTCTAACGAAGGTTCTTATCGCGGTAGTTATAATTCTTATGAAGGTGTTAGCAACAGAGGAAGCTATGAAGGAAATAGCAGAGACGGTGGTGCTAGCAACCGTTATAGTGAAGACAATAGTTATCGTCGTGGCAGAGATGCTATGGGTAGATTTACAAGTCGAGACGGTTATAGCAGGCGTGAAGAAAAAGAACAGATGATTTCCAAATTGGAAAGAATGATGCAAAATGCCACATCGGAAAACGAAAGACAGACCATAATGGAATGCATTAGAAAGATTGACAATTAAATAATCCCTTAATTGAGGGAGGTTAATAGCCTCCCTTATTTTTTGAAAGGAGTTAAAATGGATATCAGCATAATCTGTGATGCTATAGAAGAATTAGAACAAAGCGACACAACCGTCGAAAATGTGCAAAAACTATCTGACCTATACATTTGTAGGGATAACCTAATAAAATCGCATATAAGCGAAAATACGCCGGTTAAACGCGAGATTAACGAAATACTCCCTGCTTATACACAGTATTGTCAGTCAAAAAGAAATTTTCAACTCGGGGAAGGTTCAGAAGAATGTATGTTAAAGGACCTTTCCTTATTGTGTTGTGAAATAAAAGACCTATACATCTCTCTTTATTCAAGTTCTGTTTCTCATAAGGAACGAAAAATTCTAAAATCCTGCTATTCAAATATTTCCCTTATTTACGAAAAATAATTTGTGAAAATGTGTTGTATTATGTTTCAAAATGTGTTATATTATATTTGACCGTATGGATTGGTCGAACTATAACCACTCAAAAACAGGAGGAAATCTTATGATAAACATCAAAGTAGATAATTCAAAAAAGTGCAACGGTGAATATTCCTTATTCTTATCCTTCCAATATGATACATCTATCATAGATGTAGTTCGTTCACTTCCGAGCAGATTTTGGGATGCCGAGAATAAGACATGGGAAGTACCTTTTAACAAACTTTCATATCTGTTAAATGAGCTTTCAGAGCACCCTTTCAATATTACCGGCAAATATATAGATGCAACACCCAAGAAAGTGGAAGCTCCTGTAGATTTCAACTTCAAAACCGAACCTTATAAGCATCAGGTTGAATGTTTCAAATACGGACTTGAGCATGATAAGTTTTTACTCGGGGATGAAATGGGTCTTGGTAAGACAAAACAGGTTATCGACATAGCAGTTGCTAAGAAAGCTCAAAGAGGATATCAGCATTGCCTTATCGTTTGTGGTGTAAATGGTTTGAAGTGGAATTGGAGAAATGAAGTTTCAACTCACTCAAATGAAAACGGATACATTTTAGGCACTCGCGGAAATAAAATTGGTAGCAATGCCGATAAGCTTGCCGATGTAAAGAACCTTAAGAATGATACACATAATTATTTCATAATAACCAATGTTGAGTCTTTGAGAGATGAGGCAATATGTAATGAACTTTCAGAACTTTGTAAATCCGGAGTAATTGGGATGATAGCATTTGACGAATGTCATAAGTGTAAAAACCCTTCCACTCAGCAAGGCAAGGCAATTTTGAAATTACAGGCAGAGACAATGATAGCAATGACCGGAACACCTTTAATGAATGTTCCTCAGGACCTTTACATTATTCTTAAATGGCTCGGATTTGAAAAGCATGCTTTCTATTCTTTCAAGAACCATTATTGTATAATGGGTGGATACGGCGGATATGAAATAGTTGGTTATAAGAACCTTGAAGAACTTCAGGAAAGACTCAATGATATAATGCTCAGAAGACTTAAAAAGGACATTTTGGACCTTCCAGAAAAGACTTATATTGATGAGTATGTTGAAATGAGTGCTAAGCAGGCGGTTATATATAAGGAAGTTCAACAAGAACTTAAAGCAAATATTGACGAATTGGTTGTTTCAAGCAATCCTCTGGCACAACTTATTAGACTTCGTCAGGCAACAGGTTACACCGGAATTCTTTCAAGTATGATTCAGGAATCCGCAAAACTTGACCGAATGGAAGAGTTGGTTGAAGAAGCAGTTCAGAACGGCAAACAAGTTGTTATCTTTTCAAATTGGACCCAGATGACAGATGCCATTTATGAAAGACTTAATGGTAAATACGCAATCGGAAGTATAACCGGACAGACAAATGATGAATCCCGTCAGCAGATAGTTGATATGTTTCAGAATAAGTGTTTCAAAGTTTTAATTGGTACATCCGGAGCAATGGGAACTGGTCTTACATTGACAGCCGGTTCAGTTGAAATCTTTGTTGACGAACCTTGGAACATGGCTCTTAAAGAACAATGTGTTGACCGTTGTCACAGAATTGGACAGAATAGCAACCTTACAATCTATACCTTGATGTGCAAAGACACTATCGATGAAAGAATCCATCAGATAGTTGAACGCAAAGGAAAAATGGCAGACGCACTCGTGGACGGTAAGATTGATATGGATAAAAGAGAATTATTACAGTTCTTATTAGACTGAGAAAGGAGGAACAATGGGTGAACGATTATTATCGGCTCAGGAAGTGGCAATTTTAATTGACCGTTTCCCTTCCACAATTTCCATGTGGTACCGTTGGAAAAGGGAGAATCCGGAACATGAGTTGGCAAAACTCCTTCCCGAATATATACAGGAACATCCCAGGTCAAAAAGATTGTGGAAAGAATCAGATGTTTACCGTCTGGTTGAGTTTGAGAATAACATAGTAAAAGGTCGCAAAGGTGTCATGGGTAATGTAACCCAGAGATATCAGAAGAAAGGAGTTAAGTGATGGATGATTCCAAATTTTCAACACTGACACACCTGGTAGATACATTCGGTGTTCAGAATGATAATCTCAAACAGTTAAAAACAGAAGTTGAAGCCAAAAATAAGGAAATCAAGGAAATAATGTCTTCCGAAAAACTTGATTATTTCTCTACCGGAGATTATTCGGCAACTTATAAGGTTAAACAGACCACAAAAGTTAATGAAGACAAGTTGTTATATTTACTTCAGACGGTAGACGGTGATAATTTCCGCAAATTGGGTATTATTCAAACAAAGGAGTACATTGATTCGGATGCATTGGAAACTGCGATATTTAACGGGATATTTGACGCAGAGATGCTCCGTAAAATTCAGGAGTGTTCTACCGTTGTAGAAACACCCACATTGACAGTTAAGAAGAAAGGAAAATAATATGGCAGAGTATCAATCAAAATTAAGAACCACCTCTATCAAGTTTTCTTCCCGTGCCTCTGTTAAGATTAATGATAATTTCTTTACCGTAGAAGCATGCGAGGAAAGATTTGCACCAGAAAATGTGGAAGATATTAATTGGGAAGAAGAAAGAAAACTTCTCTGGGATTGTGTAAATGATGAATGTGACAGACAAATAGCAGACACAATTAAATTTTTTAAGGATAAGAAGTTGTTGTAATACGGCAACTATTATCATATAATAAATTGTACTGAATAAGTATGAAATAGGTTGACTTGGGTTGTGCGTGGACTCAGTCGAGACACCTTATATTCGAGTCAATCGGGACTTGTGTACTTTGTAGCCGCACCTACAAAGTCGCAAGTCTTTTTACTTCTTAAGGAGGCAACAATGAAAATCAAAGAAGAGAATTATGTCACGATACAAGGTTGGATGAGAACACAATTAAATCTCTCCGGAAATGAATTATTGGTATATGCTATCATATACGGATTCAGTCAAAGTGAAACACATAAATTTAAAGGTAGCTTACAATATTTGGCAGATTGGTGTGGAGCCACAAAACAGGGCATCCTTATTAATTTAAAAAGTCTTATTCAAAAAGGTTATATAGAAAAGACAGAATCTGAAAAGTATGGAATAAAGGTATGTGAATATACTTGTATTAACCCCGTTAAAGATATTTCACCCGTATTAAACAAAGTTGAACAGGGTATTAAAGAAAGTTTAATTAATAATATAGTAGATAAGAAAGATATACAATCAATATCTAAAGATATTAATTGTAATAACCAGCAACATCCGAGTTTTTTAGGAAGCATTTCATTAACAAAACAACAAAAAGACATAGAAAGAGTTGACAAATTCTTAACTCAATATAAAGAATTATCTCTACCAGAAGTCAGAGTTATTAATGACAGTAGAAAGAAAGCAATATTGCATATTCTTAACAAGTTTACAGAAGAACAAGTATTAACCGTATTAAAGAATTTTAGCAAGTCTGATTTTCTGTTGGGAAAGTGCTCAAGTTTTAAAGCAAATATTGATTGGATATTAAAAGAAAGCAATTTTATAAAAATACTCGAAGGAAATTACAATAACAATTATTCATCTACTTCTGCTAGGGCAGATAATGCCATTTCTGAAACTTATACGGAAGAAGAGTTAGAAGAGCTTAAAAGAATTGATGAGGAAAGGAGAAGAAATGGATTACGAACAAAGTTCTAATTGCTGGTATAAAGAAGTTTGTGATAAACAGTCCGATAGATGTGAAAATACTTGTATAAGATATGCCGAAATGCTTTATCTGGTTGAGAATAGTGGTATTCCTAAAAATAAATGGTATCCGCAGACACTTGATGCCGGTGAAGATTACAGGCAGTATGAAAGATTATCTGTTATAAAAGATGATATTGTAAACTTTGTCAAATCAGGTAGCAATTTATATATCACGAGCGAGCATACCGGAAATGGAAAAACGAGTTGGGCAATAAAATTGATGCTTAAATATTTCAATGATATATGGGCAGGTAATGGATTTCAAGTCAGAGCTATGTTTATTCACATACCCACATTATTATTGAAGTTGAAAAACTTCGAAAACCCTCTGTCGGAAGAATATAAGAATAACATACTCAATTGTGATTTGATAGTGTGGGATGAGATAGCATATTCAAACATAAGCGATTATGATTATTCAAATTTATTAATGTTTCTTGAAAACAGAATATTGAGTGGTAAATCTAATATCTTTACGAGCAATAGAGACACCAAGAAGAAGCTTGATGATGTTGTCGGTGGCAAGTTATCGAGCAGAATATGGGAGACTTCGGAAATAATACAATTCAGGGGGAAAGATAGAAGATGATTCAATTACAACTGATTTCAAAAGTGTTAGCTTCAAAGAAAATAGACTTTCTCGAAGATAACTTAATAGATAGAAATTATTTTACCGGATATGAAGAAGAATATGATTTTATAATGGACCATTATAAGACCTATGGAAATGTTCCGGATACTGCCACATTTTTAGCAAAGTTTCCGGGTTTAGATTTGGTAGAGGTTAATGAAAGTGACTCATACCTGGTTGATACGGCCCGTGAAGAATTGTTATACCAGAAATCAACACCTGTCATTCAGCATTATGCCGAGCTATTAAAAACGGATGCCAATGCCGCATCGGAATACATAATGTCTCAGATGAAAGAGTTACAACCAAATTATAGACTTGGTGGTTTAGATATTGTGGCTCAGGCAGAGGAAAGATTAAACCAATTCAAAGAACGCAAAAATCACCAGGATGATTGGTTTTTTACATGCGGATTTGAAGAATTGGATAATTTATGGCATGGAATACAAAGAGGGGAAGAATTTATTGTACTATTTGCAAGAATTAATCAAGGTAAATCTTGGACACTTGAGAAAATGTGTACTCATATTTGGCAAATAGGGTTCAATGTTGGTTATATCAGTCCTGAAATGTCGGCAAATAGTATCGGATATAGGTTTGATACATTACATAAGAACTTTTCAAATACCTCATTGATGTGGGGTAAGAAAGATATAGAAGAAGAAAAATACGAAGAATATGTTGAGGAGTTAAAGAAAAGAAATAATAAATTCGTTGTTGCAACTCCTATAGACTTTGATAGAAAGATTACTGTTAGCAAGTTAAGAAAATGGGTTAAGCAGTATAAACTTGATGTATTAGCAATTGATGGAATCACTTATATGCAAGACGAAAGGGCAAATCGAGGTGATAGTAAAACAGAACGGTTGACAAACATAAGTGAAGATTTGATGTCTTTATCTATAGAATTAAGCATTCCGATATTGGTAGTCGTTCAGGCAAATAGAGAAGGAGTTACAGAAGACGAGGATGCTCCAGAACTTCACCACATTAAAGATAGTGATGGAATTGGTGCTAACGCCAGCAAGGTTCTTTCTATTAAACAGTCAAAAGAAGGAATATTAACCTTACAAATAAGAAAGCAAAGATTTGGTCCGGTTGGTGGAAAGTTGAAATATAAATGGAATATAGATACAGGAAATTATGAATTTGTTCCGAGTTATGATAATGCAGAACCAAAAGAAAGAACAGAACATAAGGTTAATGAAATGAAAAAGAAATATAAGGACAAGGAGGATGTCTTTTAATGAACGCATATGAGGGTATGGTAGCAATATTAGATGCTAATGAAACAATAGAAGAATTAAGAAAACAAAATACCGGGGATAAACCGGACATGCTAAATTGTAAAATACAGACATTGTTAGGTCAATATAGAACCTTATTGGTGGAAGAAATGAAAGCAACCACATTGGAGGTTTTTAGACATGACGATTAATGATGTAACATTTTCAGCAGATTTAGAAGATATATTAAATGAATTGGTTGCTCAGTTGAGAATGAATCATATTTATTATATTTCCAAAATGATACCAACTTCATTAGATGTTCAAATATGTTGTCCGTATCATAACAATGGCCAAGAAAGAAGACCAAGTGCCGGTATAAGAAGAAGTGATGGTTTGTTTCATTGTTTTGCATGTGGGGAAGTTCACACATTACCTGAAGTGATAAGTCATTGCTTCGGAAAAGATAGTATTGGGTCATTTGGATGGTCTTGGCTTCTTAAGAACTTTGCCACGGTTAGCATACAGAATAGGAAACTAATAGATTTAGATTTATCCCGATGTGAGGTACAAAATACCGATAAAAACTATGTTTCCGAAGAAGAATTGGATAAATACAGATATTTTCACCTATATATGAGAAAGAGGAGGTTAACGGATGAAATCATTGAATTGTTTGATGTGGGTTATGATAGGGATAGCGAGTGTATCACTTTTCCTGTTAGGGATATTGATGGGAATTGTTTATTTGTTGCCCGCCGTTCGGTACACACCAAATTCTTTTCTTATCCGCAAGGAGTAGAGAAACCGGTATATGGTCTGTATGAGTTAAATAACTTAAATGAAAAACCTAAAGAAATTATAATCTGCGAGTCAATGATAGATGCCTTAACTTGTTGGGTATATGGAAAACCGGCGGTAGCATTAAATGGATTAGGAACGGAGACACAATTTCGCGATTTAAACGACTTTCCAATAAGAAAGTACATTTTAGCAACGGATATGGATAACGCTGGTATAAAAGCTCGTAAACGGATAAAACAAGGGTTAAAAAGAAAACTCGTCACAGAATATGTGTGGGATGTTAATAAATTTAAAGATATTAATGATATGGAGAAAGAAGACTTCTTAAATTTAGAGGAAATCTTTTAAATAAATGTGTTGTATTATGTTTTTAAATGTGTTATATTATGTTCAGGGGTATGTTTTGCCCACTATAATCACTATGAAAGGAGAATAAATAATGGCTCGTCAAAGTTTAGCAGGCGTTATGAAGCTTATAAATGCTGAATTGGGTAATACTTTACCGGAGAAAGCATTTTTACAGGACCTGAAGAGAAGTATTGAAATGACGGATAAGAAGGAATCCCATACAGGAAGTGCCAATTATAAGCCGAGTTGCATGGGTTGTATCCGCCAAATGTATTATATCCGACAGGGTATTCCGGAGGACGAAAATAACAATATTGATTATCAGTTAATTGGTATCTGTAATTCCGGTTCCGATATTCATATTAGAATTCAGACTTATGTTTCTAAGATGAAAGAAAATGGTATTGATTGCGAATATGTGAATGTTGGAGAATATGTTAAATCTCGGAACCTTGAAGATATTGAAGTTGTTAGTCAAAACGGTATGGAGACAAAGTTATACCATAAAAAGTTGCATATGAGTTTTCTATGTGACGGTATTATAAGGTATAAGGGAATTTACTACATTTTGGAATTAAAGTCGGAAGGAAATAATAAGTTCTGGCAGAGGCAGGATGTAGACCCTTCACATTATAATCAAGCAATATGTTATTCTTTATCACTCGGATTGGATAATGTGATATTTGTTTATATCTGTCGTGATAATTTGGATATGAAGGCATTTATGTTCACCACAAACGATGACATGAAA
>Ga0310690_10004302_pt1 | contig 20352 bp, 20 predicted proteins | sample AusTroGonzalo_MG_2_FD_207661 | JGI IMG/M metagenome (GOLD analysis project Ga0310690, IMG submission 207661) | Bovine rumen microbial communities from tropical cattle in Woodstock, Queensland, Australia - Gonzalo_04 (v2) (version 2) | ecosystem: Host-associated > Mammals > Digestive system >...
GTTCGCCCGCGACGAGAGGATGATGTTCGTCGACGGTACGTTCCGCCTCGCCGAGATGGAATCCCTGGACTGCAACTGTCCCGCATGCCGCGGACACACCCTCGAGGAGCTCAGGAAGATGGAGAAGGGGAAGAAGACCAAGCTCATCGCTGAGCACAACCTCTATCAGATCACACAGGAGCTTAACCTCGTCAGGAGGTACATCCGCGAAGGACGCCTCTGGGAGCTCGCGGAGATCAGATGCAGGGCCCATCCGGCCCTTCTGGAGGCCCTCAGGAAGCTGAAGGACTACCAGGACGTCATGGAGCAGTACGACCCCATCAGCCGCGACGGAGCGATATTCTACACAGGTCCCGAGACCAGGAACCGCCCCGTGTTCAAGAGATACCTCGACAGACTGGGCACGAGATACGTCCTGCCCACAGACAAGGTCGCGTTGTTCGAGGACAACCACGGCAAGCCCTACAGCAGACCCTACGAGCAGGATTTCGACAAGGCGCGCAGGGCGGGATACACTCCCGTCGTAGTGGCGCCGTTCGGACCCGTCCCCGCGGAACTTGATGAACTGTACCCTCTGGCGCAGTCGCTGTTCCCGCAGATCCCCGACATGGAGACCGAGACGGAGTCGGAGAGACTGACTTACCAGTTCCTCAGCATGATGGGCGTCAAGGAGGTCATCCTCCAGGACCAGATCCCCGAGGACGGTACCGAGGAATACGATGCGGACTTTCTAAGGGCAAAGGCCGTAGCCAGATACCAGTTCGGAATAGAGGCCGCCGATGCCCTGTTCAGGGAACCCGTAGAACTCGTCAAGAGCAAGAAGACCGGGAAGATCAGGAACGTCATCTCCGGTGGGGAGCATGTCCTCTCGATGCGTGCCGGTGATGGGCTGTACACCCTGAAGCTCGAGGGAGCGAAGAGGATCGCCCAAGCCGTTCCCAGGCCTCACATGAGGGTGCAGATCATGGACGATGCCGTGCCTTTCGCGGCGCAGGGACGCAACGTGTTCGCGCAGTTCGTGATCGAATGCGACCCGGAGATCCGCACCATGGAGGAGGTCATCGTCACAGACAAGGACGACAACCCCGTCGCTACGGGACGCGCATTCCTAGTCCCCTTCGAGATAAAGCAGATGAAGAAGGGAATGGCTGTCAAGGTCCGTTCCGGTTCCAGCGACGAATGATTCTTCCAGAAAATGAGGGTCACAGGACCCTCTTCTTCCCGTTCAGGCAGTCTCTTCGTACATGTACTTCCTGCATACCGGGATTATCACACCTCCGATCGCGTTACCGATCGCGACGAGGATTATGAACAGGAGCATGTCCACGGAGAACACGCCTGCGGCGCAGAAGTAATACATGTCCGCGATGCTGTGCTCCGAACCGGCCAGGATGAAGACGGGAACGCAGATGAACGCTCCGAGGTAGCTCTTCTTGGTCTTGTAGACGTCGGCGGCTATGAACATCAGGATACCGCAGAAGATTCCTTTGAGGATGATCCCGATGGGATCGTCCAGCATGTCGAGCCTTCCGTCGATGAACCCAGGGACGAACTGGTCCGCCATGGGCATGCACTGGGCTATGAGGAGCGTTCCGACGAAGTTACCGACGAGCATGATCAGCAGGTCTATGCCGTAGGTCCAGGGCTTGTCGTCGAACATGTATCCGACCTTTCCCGTATAGAGGTCCAATCCGAACGTGAACACCGTGAAGAGTCCGATGGAGAACAGGATGGCCCCTACCCATTTCAGTTCTGGGTTAATTCCCATGGTCCCGAGCAGAACGGCTCCGCCCAGACCGATAGCCATTCCCGCAAGGATCGCCCTTAAGAAGCATTTCAGATAGTGCTGAGAGTCCATCGGATATCACTGTTGATACTCGTTATCGGTCGTATCCATTTAATCGTTATTATTATCCGCCAAAAGTGATATGTCGGGAGCATGAGAGGCGACCTCCATACCCTGAAGAGAGTCTGCAGCTATGCATCCGTGGTGATGCTCGTGGGCGAGGCGGCCTTCGCCGTGCTCGCCGCGGCCGTGCTAATCTTGGGAGGGATCGCCCTTTCTGACGGGGGTTTCCGCCAGACCTTCATAGACCTCATCTGGTGCAGGGACTCCGATGCATCGATCATAGCCGGTGCCGTCGAGATGTGCCTCATTTTCGTCGCGTTATTCATCACGGTCATGGTAATCCACGACATCATGGTATCCATACAGAGAGAGCACAGCCCCTTCATGGAAGAGACCCCGGACGGGTTCAAACTGGTCTGCATCACATACCTCCTGGCTGCCTCGCCCCTGATGGCCCTGGAGTACCTGTGCAGGGAGGATTTCGTGCTGGCGCTATGCATCGCGCTGCTCTGCATCCTCATCGCGGTCGTGATGTACTGCCTCACGATAATCTTCCGCTACGGACACCTCCTGCAGGAGGAATCGGACCACACGTTGTGATACAATGGCGATAATCCTCAGACTTGACAGGGTGATGGCGGACAGGAAGATGTCCCTCAACGAGCTCGCCGAAAGGGTGGGCATCTCCAATGTCAATCTGTCCAATATCAAGACCGGCAAGATCTGCGCCATCAGGTTCTCCACGCTGAACGGCATCTGCAAGGCCCTGGACTGTCAGCCGGGGGATATCCTCGAGTACATCGAGGACGACGGTTCAGACGACTGAATCCCTGCTCTCCGCCGCCAGTTCCCTCTCCATCCTCTTCTTCGAGAACAGCACCGAATCCATGAACGCCACCCAGGTGATCTCTATCAGGATGGAGGTCGCTATTGCGACCATTCCCGGAGGGTAGAGGGCCACGCAGAGGGCGATGGCTACGCCTTTGTTCTTGTAGGAAGTCATGAGGATGTCGGTGACCCTCTGGCCCCAGCGTATGCCCGCCTTCTTCTCTATGACCTCCACGGCGGTACCCAGTCCGAAGGACCTGAGGGCCGCGATGACGATGAACACGACGAATATCCACCACTCGTTGCCCGAGAAGTTGGTGGCACCGACGGACAGCCATACCATGAAGAAGATACAGCAGTTCAGGAACGCCGCCAGGACGTCCTTGTTGATTTCGATCCTGACCAGCAGCCTGGAGAGTATCAGTGGCACGCCGATGAGCTCGACAACCGTGATTATGAGGAACTCCATGTCCACCGAATCCCCCAGCGCCATCCAGACGATGAAGGGTATCCAGATCAATGACAGGATGTAGATGACGATCGTACCTCTCGCCGCATGCTCCGCATCCCCGCGGAGGATGATCGACAGGGGAAGGACCGAGCCTGCGAACGGGGTGGCGGCTATGAACACCAGTCCTGCAGCCTGTTTCGCATATTCGGTATCCTTCAGAAGGAAGTATCCCACCAACGGGATTATGGAAGCGACTATCATTCCCAGGAAGATGGCCCTCGCCATCGACTTGCCGTACTTGAACGGGTTGAGGTTCTGAAGAGGGATCCTGGACATCGACAGGGTCAGCATCACCACCAGGGTGAGGATCGTCAGATTGGAACGGAGTCCCGAGTCCAGGACGTCCCCGGGGAACGCTCCCGAGAAGTTCGTGATCAATGCCACGACCATGGCGGCCATCATCATGAACGCGCTGCTCGTGAGCAGCGTCATCGCTTTCATGATATCTGGATTGGAACGACAGTATTTATCGATTATCGATAAATAATTCATTTATAACATGAATCTAATCAAGACACATGGCTGATGTGAAACCTGTGAAAGCAGGTTGGTGGAACGTGTTCAGACCGTGGACCCTACACGGTGCGGTTGTGCCCGTCCTCATAGGAGGGGCCGTGGCATTCCAGACCGCCGAACTAAATGCTCTGAGCGTCACCATGTTCCTTCTCATCATGCTCGGAGGATGTCTGCTGCAGTCGGCCGCTAACATCCTCAACACCTACGGCGACTTCAAGACAGGTGTGGACACCGTGGAGAACGAGACGAGGTCCCCCGAGCTGGTCACTGGCGTGCTCACTCCCAAGAAGGTGCTCTATGCAGGGCTCGCATGCCTCGGCGTCACCGCATTGCTCGGACTGGTCTTCATCTGGTATTCCGGATGGGGCATCCTGGTCTACGGCCTGCTCGGGATACTCGGAGCGGGAACGTACACCGTAGGATTGTCCTACAAATACCATGCCATGGGCCAGGCCAGCGTCTTCGTCATGATGGGGCTCCTGATGCCCCTGGGGACGTACTGCGTCCTCACCGGGGAGATGTTCTCCCTCGAGGTGTTCCTGCTGAGCCTTCCCAACACGTTCATGATCACGGGAGTCCTCGCAGGCAACGAGATGAGGGACTACTGGGAGGACAAGAAGGCCGGGGCCGGTACCCTCATTGGCCACTTCTCATACGAGACCGGGATGAGGATCTACCTCTTCGAGGCCCTGGTATCATTCCCGATACTCATAGTCCTGGTCGCATGCGGTGCGGCACCTGCGGGATGTCTCCTGGCGCTGCTCACACTCTACGACGCCCACATCCTGGTGCAGAACAGCAGGCAGGCGCCCACGGACCCCCATGCCAGTTTCATGCTGGTTCCGCTCTGTTTCAAACTGAATTGGCATTTCGGGGTGCTGCTGGTGATAGGATACGTTTTAGATATGAACATCATCCCGATGGTGATCTGAAATGACAGATGATCTCAAGACCGGGAACCAGTTCGAGGGGAAGGAGGAGTTCGTGAAGGACGCCTTCACCGAGATCGCGGAGTACTACGACGACATGAACGAGGTCATGTCCATGCACATGGTGCAGGGCTGGCACAGGTTCATGATGAAGCAGGCAGGGGACATCAGAGGGAAGGCCTGCCTCGATGTCGGTACCGGTACCGGGGAGATCGCCTTCCATGTAGCAAGGACCGCAGGCCCGGGATCCACAGTGATAGGAGTAGACATCACGCCTGCGATGCTCGACCTGGCAAGGAGGAAGGAAGCGGAGCTCGACCTGCCTGTCAAGATAGACTGGCGGGAGGGCGATGCCCTTGCACTAGACATCCCCGACGATTCCGTAAACCTCGTGACGTCAGGATACATGCTGAGGAACGTAACGAACATCCTCCAGGCCGTATCCGAGATGCACAGGGTGCTCGCACCCGGCGGAAGGGTTGTCGTGGCAGAGCTGTCCAAGCCCAAGAACAGGATCGTGAAGATCGGTTACAACATCTATATGAAGAGGGTCAAGGCCTACGGTCGCAAGCGCGACAGCGGGAAGAAGATCGACGGGAAGTTCTCTCCCTACGAATGGCTCACAACCTCCATAGAGGGATTCCCCTACGGCGAGGACATGGTCAAGATCTTCAAGAAGGCCGGGTTCGAGGATGCACACTTCTACGTGAAATCGATGGGCGCCGTCAACATCTACGTCGGCACTAAGAAATGATCACTGCTGGCTGTTGAGCTTCATCAGGATCTCGTAGGCTGGCTGCATACCGTTCTGGGCGGCCTTGGTCAGCCATTCGATGGCCTCTACGTATTCCATCTTTATCTGGCCGGACAGCGCTAGAGCACCGAGATTGTACTGTGCCGTAGGCTCCCCATGCTCGGCGGCCTTCCTGAAGTACTCCTCGGCTTTTTTCAGGTCTCCGGCCTCCATATGAAGCGAACCCACCATGGATTCCGCGGGGACAAATCCCTCGTCCGCGGCGCTCTCGAACCACTCGAGGGCCTTGGCCCTGTCGGGTTCCCCGAGATACTCGCCCATGTAGAGGAGGCCGAGGTTGTATTCGGCCTTGACATCGCCCTTCATGGCCGCGGTCATGAAGTACTTCTCCGCATCTGCATACTCCCCTCTCTCGAAGAGTATACCTCCGTAACAGAGGCATGCATCCGAATCCTCCTGGTCGGCGGCCAGCTTGAAGTACTTCTCGGATTCGTTGCGGTCCTGAGGGATGCCCTCCCCGTTGTCCAGCATGAAGGCCAGGTCGTACTGCGAATAGGAATCACCCTGGTCCGCCAGCTCCCTGTACATCCGGGCAGCCTTGGCCTTATCCATCTCCACACCGTCGCCGTTGCGGTACTTGGTGGCGAGAAGGTACTTGAAATCCACGCTGCCCTCCTCGGCGTAGCGCACGATCTCCTCGAGGGAATACTGCTGCTGTTCCATGGGATCCCTTTTGGAAAATGGAAGGGGCGGTCGCCCCTTGAAGGTTTGTTCAGAACTCCTTGGGGAGCTTGCTGTTGTACACCGCGTAGATCGCCTTGTACAGCATGTACTCGTCGGCCTTCGCGACGACCTCGACGGGTGCGTGCATGGACAGGACGGGTACACCGATGTCGATGGTATCGATGTTGTTCAGCGAGATGTAGGAAGCGATCGTTCCGCCGCCTCCGACGTCTATCTTGCCGAGCTCGCCCATCTGCCAGGTGATGTCCGCCTCCCTGAAGATCCTCTGGACGTAGTTCACCATCTCCGCGGATGCGTCGTTGGTGCTGTACTTCCCTCCCGCTCCATCATACTTGGAGAGGATGGGTCCGTAGTTCATGAACGCGCAGTTGTTCCTCTCGAAGACCTCCGGCCATGCGGGGTCGTATCCCGCTCCGACATCGGCGGAGAGGCATATGGAGTTCCTCAGGACGTGCCTGACCTCGACACCCTCGGCCTGCGCCAGGTCCTCTACGAAGTCCCTGAAGAAGTAGGATGCCATTCCGGTGGGTCCGTCGGATCCGGTCTCCTCCTTGTCGGCGAAGATGGTCATGGTGGTGTACTCGGGATTCTTTGTGTCGATCTCAGCCATGAACTCGGCGTACGCGCAGGAGCTGTCGTCCTGTCCGTATCCGGCGATCAGGGATCTGTCGAATCCAAGGTCCCTCGCTTTGAACGCGGGTACAGCGCAGAGCTCGGCGGACTCGAAGTCGCCTTCGGTGATACCGTACTTCTCGTTCAGTATCTGCATGATAGCGAGCTTGCACTTGTTTGCGACCTTCTCGTCGTCGAAGGGCCAGGACCCGATCAGGAGGTTGAGCTGCTCCCCCTCGACCACCTTGGATGCGGTCTTCTGCATCTGGTCCCTGGCCAGGTGGACCAGCAGGTCCGTGATGATGAATGCGGGATCTGATTCCTCCTCTCCAACGTTGATGGTGACCTTGGTGCCGTCCTTGAGCATCACGACTCCGCGGATGGACATGGGTACGGTGGTCCACTGATACTTCTTGATCCCCCCATAGTAGTGGGTCTTGAAGTAGACCATCTCGCCCTCCTCGAACAGCGGATGGGGCTTGAAATCCAGCCTGGGGCTGTCCACATGAGCTACGGATACGCGGATCCCCTCGGAAACGGGCTTCTTACCCATGGTGCACATGATAAGATCCTTGCCACGGTTGTTCAGATAGAACTTGTCGCCGGCTTTGTACTTCTTCCCAGGCACGTACTCGGTGTACTTGTGCTTCTTGAGGATCGGGATAGCGTAGGCGACGGCCTCGCGCTCGGTCTTGTTCGCCAGGAACTTCTTGTAACCCTCGCAGAACTTGTTCGCCTCATCGAGGTACTTGGGATTCTTCTCCCCGATGCTCTTAGGATTCGAAAGTAATTCTTCGGACAGTTTCTGTCCTTTGGACTTCTTCTCTGCCATATCCCGCTAATCTTGTATCTAATTATTAAGGAGTTTGCAGGATGGTTAGATAAGTGTGCGATGGTTAGATAAGTGTGCGAACCACCTTGATGGACGGTCTTTCAGAAGATCCGCCTAACGGATCATCCCGCAACGGTTCCGTCCGGGTCCCCCTCCTTCGCATCCCTGATGAAGAGGGCGATCACTATGGCCGCGATGAATATCATGGAGGCTATGAGGAAGGCCCAACATGTACTCTCCCCGAAGATCCGGATCACCGTCTCGCCGACGCCCGGGAAATCCGGGAGGTCCATGTACCTGAGGCTCAGCAGTCCGGTGCCTCTCAGACCGAACAGATCCGCCAGGGGTGCGAACACCGTTTCCGCGAATTTGGAATCCATGGCACCGCCGATGAGCAGTGCGAACAGCGCCGCACCGACGGTGGAACCGATGTTACGGGTCAGGCTGACCGCCGATGTTGTCATCCCCACATCCTTCTTGGACGATACGGACTGAACGGCGATCATGGATGTCGATAGACTGCTCCCCATCCCCAATCCGAATATGAACAGGTAGACATACATCGGGACCAGGTCCCCGGAACCGTCCATGGTGGACATCAGGAACAGCGCGGAGGTTATCAGAATCGCCCCCAGGACCAGCCAGAACCTGTAACCGGTCCGGTTGTACAGGATCCCGCTGACGACCGACGTCGTCATCGCACCGAAGACCATGGGCAGCATGGTCAGACCGCACCCGAGCGCATCGTAATCGTAGATCATGGTGATGTAAAGCGCCACATACATCAGCATCCCGAACAGGCACAGCCCGAGGAGGAACAGATAGACCGCCGAGAGCAGGATCACCCTGTTCCTCACGAGCTTCGGCGACAGGACCGGGTCCTCCGCCCTCCTCTCTATGAACACGAACACGGCAGCGAGTACCAGAGCTATGGCGATCATGACGAGGGACCTGGGGTCGGCGAACTCCATCTCGTCACCTATCCACTGGAAGTACAGCAGGATATCCAGGACCAGCATGGTCAGCACGGCCATCCCCGTATAGTCTATCCTCTTCTCCTCGTGCTCGGCCACCATCGGGAACTCCTTCAATGTGAGGAGCAGACAGACTACCGCGAAGGGTATGTTGATGTAGAACACCCAATGCCATGAGACATAGGTGCATATGAGTCCTCCCACCACGGGGCCCAGGCCGCTTCCGATACCGAATATCGCTCCGAGCAATCCCTGGACCTTTCCCCTCTCCTCCGGAGAGTAGAAATCTGCAACAGATGCCATAGCTACGGGTACGAGTATACCCCCTCCCAGTCCCTGGACTGCACGGCAGACGATCATCATCCCCATGTTGGTGGACAGTCCGGCGACGACGGAACCCGCTATGAAGAGGAACAGTCCGATGAGGAACAGCGGTTTCCTTCCGAACCTGTCTGAGAGTTTACCTGCAATGGGGATCATCGCGGTCTCGCTCAGCATGTAGCCCGTCAGCATCCAGGCGTAGAGCTCCATACCGCCCAGGTCCTGGACTATGACGGCACCGCAGGTACTGACTATCGTCCCATCGAGGCATGACATGAGCATACCGAATGCCAGGCCGATCATGGCCATCCGCCTTCTGGCGGGATCGATGTTCTCGAAAGTCAGCGCTTCCGTCATGCGAAGGTGATAAGAACTTAGAGTTAAAACTGTGGGTGCTGGATAGCTCCGGTAGCGATGAAAAGGACCCGGCAACCGCCGTCGACCGAGGGCGGATGCCGGTATTGGATCCCTGTCAGTGGATGTGGTCCAGTGCACCGCAGCCTTCGGCCGCCTTGATGCATTCGGAGCATCCCTTGGAACTGATCTTGGGGAGTGCCGTCTCCAGGAGCCTGAGGACCTTGTCGAGGCATGATGCCATGGTCTTCTTGACCATCTCGATGTCCACCGTCTCCTCCTTCCATGCATCGTAATCGGTGATGGTGGCGAGACTGCAGTAGCACATTCCGAGCTCCCTCGCCAGCTGGCATTCGGGGACGACGGTCATACCTATGATGTCGCCGAACTGCCTGAACATCCTGCTCTCGGCCCTGGTGGAGAACCTGGGGCCCTCGATGCAGACGTATGTCCCGCCGTTGTGGTACTTGATGCCCATCTTCTTGGCCGTCTCCGCGAAGACCGCGTTGAGGTAGTCGCAGAACGGATCCGGGATGGCGATGTGGGTGATGGAATCGTTGAAGTAGGTGTAGTCGCGCTTCTTCGTGAAATCCACGAACTGGTCCACTATGACCAGGTCCCCGGAGGCGAACTTCCTCTGAAGGGAACCGACGGCGCATGCCGAGATGACGTACTTGCATCCGAGCTGCTTCAGCGCGTACATGTTCGCCTTGTAGGGTACGGAGGAGGGCGGGTACGGCGTGGTGGTTCCGTGGCGGTGCAGGAACGCTATCTCCACTCCGGCGATCTTGCCGATCAGTATCTCGGCCGACGGCTTGCCGTAGGGAGTGTCCGGGAAGACCTTGTCTATCAGTTCGAATGTGTCGGGGTTATAGATCCCCGTTCCGCCTACGATTGCTATCTCAGGCATGCTATTTCATCCCTCTTCATGTATATATTTTGATTGTAAGTTGGAGATGCTGGCACATCATAGATGCTTGGTCATCTCGTAAGGTGTGACGTGGAGTGCCCTGTCGGCCTCCTCCTTGGTGAGTCCGGCACCCAGGGCGACTATCATGGCCTCCTCCTCGTTCATCAGGTTCTCCGGCTGGTGGGTATCGGAATCGATGACCATCTTCGCCCCTACGGCCCTGGCCATGTTGACCACGTGTCCGTTGGTTATGTTGTGTCCCGCACGTCCTGTCACCTCGAGGATGACGTCGTTGTCCTTGGCGATCTGCGCCTCCTCCAGCGTGATGAACCCGGGGTGGGCCAGGATGTCTATCTCGGGGTTCTCCACCGATGCGCGGTTGGTCCCGGGCATGACGGGCTCCGTGACGGTCTCGCCGTGTACGACGATCCATTCCGCCCCGAACTTCCTCGCCATCTTGGCGACCCTGTCGATCTGCTTGGGGGGAACATGCGTTATCTCGACCCCGGGGAGGACCTTGATGTAGTCCTCGCAGAGGTCTATGGCCTTGACCATGTTGGTGACGACCCATTCGACGTTGGTCATGTCGACATGGTCCGTGATGGCGATCAGGTCATGGCCCTTGTACATGGCCCTGCGTACCAGCTCCGCCGGGATCAGCTCCCCGTCGCTGTATACCGTGTGAGTGTGAAGATCCGCTCTGCTCATTCCGCTCTCTCCTTCAGCTTCTTGTAGACCTCGGACATCGGAAGTCCGGTCTTCTCTATCGCCACCATGGTGTGGTAGATCATATCGGCCAGCTCCCATGCCATCTCGTCCTGGTCCTTGTCCTTGATGGCGAGGGCGAACTCCCCCGCCTCCTCGATGACCTTCTTGCACATGCGGGTCTCGTCGTTGAAGAGCTTGCATGTGTAGCTCTCGTCGGAGGGGTTCTGGTGCCTGTCCTCGATGACGCGCTTCAGGTCCGGGATTATGGCCATGGTCTCCTCCGTATCACCGTAAATGACCTCGTCGAAGCAGGACGGCTTGCCCAGGTGGCAGGCGACTCCCGTCTGCTCCACCCTTACCAGCAGCGTGTCCCCGTCGCAGTCGGTCTGTATGGACTTGATCCTCTGGACGTGACCCGACTCCTCGCCCTTCTTCCACATCTTCTGCCTGCTCCTGGACCAGAAGTGGGTGTATCCGGTGGACTTCATGAGCTCCACCGCTTCAGCGTTCGACCATGCGACCATGAGAACCTCGTTGGTGATCCAATCCTGGACCACTACGGGGATCAATCCTTTGTCATCGTATTTGAGTTCGGTCATCTTACACACACTCCGTTGTCCCTGAGGTACTCCTTGACCTCGCCGACGGTGTATTCCTTGTAATGGAAGATTGATGCTGCCAGCGCCGCGGAGGCGTTGGTCTGCTGGAAGACCTCCAGGATGTGCTCCTTAGAACCGCATCCTCCCGAGGCTATGACCGGGATGGATACCGCATCCGATATCAGCGCGGTGGGTTTGATGTCGTATCCGGTCTTCACCCCGTCGGCATCCATGGATGTGAACAGGATCTCCCCTGCTCCGAGCTCCTCGACCTCCTTGGCCCATTCTATGGCATCGATACCCGTGAACCTGGTGCCTCCGTGGGTGACCACCTCGTAGTGGTCGTCCTTCCACTTGCCGTCTATCGCGACGACGATGCACTGGCATCCGAATGCGTTGGAGCATTCCGTGATTATATCCGGGTTCTGTACGGCCGCGGAGTTTATCGACACCTTGTCAGCTCCGGCGTTCAGGGTGTTCCTGACGTCCTGAACGGACCTTATGCCTCCTCCGACGCAGAGCGGGACGTTCAGACCTTCGGCGGTCTTTGTGACCACGTCGAGCATGGTCGCCCTCTCCTCCTGCGATGCGGAGATGTCCAGGAACGTGATCTCGTCTGCCCCCTGGGCCTCGTAATCGATGGCCATCGTCGGGGGGTCGCCGACCTCCTTGATATTCTGGAAGTTGATCCCCTTGACGACCTTCCCGCCCCTCATGTCGAGACAGGGTATGATTCTCTTCGTCAGCATGAGATCACTCTATCTTTACGGACCCTTTGTTACTTAGGGTCTGCTTCCTGACGACCACGGCGTCCTTGAGCGCCTTGCCCATCGACTTGAATCCGGCCTCTATGATGTGGTGCTCGTCGAATCCGCGTATGACCAGTATGTGCAGGGTGATACCGGCGGTCATGGCGAAGCTCCTGAAGAAATGGATGTACAGAGGATCGGGGCAGTCCGCTTCGCAGTACGGCCTGTCCACGAGGTCCAACGACGTCATGACCATCGCATCGTCCATGACGACGGTCGCGGTGGCCATCCTCTCGATCGGCTTGTCGCCCAGCGCATCCCTGAGGGCCTTCCCCAGGGTGATTGCTACATCCTCTATCAGGTGGTGGTCGTTGTCACCTGTGGCCGTGAGCTTGATGTCGAACTCAGCATACCTTGCTAGAGTCTCCACCATGTGCTTGAGGAACTGGAGTTCGCATTCGACCTCGAAATTCCCTTTACCGTCCAGATTGAGTTCCACAGAGACCGAGGTCTCCCTCGTCTCGCGCTTTATCTTAGCAACCCTGCCTGCCATATCAATCGATTGAGTATCGCGCACGATTTAATAATAATATGTCGCGGACGCGATTGTGGAAGACGCGAACGCGATCCGCATTGGATGCATATACTGATGGATGGAAAAAAAAAGGGAAGGAAGGCCCCAATGGGGTCTGTTTCCGGGTTCAGTCCTCGGACTGGACCTCGACCTCGACGACAACCTCTCCGGGCTCGTCCTTCTTCTCGGACGGCTCCTTGGGTTCCTCGGCGGGCTCCTCTGCGGCCGCCTCGGCGGGCTCGGCCTCGGGCTCCTCTGCGGGGCTCTCCTCCTGGACCATGTCCTTCTTGTACCTTTCGGGTATGGGCACCCTCTTGGCGGTGGACTTTCCGTCGGGGTTCAGGGGCAGGAGCGCATCGAGATACTTCTGCTTGGCGGGGCAGTCTACGAACGCATACTCGAACACATCGCGGAGTGTCTCCATGGTGTAGATCTCCATCATGTCGTAGTACTTCCTGTCGATCATGACGTCCTTCTCGTTCTCCATGGGGATCAGCGCCACTTTGATTCCCGAGTTCGCCGCCGCCTCCAGTTTGGCGGTGACACCTCCGATGGGCATGACGGTTCCCCTGACGTTCAGCGAACCGGTCATCGCCAGGTCCTGGCGGATGGGGATGTTCTCGAGTGCGGATATGATGACCGTGGCCATGGTGACGGATGCGCTGTCGCCGTCGACACCGTTGTATGCAGCGACGTACTCCAGGTGGATGTCCAGGGCGGACAGGTCCGTCTGGGTGTACTTCTTGATGACCGCGGAGATGTTGTCCACGGCCTCCTGCGCGATCTTCCCGAGCTGTCCGGTCGCGATGATCTTTCCGCCCTTCTTGCTCTGTGCGGGTGTGACTTCGGCCGCCAGGGGCATGACCATTCCGGACATCTCCGACGAGTTGCCGTTGGAGAGCACTGCAAGACCGTTGATGAGTCCGACCGCCTCTCCCGAGTTGCGGAAGAGCTGGTATCTCATCATGCCCTCGATCTGCTTGTCGGCGATCTGCTGCTCGAGGCTGCGTGCGGTCTCCCTCGCGGCCATGACGTGCTCGGCGGTGACCAGCTTGTCGCCCTTGTTGACCGCCATATCTCCGGAGATACGGATCAGTCCTCCGAGCTCCCTCATCCTGAGCGTGATCTCGCCCTTCTTCCCGGAACGGCGCTGGCCCTCCCTGAGGATCTCTCCCACGGCGTACTTGTCGAACGCGGGGATCTTCTCGTCCTTCTTGACCTCCTGGGCCACGAATCTTGCGATGTTGAGACGGTTCTCTTCGGTGTCGGGCATGTTGGTCTCCATGAAGACCTCGTATCCGTATCCCCTTATCCTCGACCTGAGCGCAGGGTGCATCCCCTGGATGGCGTCCAGGTTTCCTGCGCAGACCAGGATGAAGTCGCACGGAACGGGCTCGGATTTGACCAATGCTCCGGAAGACCGCTCGGACTGTCCGGTGATTGACATCTTCTTCTCCTGCATCGCTGTGAGGATCGCCTGCTGGGATTCCATCCTTAGGAGATTGATCTCGTCCAGATAGAGCACTCCCTTGTTGGCCTTGTGGATACATCCCGCCTCTATCCTGTCGTGCGAGGGGGTCTCAAGACCTCCGGACTGGAACGGGTCGTGCCTGACATCACCCAAGAGCGCACCGGCGTGCGTTCCCGTGGCATCCACGAACGGCGGCAGATCGCCCGGGTCGTGACCGACCAGCACCTTGGGCACTATGGCCACCTCGTTCCTGGGCTGCATGGGGTTCCTGAACAGGAGCAGGATAAGGAACACACCCATGAACGCGATGAGCGCCACGGTATATCCGAAGAATATCGCACCGCCCAGACCCAACGCCAGGAGCAGTATGCAGATGTAGATGTAGGCTGAATTCTTCTGAGTCTTCTGGGATGCGGCCGCGGCCTTCTGTTCGGCTACGACGGCCTTACCCTTGCCTGCCGGGAAGGTCCTGATCCTGGGCTCGTTGAAATCCTCGGGGTTATGGTATGCAACGATGTCCACCAGGTCCTCCTTGGGCAGGTATTCGACCATGGAGTTGGCAAGCATGGATTTACCCGTACCGGGCTCTCCGATCAGCATAACGTGCCTCTTCTGGGCCGCCGCCTTCCTCATGATGCCCACTGCTCTGTCCTGTCCTATGACACGGTCCGCTATCAGCTTGGGGACCTCTATGTCGTCGGTGGTCTCGAACGTCTGCTGATCGACCCATGCCTCCACCGACAGTGTGGATTTCTTCTTCGTCTCTTCTGTCATTTACCCCGTTCTCCTTTAACTTCAGGCGATTCCTTTCCTCACCGCGTAGATCATCGAACCGATTATGACCACTCCGATGACGGCGATGAGCAGCATCTCCCCGTACTGCTCCAGGAAGGGTATACCTCCCACGGGAACGTACGAGTTCTTCTCCAGTTGCGGCAATGTGAGCGGTACTTCGCCCTTGAATGCCAGATCTGCGTAATGAGCCGCCGCCATCGAGTAGGTCTTGCCGTCGTAGGAGACCTCGGTGAGATATCCTGCGATACCGGTGCTGACCGCGTATGTCGAATCGACTATGTACCATGATTTCTTCGTCTCGCCGTCAACGTCCCCTTCCAGATACACGTAGTTCCAGAAGCTGAGGGTCTCGTCGCTGGCGAGGATGTTGTCTCCCGATACCGTCAGCACCGGGATGCTGTTCAGCTTGCATAGGACGGTGAACGCCTGTGACACACCTGCCGAGGTGGTCTGCCTGCTCACCAATGCGCTGTAGATGTTGCTGATCTTCCCCTCCTCGTCCTCCTTGAAGTAGACCTTGTCCAGCGTCTCCATGATATCCTTTACTTTGGAGGCGTCCGTGGAACCGGAGACCTTGAAGTCCTTTATCGCTTTGTCCAGTTCCTCCATGGACTCGGATGTTATCCCTTCGGGCACGCTCAGCTCGAACGACACGCTCCTGACGATGTACGATGTCTGTTCCTCTACCGCGACCGTACCGATCTCGGGGGTCACCACTACATCCTTCACCGGATAATCCCATATGTACGGGACCATCGGGTTGGAGAAGTAGAGGGCCGTCAATGCCGTACGTACCTCGTATTCGGCATACTCCTTGGCGGAGTCGGTGTCATCGAACAACCTGTCCATCTTTAGCTCGACCGCGAATATCTTGGTGTCCCCATCTATCTCGGTGGCCTTGTTGACCTCCTTGAAGATCAGGGAGCTGTTCTCGTCCAGCTGGTCGTAATAGGTGAAGATCTCGGAATCGACGATGTCCGCGTCCATCGACGGGAGCATCATGGCTGACGCCATAACGACAATTGCGACAATGATCGCGGTCCTCGACTCCATACGGACTCCCATATATCTCTTATTTTTATTATTATGGGTTCGATGCTCGAAGATTATGTGCGGCGCGCCAGGGACTTCAGCATCGCCTTGTCCTCATCGGGGACCCTGTAGGATTCGCAGATCTTCTGTATGGTCTTCTTAAAGACCCAGTCATTCATTTTCCCGGACTCCAGGACCGCCTTCGTCCTCTCCGGGAACTTGATGTAGCAGAACGATGCGGCCCATGCCGCCCCCATCTTGTAGTAGTATCCCTCGTAGTGGTAGTCGACGATATCGTTCAAGATATCGTCCACGTGCTCCTCGTCTATGAAATGGGACATGCGGAACACAAGGGATACCCTCATCCGATACTCCTTGCCTGAGTCCATCAGGGATGCGAAATAGCCGTAGATCCTCTCGGAATCCTTCTTGGGGACCTTCCAGGCCGAGCAGAAAGTATCGCAGGTGGACCAGTTGTCAATGATATCCAGGAAATTCTCTGTGTATGCTATCCTGGTATCGGCGTCCATGGGCGCGGTCGCTATGACCAGTCCTTTGAGCATCTCCTCCTCGAAGGTCTCGGGCACCACTTCGAGAAACGCTTGCCAATCATCCTTGATGATTCTCTTGGCCAGCTCTTTTATCTTAGGGATCCTGACACCGGTAATCCCCTCCTTCCCAGGAACCAGTTTGGAAGCGAACATGGCATAATCCGGCTCTGCCTCCTCCCTGAGGTATGCGCGATAGTCAATCAAGGTCCACACCCTCCAGATCGAGTAGCTTCTTCTTGATGGCGACACCGCCGCTGTAGTTGCCGTATCCTCCCTTGGAGGGGATGACACGATGGCATGGTACGAAGATGGGAAGGGGGTTCTCCTTGCAGGCGGTGCCTACCGCACGCATGGAATTCGGATAGCCTATCGCCTCCGCGATCTGCTTGTACGTGCGGACCTCGCCGTAGGGTATGCGGTTGAGCTCCTCCATGACCCTCGACCTGAAATCGGAGCCGTCGTAACGGAGGTCCAGATCGAATTCCGTCCTCTTCCCGGACAGATATTCGTTCATCTGCTTCGCGGCCTCCCTGAGGGCGGGCGTCTCGCACTGATCCATCGGAGGAAGATTGGAGCACGGCAGATACACCCCGTCGATCATGCCCTCGCCGTCCTCCGTGACACTGACCGTCCCCAGAAGGGTCAAGAACGATGATATGCAAGGGCCACGCATATTCGCTCGAATGCCGTAGTCACATTTAAGTAATCCTAATTAACAGCCTAAAGTAAGAGGTATTATAACAGTATTGCACCTAACACTCCACCAGAGGTTACACCATGGAACTAAAAGGATCCAAGACAGAGCAGAACCTGATGGCCGCTTTCGCAGGAGAGAGCCAGGCCAGGAACAAGTACACCTACTACGCATCCCAGGCGAAGAAGGAGGGCTACGAGCAGATCGCAGATATCTTCCTCGAGACAGCCGAGAACGAGAAGGAGCACGCAAAGCTCTGGTTCAAAGAGCTCCACGATGGAAAGGTCCCCAAGACCGTCGAGAACCTGAAGGACGCCGCAGCCGGAGAGAACTACGAGCACACCACCATGTACAAGGAGTTCGCCGAGACCGCTAAGGCAGAGGGATTCGACCAGATCGCCAAGCTCTTCGAGATGGTCGGAGGAATCGAGAAGCACCACGAAGAGAGGTACCTCGCACTCCTGAAGAACATCGAGGAGGGCGTAGTCTTCAAGAAGGACAAGGTTATCATGTGGAAATGCCGCAACTGCGGATACATCCACGTAGGAGAGGAGGCCCCCGCCGTCTGTCCCGTATGTAAGCACGCCCAGTCGTTCTTCGAAGTCAGAGCCACCAACTGGTGATTCCTGAACAATCAATCCTCCGGTCTTCGGACCGGAGTCTACTTCCTTCTATCAGAAATAAAAAAATAATCCCCGGTCTCCCGGGGGAAGGCTGTTTCACCTAAGCCTGATGGTCTCGAGGTTCTGCGGAGCCTTGGTCTCGATTCCGAACTTCTTGTAGATGGACGAAGCGAAATCGGTACACTTCTTATCCTCGCCGTGACCGATGATGATCTTGTTCGGCTTGGGCTCCAGCGACGAGATGTATCTCATCAGCTGCTTCCTGTCGGAGTGTCCTGAGAATCCGTCCACGGTGACCCTCTGCATTTTTATCTGGAGGTCGATGGGCTTGCCCTTCATGCTGAGGGTGATCTCGCTGCGTCCCCTCTGGATTGACCTTCCGATGGATCCCTCGGACTGGTATCCGACGAACAGGAGCCAGTTGTTGGGGTCGTCGGCCCACTCGCGGAAGTACTCCATTACGGGTCCTCCGGACATCATACCAGATGTGGCGAGCACGATGCACGGATCGGGCGAGTGGCAGATCTCCTCTCTCATGTTGGCCGTCTCCACCCTCTTGAAGATGGGGGACAGGAAGGGATTCTCGTTCTGCTGGAATATCTGCGTCCTGAGTGAGCTGTTGAGGTATTCGGGGTATGCGGTGTGGATGGCTGTGGCCTCCCAGATCATACCGTCCAGGTACACGGGGCACTTGGGGATCTTCCCGAGGCGCATCTGCTCCTCGATGACGAGCATGACCTCCTGAGACCTTCCGACGGCGAATACAGGGATCAGAACCTTTCCTCCCTTCGCTGTGGCCTGCTGGAGCAGGTTACCCATCTCCTCCGATGCCTCCGCCCTGGTGGGCGTTACATCGTTGTGACCGCCGTAGGTGGACTCGATGACGAGGGTCTCCAATCTGGGGAACCTGTTGTTGGCCGGGTTGAAGAGCCACGTTTTCTCGTACTTCGTGTCACCTGAGAAGGCGACGTTGTGCAGTCCGTCACCGATATGGAAGTGCGCTATGGCGGAACCGAGGATGTGTCCCGCGTTGTGGAACGTGAGCCTCACATCGGGAGCGATGTCCGTGGTCTCGTTGTACTTGAGGGTGATCGTGTGCAGGATCTCCTGCCTCACATGGGATGCTTCGTAGGGGGTCTTCTTGTCCTCGCCGAATCCCAGTTTGATGTTGTCGAGCTGCAGTAGCGCCATCAGGTCCCTGGTGGGCGGTGTGCAGTAGACGGGCCCCTTGTAACCATACTTGAACAATGCTGGAAGTGTTCCGCAGTGGTCCAGGTGGGCGTGTGTGATGACGACGGCGTCGATGTCCGAGAGGGGCTGGACCTCCGGGATCGCGAAATAGGGCGTCGCATCGGACGACGGATCGAGACCGCAGTCGATGAGGATCTTGGACTCCCTGGTGGTTAGGAGCGAGGCGGACCTTCCAACCTGCCTGAACCCTCCCATGGCGGTCATCCTGACCCACTGCTCTCCCTCGAGCTTGGGTCTGGCAATCCTCCTTGCCACGTACTTCAGCATCTCCTGCCTCTCGTCGTGGTTCGAACGCAGGTATCCCCTCACATCGGAGACCGTCTTGGACGGTATGGGGGGCGCCCTCATGACCTTGATGTTCCACCCGGTCTCCTTCCTCAGCTCGGTCAGGCGCTGACCTTCCTTGCCGACGACCTCGCTGGGGTTGATGGCCTCGACGATGGCCTCCCCCGTCTCCTCCACGAAGTTGATGTCGAAGATCTCCGCCTTCTCGGGGATCATGCTCCTGATCTGCTCCTCGACCTTGTTGGGATCCTCCAGCGTAGAGGGGTCCGGTCTGATGTCCACTCTGCGATGGATGCTCTGGGCGATGGTCCTGGCCAGAGTGTCGTCGGCGGAGAACTTCTCGTAGTCGGTGGTATAGACCACGACCACCGGTCCTTCGAAGTTGATCGAGGTGATCTTCATGTCCGAAGGCACCAGCCTCTTGACATCGGCGGTGAGTGTTTCGAATAGCTTGTCTACGTTCATTTCAAATCCAGCTTTGAAAATTTTGATTTATAAGGGGAAGGGGTTTGGTCAATGTGATCGCGGGTTCAGTTCGGATACTTGAATCCGAGCTTGCCGCACCTCGAGACGATCTCTTCGTTGGGGATCTCCTCGTAGCCGTCGGGTCCGACGTATGCGATGAGGAATCCGTCTCCCGAGTAGTTGTCCCTCCTCCTGGAGGAGTTGAGGGCCGTGATAGCACAGTCGATTCCCTCGTCCTTGGTCATCTCGGGCTTGTATTTCGCCTCGAGCGCTCCGAGAGCGAAGACGGATCCAGATCCGGAGGACGTGTAGTTGTCCTCGAGGACGCCTCCGGCCATGTCGACGCTGAAGATGTGCCCGCCGGTGGCGTCGTATCCGCCCACGAGGGGTGCCACGTAGAAGCCCTGACGAAGGATGTTCC
>Ga0310690_10004303_pt1 | contig 20343 bp, 16 predicted proteins | sample AusTroGonzalo_MG_2_FD_207661 | JGI IMG/M metagenome (GOLD analysis project Ga0310690, IMG submission 207661) | Bovine rumen microbial communities from tropical cattle in Woodstock, Queensland, Australia - Gonzalo_04 (v2) (version 2) | ecosystem: Host-associated > Mammals > Digestive system >...
CGAAGCTTCTTGGCGATCTGCTGCCCGAGCTTTCCAGGGCCATCGACCGTACCGGCGGGGAGTCCAGCCTGGCCTGGAAGTATCTTGAGGTCCTGGACAAGCTCGAGATCATTCGCGAAAGCGAGGGCGCGGAAAACTCCAACGGCCTTCGCGCGGCGGTTCTCATGACGATCATGATGCGCGGCGAAGGGGACCGGCCCAAGGACGGCGCCTCCCGGAAGGTCATGCAGGTCATGCTCGACGGCATAAAGATACCGAAGTCCACATATTTCACCGCCGTGCTGCTGATGGAGAGCCCCGTGCGTCTCGGGCGCAGCCCCGAGAGGAGCCGTACGCGCTTTGTCCACAACAAGGATTTCCTCGATGCGCTCGACTACAACAGGATCGTCCTGAGGGCCGAAGGGCGCGATGAGGGCATTCTGAACGAATGGGCCGATTTGTACGAACTGAAAGGAAAAAAAGATGAACTGGTTCAAGACAGAAGATGATCCGCTCGCCGACGACTTCGTGAAGGAGATCCGCGCTACGGTGCCGTGGCTGCTCGCGGCCGCAATAGTCGTGGCCGGCTACTACGGCGTGAAGAACTACATGGCCTCGCGCCGCGCCGCCGCGAGCGAAGCGCTCGTGAGCGCCTACACCGCCGAAGAGCTCGAGGAGGCCGTCTCCAAGTTCGGAGGCTCCGACGCTGCCGGAGCGCTGAAGCTTCGTCTCGCCAAGAAGTATTTCGACGCCGGCCGCTACCAGGAGGCCATGGACGTGTACGACGCGATCTCCGGCGAAAAGGCTCCTGACGGATTCGCAGACGTGCCTGCCGTAGGCAAGGCCCAGTGCCTTGAGGCCATCGGCAGCTACGCCGATGCGGTCCAGGCCTACGACGCCTTCGCGGAGGCCAACCCCGCGAGCTTCCTCGCCCTTACGGCGAAGCTCGGCGCCGCGCGCGCCACGGCGCTCGCCGGCGACAAGGCGAAGGCTCTCGAGCGCGTCGCCGCGATCAGGGAGTCCGTGAAGGGCGATCCCCTCTCCGAGGCGCGTGTCGACGCGACCGAGGACTGCGTAAAGAGATCCGTCGCGAAATGAGTTTTGCGCGCGAGGTCGGCAGGGCCACGTGCGTGATGTTCTCGTCAATCGCCGCGTTCCCGTCCGTTTTCCGCAGTAGAGATTCACGGCACGACTTCGGCGTGCAGCTCTACAAGACCGGAATCGGGACGCTTCCCGTGATCACGGTCGTCTCGCTCTTTACGGGAATGATCCTCGCGCTTCAGGTCGGCCTCGAACTCAGGCGCTTCAACCAGGAGATATACCTCGGCGCGGCGGTAATGGTGACCTTGATCCGCGAGATGGCGCCGTTCAGCTGCGGCATGTGCCTCGCGGCCTGCGTCGGCTCCGCGATAGCCGCGGAGCTCGGCACCATGGCCGTCAACGACGAAATCGCCGCGCTCGAGATAATGTCGATCCCGCCGATACGCTTCCTCGCGGCGCCCCGCATACTCGCGCTTGTGATAATGGCTCCGATCCTCGCCTTCTTCTGCTGCGTCATCGGTACGCTCGGCGGAGGGCTTGTAGGGGTGACGCAGCTCGGAGTGAACTTCGAGCAGTACATGGCGAGCGCGATGTCGATCGCCGACACGAAGGATCTTTCCACGGGGCTCATAAAGGCGATCGTCTTCGGGCTCGTCATAGGCACCGTTTCCGTTGCGCAAGGTCTGGGCACCAGCCTCGGCGCGACGGGCGTAGGCCGCGCCACCCAGCGCTCGGTAGTCATATCGTTCCTGCTGATCCTCATGTTCGGCTACATGATAACGAGGGTCTGCTACCAATGAGTCTCGTCAGGTTCGAGAACGTTAAGAAGGCGTTCGGCGACCAGAAGGTGCTGGACGGCCTTTCGTTCGACGTCGAGAAGGGCGAGGTGCTGGCGCTCGTGGGGCCGTCGGGCACGGGCAAGTCCGTGACCCTTAAGCACATCGTAAGGCTGCTTCAGCCGGATTCGGGCCGCGTTTTTGTCGATGGCGTCGATGTCTCGGACTGCTCCAGCCGCGAGCTCAAGGCGATTCGCCGCCGCGTCGGGTACCTCTTCCAGGGAGGTGCGCTCCTCGCATGGATGACCGTCGAGGAGAATGTAGCGCTGCCGCTCAAGGAGTGCACCAACCTGACCGACGAGGAGATCGACAGCCGCGTCGCCAAGGCCCTCGCCGAGGTCGACCTCACAGAGGCCGCCGAGAAGTATCCCGCCGAGATTTCTGGCGGCATGCAGAAGCGCGCCGGACTCGCGAGGGCGATAGTGCGCGACTCCGACGTCATACTCTACGACGAGCCCACCTCCGGGCTGGATCCCGTGACCTCGATAACGATCCATCGCCTCATAAAGAAGCTCAACACCGATCTCGGCATAACCTCGATAGTGGTGACCCACGACCTTCAGGGGGCGCTCAATTTTGCGGACAGGATCATGCTCCTCAAAGAGGGGAGGATGGTGGAATGCTCGTCGCCGGCGCAATTCGCCGCGTCGGAGAATCCGGTGGTCAGGGAGTTCCTGACGGCCATGAAAGGAGAATTGTAATGGGCAGAAGGAAGAACGATTCGTTCGTGGAGTTCGTGACCGGCATATTCATGATCGCCGTGCTGTCGCTTCTCGTGTACTTCACGATCGTCATATCGGGCGTCGACGTGTTTCTCGGCCGAGAGTACGTGAGGGTTTCGATCGCCTTCGACGGCATCGGCGGCCTGAAGGACCACGACAACGTCATGTACAGGGGTACGAAGGTCGGCTCGGTCGACGAGGTCATCCTTACCGAGACCAACCTTGTCGCCGTGATCGACATCGACAAGGACGTCGTCTTGAGGACCGGCTACCGCGCCTACGTGCAGTCGATGTCGCTCCTCGGCGGCAACCACCTCGTGCTCGAGGAGGGCTTCGGCGAGCCGATAGAGCTTTCCCACGCCCCCGTGCTGCGCGGCGAAACGCCCACCGACTGGATGCGCGACGTCGCGCAGATCGCCCGCAACATAAGCGACGCGACGTCGGGCGGCGAGCTGAGGTCGATAGTCACCAACCTTGCAGTCGTGAGCGAGAAGATAAGGCTCGTAAGCGAAAGGCTCGAGGCCGGCGAAGGCACCCTCGGCAGATTGATGGCGAAGGACGACGACGGGCTCTACGACGATCTTCGGGAGACCATCGCGAACGCCAAGGACGCTTCGGTCGATCTCAAGGTCACGCTCACAAACGCCAATGTCATATCAGAGCGTCTCGTGAAGGGCGAGGGGCCTCTCGGCCGCCTGCTTTCGCCCGACGAGACGGCGCTCGACGAGCTGAAGGGCGCGATTGCGGCTTTCCGTACCGCGTGCGAGTCGTTTGACATGGGCGGCGAGCTGAAGGTTGGCGTCACAAACGTCGTCGCTGGCGCGAACCGTCTCGTCGATTCGCTCAATGTCGTCGCCGACCGCATGAAGAACGGTGAAGGCACCCTCGGCAAGCTTTCCGCCGACGACACGCTATACAAAGAGGTCGAGGGTCTCGTCCGCGATTTGAGGCAGGTCCTGGACAACTACCGCGACACTACGCCGATCACGACGTTCTCGTCGCTCGCGACCGGCGCGCTCTGACTATGGTCCTTCTCGCGGCATCGCTCTTCCTGACGACCCCGGCGCCGCTCGACATGCCGCGCGCCGAGGCGTATCTCGTAAGGGATCCGGGCGGTACGCGAAGGCTGGAGGACCGGTACGACGTCTTCGACATGTGGCTCTACCGTGCCGTCGACGGCCGATGGATGGACGACTCGTTCCGTGTGTTTGCGCTTTCCTCGCTAGACGCGCTCCCGCCCGCGCTGTACGGCGCGGAGACCGAGACGCGCGTTTCGTACGAGGCCCAGAGGACGGCGCCCGATCCGAAGCGCAAGGATATCTTGCGGACCATGGTCGAGCTTCTTTCGCCGATAGACCTGGCGGAGAAGCCGGCAAGCCCCCGCCAGAAGCCTCGCGGCTGCAAGGAAGTCCTGTACTGGCACGGTACGAATACGGCTGCGATAGTCTGCTCGTTCCTGCCCGAGAAGTCCGAAACGTGGCGGCTCGCGACTTGGGAGCTTGCGGAGGGCGACGACTTTGACGCGATGCTCGAGTTGTTCGAGGACGAATTTCTCCGCAAGCGCGGATGGGAGGAGGTCTCCAGACCGGCGGCCGTCGCAAAGATCGGGAAGCGCGCTTCGGAGCGAGACCTTCTTCGCCGCGACTTGAGGCACGGCGTCGCTGCGTACCCAAGCTGGCGAATGACTGACGCGGAGGAGTTTTCCGTTATGGACTGCCTCCCCGGGCGCGGCTTTATCGAGGCGCTCACGAACGATCTCCCGGTGATGAGGGCAAAGTACTCCAAGGCCATGCCCTCGACGATAGACGGCTCCAACACGCTTTGCGTCGCGCGGATCTACTCGAACCGCGAGGAGTACCTTGAGGTCGCCGGAGACGACATGAAGTGGAGCGCCGCCTACTGGAACCCGAGAAGGCGCGAGCTCGTAGCCTATCTGCCCGAAGCGGGCGAAGGGGAGCTTTTGAAGACCATAAGGCACGAAGCGTTCCATCAGTACCTCTCTTACGCGTGCTCTATGATCTCGGCTTCGCCGTGGCTCAACGAGGGCTACGCCCAGTACTTCGAGGACACGGAATCGGACAGCTGGGAGATGGATCTGACGCCCGAGGATCTGGATCGGCTTGAAGACTCGATACCTTCGCTCATGGGGATGGACTACAAGGCGTTCTACGACGGGACGGACGAGGAGCGCCGGCTCAAGTATCGCATGGCATGGTCTATCGCATTCTTTATCGAGAATGGTGCTCCCGAGGTCAGGTTCCAGCCATTCAAGAACCTGAAGAAGGATTATGTCGAGGTGCTGCTCGAAACCCATGACATGCGCAAGGCCACCGCCGCGGCGTTCGGCTCGGCGGACAAGCTGAAGAACTTCATATCGGAATGGAAGAAATTCTGGCTACGCCGCGGCCTGTAGGCCGCCTCGCCCCGAGCCCGACCGGAGCGCTTCACCTGGGGAACGTTCGCACGTTCATGATAGCGTGGCTCAGCGCGAGAAGCCGCGGCGGGCGCCTCATAATGCGGATGGAGGATCTCGATCATCCCAAGGACAAGCCCGGCGCCGCGGAGGGCGCGATCGAGGATTTGAGATGGCTTGGATTCGACTGGGACGGGGAATACGTGCAGTCAAAGCGAAAGGCATTCTACCGTGAGGCTCTGGAAGCCCTGAAGTCGAAGGGCCTTGTCTATCCGTGCGTATGCTCCAGGAAGGATGTAGAAAACGCCCAGTCGGCCCCGCACGAGGGCGAGCAGCTCCACTACCCCGGCATATGCCGCGGCAGATTTGAAACGTGGGAAGCGGCCCTTGCCTTTTCGGGACGTACCCCGTGCTGGCGCTTCCGGACGGAGAGCGGAACTCGCGTCGCCTTCGACGACATCTTTGCAGGACGTTTCGAGCAGGATGTCGCGGCGAAGCTTGGCGATTTTCCGCTCGCCCGCGACGAAGGCGGCGCCGGCTACACGCTCGCCGCTGTCGTCGACGACGCGGCGATGGGAGTAACCGAAGTCGTGCGCGGCGACGATCTTCTCGCGGCGACTCCGGCGCAGATTCTTCTGCAGCGCGCGCTTGGCCTCTCCACGCCGGCCTACTGCCACGTTCCGCTGGTAGTGGGGCCCGACATGCGCCGCCTCGCGAAGCGCCACGGCGACACTCGCGTCGCCGCCTTCAGGGAGCGCGGCATGAGGCCTGGCGCGATACTGGGGCTTCTCGCCGCGAGCTGCGGCTGGGCAGGGAGCGGCGAAGAGGTGACGCTTGCGGAGCTGCTTCCGCGCTTCGACCTCTCGGCGATTCCCCGCTCCCCGTTCGTGTACAGGGGTTAGGAAAGAAGTTCGGCGAGATCGTCGGCGGTGAGCTTCTCGACGATGGCGGCGTCGGTCGTCGAGACGGTCGCCGCTATGAGCGCCTGCTTGCGCCTCTGCAGGGCGAGGACCTTCTCTTCGACCGAGCCCGACGCAATCAGCTTCACGACATAGACCTTCTTCTTCTGGCCGATGCGGTGGGCGCGGTCGGTCGCCTGGTCTTCGACGGCGGGGTTCCACCACGGGTCGTAGTGGATTACCATGTCGGCCCCCGTGAGGTTGAGGCCAGTCCCGCCAGCCATGAGCGAAATGAGGAATACTGGTATGTCGGGGTTGCGGTTGAAGCGGTTGCATTCGCCGAGACGGTCCTTTGTCGAGCCGTCGAGATAGCAGTATGGGATCCCTTCCTTCTCGAGCTCCTCCCTCAATACGGAGAGCTGCTTCACGAATTGCGAGAATACGAGTACGCGGTGGCCGCCGTCGATCGCCTCGTCGAGGACTTCCATGAAGGCGTCGACCTTGCCGCGGCTTGCTATCTGCCTGAGCTTCATGAGAAGCGCGAGCATCTCGAACTTCGTCTTCGCGCCGCGGCGCTCCTTCTGCAGGGTGGCGTTGTATTCGCGCTGCGTATCCTCGGGCATCGGGCAGTACGATACCTTCACCATCTTGTCGGGAAGATCCTTCGCGACGGACTTCTTGAGCCTGCGCAGGATGAACGGATGGAGCTTCCGCTTCAGCTTCTGCTGGGCGGCGTCGCCCTCGGCCCCGCCGTCGCCGATCGGTATCTCGTAGCCAGCCTTGAATGTCTCGTAGTCGCCGAGGTAGTCGGGCATCAGGAAGTCGAAGATGCTCCAGACGTCCGCGACCGAGTTTTCGATCGGCGTTCCGGTAAGGACAAGCCTCTGACGCGCTTCGAGGTTCTTTGCGGCCCTTGCGTTCCTCGTCCGGCGGTTCTTTATGTGCTGCGCTTCGTCGAGGACGAGGGCGGAGAACTCGCGGCCGAGGTATGCGTCCTCGAAGTCGCGCTGGAGAAGGGCGTAGGAGGTTATGACGAGTTTCGCCTCCGGTATCCGCGCGAAGTCCCTCGCGCGACCTGGCCCGGATATGACGAGCGTCTTCATCCACGGCGTGAACTTCTGGGCCTCGGCCTCCCAGTTCCTGACAAGGGAGGTCGGGCATACGATGAGCGCCGGGAGGGATTCTCGCGGGAGGGACAGCCACGCCAGAGTCTGAAGCGTCTTTCCGAGGCCCATTTCGTCGGCGAGAAGCCCGCAGAGGCCCGCGTTCTCCAGGAATCTCATCCAGTATACGCCTTGCTTCTGGTATGGCCTCAATATTCCGTCGAGCTTACCCAGGGCGACCGGCTCGAATTTCGCGGATCCTTCGCGGTTGCGGGCTGCCGCGGTCTCGCGCCAGTGCGCGGCGGCGGTGTCGTCGAGGTCGATGGAGTCGAGAAGGTCGAGCGAAGCCTTTACGTAGGGGGCGTGAACGCCGTCTACGCGGAACCAGCCGTCCGCGGAGCCGCTGCCCGCGGTCGCGCAGTCGCGGAAGACGTCGTGCATCGTCTCGATCGCGGAGTTGTCGAGCAGCGTGACGCGGCCGTCCTTCAGGATGTAGCCGTCGCCGCGGTTGAGGGCGGCCTGCACTTCGATGGGCGAAATCTCCTCGCCCATCGCGTCGAACGTGTACTTCACCTCGAAGGCTCCGTTCGCCGCGTCGCGAACCTCAACGACCGGTACGACGGACGGCATGGTGTCGGTAAGCGCCATCAGCCTTTCCGAAAGCTCGACGCGCCATCCCTTGCGTCTCAGGAAGGGGAGACCCGCGCCAAGGAAGTTCAGGACCTTTTGAGGGTCGGTTACGTACATCTTGAGGTCGCCTTCGCGGTAGCCGCGCGTGAAGCCGTAGCGTTCGACGAGCGTCATGGCCTCTTTTTCGGCCTTGAGGCTCCTTGTCCGCCTTATGAGCGGATCGTCGGGGTCTTCCAGCCAGACCACGCGGTCGTCCTGGACGGAGCAGGCAGGGAGGCCTATGTCGCCGTAGTAGGCGTCGATTTCGATCGAGAGGCTGGCGCGCGAGCCGGAGACGAAGGCGTCGAACTTTGGCGCCATCGGCACGGGAATGAAGTCCTCCTCGGGCTCGGCGGGCTGCTCGTCCCCGCGCGAGACGGAGTCGCCGTTAGGCGCGGGTTCTTCGATATCGTCCATCTCCTTTACCATGACGGCGATGCCGAGAGCGACGACATGGGGGCATATCTGGCCGTATTTCTGGTTTTGCATGCAGGGGCAGGCGCTTTTGATGCGCCCGCCAGGCTCGAGGTGGAAGGAGAGCTTCATTTCCCAGCCGTTCGGCTGCTCGATCTTGCCGCGGATTTCGAGTTTGTCGTCGTCGTATTCGGCTTCGACGACGTCGCCGGAGTTGACGATGGCGAGGGCCTGGTTGAAGACCCCCGGTCCTCCCCATTGGATCAGCTCCTGCTGCGTTATTCCGCTTTTTACCATCGGTTGCGTATTATACCAAAATCATTTGCGAGATAAGGCTAATGGCGAGCACGGTTGCCCCGAACGTGACCGCACGTCGCTTCTTAAGAGCTTGTAATCTCCAAAGTCTGTTCCCTGTTCCCCGTTCCCTGTTACCTAGCGACTAATGACTAACGACTAGCTAATTTGACATTTAGGGCGCAACGGTGGTATACTACGCGGCAATTGAATTTACGTATTTCAAAAGGGAGGAGATTGTTCATGAAGGAAGTAACAGGTGACTTGAGCGCGAAGGGCTTGAAGATTGCGCTCGTCGTGAGCCGCTTCAACAGCTTTCTCACGGAGCAGCTCGTAAAGGGCGCCGTCGATGCGTTTACGCGCCTTGGAGGAGCGGAGAAGGATATTACGCTCGTCCGCGTCCCTGGCGCCTACGAACTTCCTCTCGCTGCCGCGAAGCTCGCCAAGAAGGGCGTCGACGCCGTCGTCGCGCTCGGCGCCGTCGTGCAGGGCGCGACGGCCCACGCCGACCTCATAAACGAGACGACTTCGCGCGCCTTCAGCCAGATTTCCCTCGAAACCGGCGTGCCGGTCCTGGACGGAGTCGTGTCCGCCGAGAACCTCGAGCAGGCCGTGGAGCGTTGCGGCACCAAGCAGGGCAACAAGGGATTTAGCGCGGTTAAGTCCGCCGTTGAAATGGCCAACGTAATGAAGGAGCTGGCGCGCTAGGGGAGTAATGGATTTTTTCTTGTTAATAATAAAGAACGGAGTGCTCAAATAAAATGGAAGTGAAGAAGGTTGCGTTTCTGACAGCCGGCGGGCTTGCGCCTTGCCTCAGTTCGTCGATCGGGTTCCTGATCGACGAATACAGCAAAAAAGTGCCGAACGTCAAGATGATCGGCTATGTGAACGGATATATGGGACTCTTGAAGGGGGAGTCGATAGAAGTCACCCCCGCGGTAAGGAAGAACGCGCTTGTCCTTACCCGCCACGGCGGCAGCCCCATCGGCAACAGCCGCGTGAAGCTCACGAACGTGAAGGACTGCGTGAAGCGCGGTCTCGTGAAGGAAGGTGAAGATCCTCTCAAGGTCGCCGCGGACCAGCTCGTCAAGGACGGTGTTGACGTCCTCCATACGATCGGCGGCGACGATACCAACACGACCGCGGCGGATCTCGCCGCCTACCTCGCCAAGAACAACTATCCCCTCATCGTCGTGGGGCTTCCCAAGACCATCGACAACGACGTATATCCCATCAAGCAGTCTCTCGGCGCCTGGACCGCGGCCGAGGAGGGCGCGAAGTTCTTCATGAACGTCGTCAAGGAGAACAGCGCCAACCCCCGTGCGCTCATCGTCCACGAGGTCATGGGGCGCAACTGCGGCTGGCTGACCTACAAGACCGCCCAGTACTACAGGAAGATGCTCAAGCGCACCAAGTTCCTGCCCGAGTTCAACCTTACGATGGCGCGCCAGGACGTCCACGCCGTCTACGTGCCCGAATCTAAGATCGACTTCAAGTCCGAGGCTCCCCGCCTCAAGGCCATAATGGACAAGGTCGACAGCGTAAACATATTCGTCTCCGAGGGCGCAGGCGTCAAGGACATAATCGCCGAAATGAAGAGGCGCGGCGAGGAGGTCCCTGTCGACGCCTTCGGCCACCCGAGGCTCGACAAGGTCAATGTCGGCCAGTACGTCGCCAAGCGCTTCGGCGAGCTTCTCGGCGCCGAGAAGGTGCAGGTCTTCAAGTCGGGCTACTTCGCCCGCGCGGCCGCGCCCAACAAGAAGGATCTCAGGCTGATCGAGAAGTGCGCCCGCAAGGCGGTCGAATGCGCCCTCAAGGGCGAGTCGGGCGTCATCGGCCCCGACGAAGACGCCGGCGCGAAGATCCGCGCGTGCGAGTTCCCGCGCATCAAGGGCGGCAAGCCCTTCAACGTGCGCAAGGGTTCGTTCCGCAAGATGCTCGCCGAGATCGGCCAGCCCAAGCCGCGCAAGAAGCGCACCGTCAAGAAGTGAACGGAATAGAGAGACTTCATGCGATAATGACCCGTCTGCGCGACCCGCAGACGGGTTGTCCGTGGGACCGCGAGCAGACGCTCGAATCGCTGAAGCCTTGCGTGCTGGAGGAGACGTACGAGCTCCTTTCGGCGATGGACAACCCCGCGGACAAGGCAAACTACATCGAGGAGCTGGGCGACGTTCTTCTGCAGGTCATGTTCCAGTGCGTCATGGCCGAGCAGGAGGGGCGCTTCAGCTTCGACGACGTAGCGAACGCGATATCCGACAAGCTCGTCCGCCGCCACCCCCACGTGTTCGGCGACGTCGACGCGAAGGACTCCGCGACGGTGCTCCGCAACTGGGAGCAGATAAAGCAGATCGAGCACAAGAAGGAGTCGCGCCATTCCGCCCTCGACGGGGTGCCGGGCGTGCTCCCCGGGCTGCTCAAGGCCCAGCGCACCCAGGAGAAGGCAGCCCGCGTGGGCTTCGACTGGAAGGATGCTTCGGGCCCGATGGAGAAGATCGAGGAGGAGCTCGGCGAGCTCAAGGCCGAAATCGACGCGCGCGCGAGCGACCGTCCCGCCGACTCGGATCGCGTCAAGTCGGAGCTCGGGGACCTTCTCTTCGCGGTCGCCAACCTTGCGCGCCATCTCAAGGTCGATTCCGAAAGCGCGCTTGAAGGCACGACCGCGAGGTTCTCGCGTCGCTTCCGCGCTGTCGAGTCGTCCGCCAAGGCCCAGGGCCGCTCTCTCAAGGACATGTCCCTGGAGGAGATGGACGTCCTCTGGGAGAAGGCGAAGTCGGATGAGGCTGATAGCGTCCAGTAACTGGACAAGACACGGGATTTTTGAGATAATACACGCACAACGAAAATAGGAGGCATTCAATGGGCAAACTTTTTCTGGCTGTCGCCATCGCGGCGGCTTCATTTGCGGTGCAGGCCGTAAGCGAGCAGACTACTCTATGGAAGAACGGCGACGGGGGCGTGAAGGTATACAGAATTCCCGCTTTGTGCACCGCCCCCAACGGCGATCTCGTGGCGGTATGCGATGCGAGGAAGAACCATGGCGGCGACCTCAACACTTCGCAGCCGATAAACATCTCCTGCCGCCGCTCGACCGACGGCGGCGAGACGTGGAGCGAGCCCGTCAACACCTGGGACTGGAAATGGGATGACGAGGAGCATTGGGCGGGGTCCGATCCGTCGTTCATCGTCGACTCCGAGACGAAGAAGATTTTCCTGTTCTACAACGTCTGGGAGTCGAAGAAGCGCTCCGGCGTTTTCCAATTCTACGTGCAGGAGTCCTCCGACAACGGAAAGACGTGGTCCAAGCCGCGCGACATCTCTAGCGACATCGCGTTTGACGGCTGGCCGTTCGGCAAGAACGGCGGCTTCATATTCATCACTTCCGGCTCCGGAATACAGACGAAGGACGGAACGCTCCTCCATACCATCGTACACGTCGGCGACGGCAACGCGCTCTTCGGCTCGACCGACCACGGCAAGACGTGGAAGGCGATCGGCAAGCCCGCGAAGTTCGGCGACGAGTGCAAGGTCGTCGAGCTTCTCGACGGCTCATGGATGATCAACTCGCGCTGGCGCGGCGGCGGGCGCCAGATCCACATCTCCAAGGATCGCGGCCAGACCTGGGAGTCCCGCTACGACAATTCCCTCGTCGATCCCCAGTGCAACGCCCAGATAATGTGCTATCCTCTCGCCTGCGCAAAGCCCGGCAAGTCCCTCAAGCCCGGTCTCCCCGAGGCGGTTCTCGTCTTCTCCAACTGCAACGCCGGCGGCCGCAGCAACCTCTACCTGCGCACCAGCTGGGACAACGGCGAAACATGGAACGGCGGCGTCTGCATCGAGCCCGCCGGCGCCGCGTACTCCGACTTGACTGTGCTTCCGAACGGCAAGCTCGGCGTCCTCTTCGAGGGCGCCGGCTACGCGACGATACGCTTCTGCACGCTTGAGCCCCGCGAATTCCTCGCGCGCTGAAATTTCAAACCGAGAAAGGCATACTGCAAGATGAAGACTCTCATGACCTCGATTGCGGCCGCGGTATCCGCGGTCATGTTTGCGTCGGCGACTCCCGTGAGCGTGGAGTGGAAACCGGCCGAAAGGATGCCGGCAAGCGTAGCAAGGCCTTTTGCGGGCTTCCTCCCCGACGGGCGGTTCATCGTCGCCGGCGGAACCGATTTCGTGGTCGGTGCCGACGGAGCGCGCGAGAAGAAGTGCTTCGCCGACGTGTCGGTGCGCGCGACGGACGGTACATGGACCAAGGCCGGGAGCCTTGCGCACGCGGCCGGCGAGGGCGTGTCGTGCGAGACTCCGCGCGGCGTCTTCTGCGCCGGCGGATACGACGGCTCCAACGTGTACAAGGATGCCTACATCCTCACGGGGGCCGAGACCGTCAAGCTGCCCGATCTTCCCGAGCCGGTGATGATGGGCGCCGCGGCGTGCGACGGCGACAAGGTCTATGTCGTGAACGGCAAGAGCGTTCTCGAGCTTCCGCTTTCCGGCGGCGAGTGGAAGAAGATGGCCGATATTCCCGGTCCGGCCCGCTCCCAGATGGTCGCGGCCGTGCAGAACGGCGACCAGAAGGAGAAGCGCCTCGTGATCTACGGCGGCTACGACGTCGAGACGAGGGCTCCGCTCAATGACGGCTACGCAATAGTCCTTTCCTCCGGCGAGCTCAAGGATCTTGCCCTCCTGCCTGAAGGCGTAACGACGATCGGAGCCGCGCTCCTCCCGAGCGGCCACCAGCACCTGCTGCTCGTCGGCGGGTTCGGCGCGGCAGGCTGGGCGGCCCGCGCGATCGACGGCTCCACCGAGACCGATCCCGTGAAGCTCGGCTGGCAGCGTAAGGTCCTTGCGTACAACTGCGTGACAGACGCGTGGTGCGAGTACGGCGAAATCGCCGGGGACGACGTTCCCCGCTGCGGCGCCGCGGCCGGCATCAGGCCCGGCAAGACTCCCGAGCAGTACACTCTCATCATCGCCGGCGGCGAGAAGGCTCCCGCCTTGAGGACCGATGCCGTCTCCGTCGCAAGCTTCAGGAAGACCGGCAAGTTCGGCGCGACCGCCTGGGCCGTCGTCGGCGTATACGCGCTTCTCATGGTCGGCATGGCATGCTTCTTCATCTTCAAGAAGAAGGACGAGAACGACTACTTCCGCGGCGGCAACAGGATTCCCTGGTACGTCGCCGGAATGTCGATCTTCGCGACGATGCTCTCCTCGATCACCTTCATCGCGATCCCGACCCAGGCCTACCTGCAGGACTGGCGCTACTTCGTGATGGCGTTCTTCATCATCGGCATGGCGCCTGTCGCGATCTACTACTACCTGCCGTTCTTCTGCCGCCTCGGCATCACCTCTGCCTACGAGTATCTCGAAAAGCGCTTCAACCTCGGCGTGAGGCTCTTCGGCTCCGCGGCGTTCGTCGTGTTCATGGTCTGCCGCGTGGCGGTCGTGACGCTTCTCCCTGCAATCGCGCTCAACGCCGTGACGGGCGTTTCGATCGACGCGTGCATCCTCATCTGCGGCATCCTCACGATGATCTACTGCTCGCTCGGCGGGCTTGAGGCCGTAATCTGGAGCGACTTCGTGCAGGGAATCGTCCTCATGGGCGGCGCAGTGTCGGTTCTCGTTCTCCTGATCATGAAGACCGGCGCTCCCGGCGAGCACTTCTCGACCTTCTGGAACGTCGCGAACTCCTACGAGAAGAACGCGATGTGGGACTTCCGCTTCATCCTCACCCAGCCCGTCTTCTGGGTCGTCGCCGTCCAGGGCCTCATCTCGAACCTTTCGAGCTACACCTCCGACCAGTGCGTGATCCAGCGCTACATCGCGACGCCCGACGAGAACGCGACCAAGCGCTCGCTGTGGTTCAACGGCTGCATGAGCGTCTTCGCCCAGGTCGTCTTCTACGGAATCGGAATGGCGCTCTTCGCCTTCTACCACACCCATCCGGCGTCGATGGACGTGACCATGCCCAAGGGCGACTCGGTTCTCCCGATCTTCATGGCGACGGAGATGCCGCCGTGGCTCGCGGGCCTCGTCATCGCGGCCGTGTTCGCGGCGACGATCTCGACCCTCTCGGCGAACCTCTCCTCCGCCTCGACCGCGGTCGTCACCGACTTCATCAAGCGCTTCAAGCCCGACATCCCCGGCAAGACCCAGATCCGCTGCGGCCAGGTCTGCACCTACGCAGTCGGCATCATCGGCATCATGGCGGCGCTCACGCTCGCCAGGATGGAGTCGTCGGCCCTCTTCGACAACTTCAACAAGTACATCGCCATGCTCACCGCCGGCCTTACGGGACTCTTCTTCATGGGCGTGTTCATGCCGCGCATCAAGGGCGTCGCGGCCGTATGCGGCCTCGCGGCGAACTACTTCGTCTGCTTCAGCTGCGAGATACTCCACTGCGACGTGTTCGGGCTCAAGTTCCATCCGTTCCTGCTGGGCGGCATCGGTCTCGTCGTCTGCGTGCTCGTCGCATGGATATGCTCGATCATCTTCCGCGAGAAGGGCCGTGACCTGACGGGCCTTACGCTCAAGACGCTCAAGAAGTAAAGGCAAGGCAAAGGAGCGCCCGAGATGAACCTGATGCTTGCGGCTGAATCGAGTTGGCTCACTGCGCTTTCCGCGTGGGTGGATGCCGTCAACAGCTACGTGTGGGGACTGCCCCTGATACTTACCGTTCTTGTCGCCGGGATCCTCGTGACGTCGTTCCTCAGGATGGAGCATCTCTTCCATCTCAAGCGCGCGTTCCACTACATGGTGCGCACCGAAAAGGGCGTCGAGGCGACGGGCGAGGTGTCCGCGTTCGGAGCCCTCTGCACCGCCCTCTCCGCGACCATCGGAACGGGCAGCATCGTCGGCGTCGCGACCGCGATCGGCATGGGCGGCCCCGGCGCGCTCTTCTGGATGATGGTGGCCGCGTTCTTCGGAATGGGTACCAAGTATGCGGAAGGGCTCCTTGCCGTCAAATACCGTTCGGTGGACAAGGACGGCAAGGTTCTGGGCGGCCCGTTCTACTACATCGAGAAGGGACTTGGCCCCAAGTGGAAGCCGCTCGCCGTCATGTTCGCCATCTTCGGCACGCTCGCCGCGCTTCTCGGCATCGGTACGATCACCCAGATCCACGGCATCACCTCGGCGGTGCAGCGGTTCTTCAATCCGGCATTCAGCGCCGCCGACGCATCGACCGGCATCCACATCTTCGGGACGACATATCCGCTGTGCATAGTTGTCGCCGGCGCGATCGTGACCATTGCGACAGCCGCCGTGCTGATCGGCGGGCTCAAGCGCATCGCCACGGTCTCCACGTTCGTAGTGCCGTTCATGGCCGTCATGTATCTCGTGATGAGCCTTTTCATAATCCTCGGCAACATCTCCCACATCCTGTGGGCGATCCAGACTATCGTGCGCTCCGCGTTCAATCCGATGGCGGCTACGGGCGGAGCGATAGGATCGATCTTCGTCGCGATGCAGATGGGCATCGCCCGCAGCATCTTCGCGACCGAGGCCGGCCTCGGCTCCGCTCCCATAGCGGCGGCGGCGGCGCGGACAAAGGAGCCTGCTCGCCAGGGTCTCGTCTGCATGATGGGTACGTTCTTCACCATCATCATCTGCCTCATGACGGGCATCACGATCGTCCTTGCCGAAACGTGGCGTCCCGAGCTCGGGCTCGAAGGCGCGAACATCACTATCGAGGCGTTCGCCAAGGGGCTCGCGTTCATGCCCAACTCCGACTTCGTCGCGAAGCTCTTCATCATGGTCTCGCTCGGGTTCTTCGCCTTCACGACGATCCTCGGCTGGGACTACTACGCGGAGCGCTGCCTCGAGTATCTCGTAGGCAACAGGAAGGGGGTCATCATGGCCTACCGTTTCCTCTATATCGTGATCGTCGCCATCGGCCCCTACCTCACCGTCTCCGTCGTCTGGGGCCTCGCCGACGTCTTCAACGGACTCATGGCCTTCCCGAACCTCGTCGCCCTCATACTGCTCTCGCCGGTCGTCTGGCAGACGACCAAGGAATTCCTCGCCAAGTGCCGCGAGCGCGAGAAGTGGATCGAATACGAGTAAGTCGGGCGAAATCTTTGAACCAGTACCAAACCACCAAAAAAAGGAAAACACAATGAAGAAACTCCAGGGACTCATCGCGGCGGCCCACACGCCGTTCAACGCGGACGGCAGCGTGAACCTCGCGCTCGTCAAGAAGCAGGCCGAGACGCTGATCAAGCAGAAGGTCACGGGCGTCTACATCTCCGGAACGACCGGTGAAGGCATCTGCTGCTCCATCGCCGAGCGCAAGGCCATCTTCGACGCATGGGTCGAGGCCGCGAAGGGCAAGCTCTATCTCATCGCCCACATTGGCGCGCTGGCCCTTCCCGATGTGCAGGAGCTCGGTGCGTATGCCGTCAAGTGCGGCATGGACGCGACCTCCATCGTCCCGCCGAACTTCTTCAAGCCCGGCTCGATCGATGCTCTCATCGCCTACCTCAAGGAGGCCCTCAAGACCAGCGAGAAGCTTCCGTTCTACTACTACCACACCGGCATGAGCGGCGTCACGTTCGACATGGAGAAGTTCCTCCTTGCGGCCGACGGCAAGATCAAGAACCTCGCCGGCATCAAGTTCAACTATCCCGACCTCTACATGTACCAGCGCTGCATCAAGTGCCTCGGCGGCAAGTATGACATCACCTGGGGCATCGACGAGTGGTTCGCGGGCGCTGTCGCGCTCGGCGCGCAGTCGGCGATCGGCTCGACCTACAACTACTCCGCCGGCGTCTACTACAAGATCTGGGATGCCGTCAAGAAGGGTGATCTCGCCAAGGTCAAGGCCGGCATGAAGAAGGTCTGCGACATCGTCGACATCCTCGTGCAGTACGGCGGCGTCGCCGGCGGCAAGGCCATGATGGCCGTCTGGGGTCTCGACATGGGCGGCGTCAGGCTCCCCAACGTCTCGCTCTCCAAGGAGGCGAAGGCCGACTGTGTCGCGCGCCTCAAGAAGATCGGCTACAAGTAAGCCGACCTCAAGGCGTTGAACGCAAAAGACCGGTGTGCGATATCTCGCACGCCGGTTTTCCCTTTTGGTATAATACTGCGCATGGCAAAGCTACATCTTGGAGTGTTGGGTTCGGGCGCGGGCTCGAACATGCAGTCGATCGTCGATGCAATAGAGTCGGGAACGCTCGACGCGGAAATAAGGATCGTTCTCGCCGACATCGCAGACGCGAAGATCCTCGACCGTGCGAAACGCCACGGAATTCCGTGCCAATACCTGGACTGCGCCCCGTGGAAGACCAAGCTCGAAGGCCCCGCGGAGGACCGTTGCATGGAGATCCTGAAGGAGGCCGGCGTCGATACTGTCGTCCTCGCCGGTTTCATGCGCATAGTAAAGCCAAAGCTTCTTGCCGCCTTCCCGAACCGCGTCCTCAACATCCATCCCGCTCTTCTTCCGGCCTTCCCCGGCGTCCACAGCTGGACCCAGGCCCTCGACTACGGGTGCAAGGTCGCGGGCGTCACAGTCCACTTCGTCGATGCAGGTACCGACTCCGGGCCGATCATCGTACAGAAGGCGGTTCCCGTGCTCGAGGACGACACTCCCGAGACCCTCCACGCGCGTATCCAGGTCCAGGAGCACATCGCATTCCCCGAGGCCCTGAACATCATCGCCTCCGGCCGTTATCGCATCGAAGGCAGAAGGGTCAGGATAGGAGGCTGAAGACCATGACGGACATGATGGAAATCATCGAGGCGACGCTGGATGAGGTCCTGCCGAAGGCGGACGCGCGTCCGGCCGTCCTGAGCGATGCTATGCGCTACGCCGTCGGAACGGGCGGCAAGCGGATCAGGCCGCTGATCTCGCTCGCGAGTGCGGTCGCGGTAGGCGGAAAGGCGGAGGACGCCCGATATCCCGCCGCGGCGATCGAGCTCCTGCACAACTACACGCTCGTGCACGACGATCTCCCGGCGATGGACAACGACACCCTCCGCCGCGGAAAGCCGACCGTGTGGGCGAAGTACGGCGAGGCGAATGCGATTCTCGTCGGCGACGCGCTCCAGGCGCTCGCTTTTCAAGTGGCCGCAAAGGCGCCGCGGAATGTTCCCGCCGTAGTAGCCGCGCTCGGCGAGAAAGGCGTAGGTGTGGTTGCAGGGCAGGTCGAGGATGTTCTGCGCGCCGGTCCGGACGCCCGGGCCGCAATCGATGTCCCGTTCATCTATGAGCACAAGACGGCCGATCTCTTCATTGCAGCGGCTGTGACGGGCGGCTTTGCCGGCGGCGGCAACGAGGCCGATGTCGCCGCTTTGAGACGTTTCGCCCTCAACCTCGGGCTCGCCTTCCAGTACGAAGACGACATCCTCGACGGAGACTCGCCTTTCGGCCCGGAGGAGACGGAGCGCCGCGCAAGGGCGGCGACCGATGCCGCGCTCGCCGCGCTCGGCGAGCTCAAGGGCGATACGACCGCACTTGCCGAAATCGCCAGAAGACTTCTAGGGAGAAAATCATGAAACAGTGGATCGCAATTCTCGACTACGGCTCGCAGTACACCCAGCTTATCGCGAGGCGCATCCGCGAGATGGAGGTGTACTCCGAGATCGTAAGCTTCAACACGACCGCTGACGAGCTGAGGAAGAACCCTCCCGTCGGCGTGATCCTTTCGGGCGGGCCCAACAGCGTCTTTGCCGACGGGGCCCCTACGGTCGATACGGCGATCTTCGAAATGGGGATCCCCGTGCTCGGCATATGCTACGGCATGCAGCTCATGAGCCAGAAGCTCGGCGGCAAGGTCGTTCCCGGCGCCGAGCGCGAGTACGGCAAGATGCCTATCGAGGTGATGCCGGGGAACCCGCTCTTCGAGGGCATCCCGTCGACCATAACCGTATGGATGAGCCATGGCGACAGGGTCGAGGCGATTCCCGCGTCCTTCGAGAGGGGAGCGGTTTCGGCGACGTGTCCGTTCGCCGCGATGTACGACAACAAGAAACGCTTCTACGCCCTTCAGTTCCATCCTGAGGTGGTCCATACACAGTACGGAACCGACATCCTCTCCAACTTCGTCTTCCGCGTCTGCGGTGCGAAGCGCGACTGGAAGCTTACGACGTGGGTCGAGGATACCGTGCAGCGCATGCGCGAGACGATCGGCGACGACGAGGTCGTCCTCGGGCTTTCAGGCGGCGTCGACTCGTCGGTAGTGGCGGTGCTCCTCAACAAGGCGATCGGCAAGCGCCTCCACTGCATCTTTGTCGACAACGGGCTCCTGCGCTACCGCGAGGCCGAGCAGGTCGAGGAGATGTTCATGAAGAACCTCGGCCTCGACCTTACGGTAGTCCGCGCGGCCGAACGCTTCTATACGGCGCTCAAGGGGATCGACGACCCCGAGACGAAGCGCAAGACGATCGGGCGCCTCTTCATCGACGTCTTTGCGGAGGAGGCGCGGCGCTTCCGCGACTGCCGCTACCTCGCGCAGGGCACGATATACCCTGACGTAATCGAGAGCAAGTCTCCTTTGAAGGGTCCGTCGCAGACGATCAAGAGCCACCACAATGTCGGCGGACTTCCGCCCGATCTCAAGTTCGAGCTCGTCGAGCCGCTCAAGGAGCTCTTCAAGGACGAGGTTCGCGCCGTAGGGCGCGTAATGGGCATGGCCGACGAGCTCCTCGACCGCCAGCCGTTCCCCGGGCCGGGCCTTGGCGTCCGCATCCTCGGCGAGGTTACGAAGGAGAAGGTGGAGCTTTTGCAGCTTGCAGACCTGCGTGTCCAGGAGGAGATCAGGAAGCTTCCCGACTACAAGACGATCTGGCAGACGTTTGCCGTCCTCCTGCCCGTAAAGAGCGTAGGCGTAATGGGTGACCAGCGCACCTACGAGTACACGTGCGCGATAAGGAGCGTCAATTCGATCGATGCGATGACAGCCGACTGGACACGCATTCCCTACGATGTCCTCGCGAAGATGTCGAACCGGATCATCAACGAGGTCCGCGGAATAAACC
>Ga0310690_10004304_pt1 | contig 20338 bp, 16 predicted proteins | sample AusTroGonzalo_MG_2_FD_207661 | JGI IMG/M metagenome (GOLD analysis project Ga0310690, IMG submission 207661) | Bovine rumen microbial communities from tropical cattle in Woodstock, Queensland, Australia - Gonzalo_04 (v2) (version 2) | ecosystem: Host-associated > Mammals > Digestive system >...
TTGCCGATGGGCGTGGCGCACAAGTACAAGACTCCTGCCATTGTTTTAGTCCCGATGCGTGGCTGTCGCATTGATAATTCTCCTTCATAAACTGAATATTGTCTGAAAGGAACATACGAAGCGTCGGTACTTTACGAAGACGACGTAAGGAGTCTGAGTATTAGTACCGCTACGCTGAGGTGCTGAGTGCCGGTGGCACTCGTTTAGCACCGACCGAAGCGGAGCGTAGACCTTAAGTGCGAACGGTCCCTGAAAGACGATATTCAGTTTATGTATTAGTAAATTCCTTGTGCGGCTGCTTTAAATATTCAAATATGCAACGCCGGTGTATCAGGACACTGCCGAGAATCCAACTCCTTCAAATACTGCCATGGCCTCATTTGTCTGCAGGTAGTCAAGAAAATGCTGTGCCGCATCCGCGTTCGGGGAAGCTTTGATGACTGCAGCCGGATAGATGACCTGTCCGCACATTTCCGGAGTCGCTTCGTCGACGATCGTAAGTCCGGCCGAGTAAGCGTCCGTGCAGTAGATTATACCACAGTCAACGCTGCCTTCAGCAACCTGGGTCGTAACTTCTTTCACATTTGATCCGTAAGTGATGCAGCCGGCTGTGGCAAGAGCGGCCTCGTCCAGTCCGTAGTAGTCCAGGATCTTCTGGGTGTACTGGCCGACCGGAACGTCTTCGTTGCCCATGGCCATCAGGATACTTCCTTCATTCAGAGCTGCGGCCAGATCGTCAAAGCTCGTAAGTCCCTTCGGATTGTCTTCCGGAACGACGAGAACGACTTTATTTTCGAGAATATCGACCCTGCTGTCGGTGTCGATCAGGTCATATCCTTCGGGATTGACATCGGTGCCTTTGGTGCCGTCGATCTCGTTCATCTGCTTCTGGGCTGCGGAAATGAACAGATCGCAGTCCGCGCCTTCTTCGATCTGGGTCACGAGGGTGCCTGAGGAATCGAAGTTGTAGGTGAGGGTCACCTCCGGTGCGATTTCCTTATACAGTTCTGCAATGGCTTCAAGCGTTTCGGTCATGCTGGCAGCCGCGAAAACGATGACTTCGCCGGAGTCTGCCGAATAGTCAGCGGGTTTTTCGACCGGGGCGAATCCGACTTTTTCAAATACCGCCATGCATTCGTCGGTCTGGATGAAATCGAGGAAGCTCTGAGCCAGTTCGGGATTGGCGGAAGCTTTCAGGACTGCTGCCGGATAAATGACCTGTCCGCACATCTCGGGAGTGGCTACGTCTATGATATCGAGACCTGCTGAATATGCGTCCGTGCAGTAAATAATACCGCAGTCAACGCTTGCTTCCGATACCTGGGTCGTAACTTCTTTTACGTTCGAGCCGTAGGTAATGCATCCCGCATTGGCAAGCTGCGCTTCGTCAAGCCCGTAGTATGTCAGGATCTTCTGGGTGTACTGGCCGACCGGAACGTCCTCATTGCCCATTGCCATCAGGATGTCGCCCTCAGCGAGACGCTGCGCCAGATCATCGAAGCTTTCGATCCCTGCGGGATTGCCTTCCGGAACGACGAGGGTGACTTTATTTTCAAGAATGTCGACCCTGCTGTCGGAGTTGATCAGATCATATCCTTCGGGATTGACGTCGGCGTCTTTGGTGCCGTCGATCTCGTTCATCTGCTTCTGGGCTGCGGAAATGAACAGGTCGCAGTCCGCGCCTTCTTCGATCTGGGTCACAAGGGTGCCTGAAGAATCGAAGTTGTAGGTGATGACGGCCTCCGGCTCAACTGCTTTGAACAGATCGGCGATTTCCGTAAGAGTCTCGGTCATGCTGGCAGCCGCGAAAACGATAAGTTCCGGCGTTTCTGCCTTGGGTTCATCGGTGATTTCTGCTTTGGGTTCCTCGGTCGCAGCGGGAGCTTCAGTGGTTTCGGGCTTTTTCGCAGCTTCCTCTTTGGTTTCCTGCGCTGCGGCTTCAGCTGAGACTTCCGCTGCAGGCTCCGATGAAGCAGAGGATGCAGACTGGGCCGATGAATTGCCGCAGGCAGCGAGAGAAACGCACAGAAGCGCGGCCGAACCGGCAGCTACGAGTTTCTTAATGATTGAGTGTTGCATTTTCTTATTACCTCCTTAATTGGTTATTTAAAATAATGTATAACGCATATGTTTATAAACTGTATGTTTCTGAAGGGGACATACGAACCGTCGGTACTTCACGAAGGCGGCATATATGCCGTCTGAGTGTTAGTACCGCTACGGTGAGTCATAAGCGCGAGCGGTCCCCTGAAGAAAGCATACAGTTTCAACATCCACTCAGGTCTTTTTACTTCCCGAACCCGCAGTTGGGGAAGGTACACACTTTGCAGTTCAGGCACAGGCCGCCTTCTCCGTAGGCAGCCAGATCGGACGCGCTGATCCGGACATCCGATACCAGGAACGGGAGTACGAGATCAAAGATCGTCCGCTTCGCGTACATCACGCATCCGGGCAGTCCCAAGACCGGTCTTCCGTCCTGCATATAGGAAAGCAGGAACATGGCGCCCGGAAGTACGGGTGAACCGTAGGAAATGATCTCCGCGCCGGAATTCTTTATGGCGAGCGGGGTCCTGTCGTCCGGATCCACGCTCATGCCACCCGTGCAGATGACCATATCCACTCCTGCATCCAGCATTTCTTTAATAGCGGCCGTGACTTTCTCGTGGTCGTCGTCGAGGATCACGTGCTCCGTCATCTTTCCGCCGAATTCCGCCAGCTTTTCTTCTATAACGGGCGTAAATGTGTCCTGGATCCGGCCTTTGAAGACTTCGCTTCCGGTCGTGATCACGCCGAAGTTCTTTGCCTTGAACGGAATAATATTGAAAATAGGTTCAGCTCCGGCGGCTTCCTTTGCCCGTGCCATTTTTTCTTTCTCGATGACAAGGGGAATGACCCTGGTTCCGCAGATCTTGTCGCCTTTTTTTACAGCGGTCCCGCCGTGTCTGGAAGCGATCATCATTTCCCCGAGGGAATTGACTGCGAGCAGCCTGTCGCGTTTGATCGTAAGCAGCCCGTCGACATCCGCAATCAGTTCGATCTTGCCTTCCTTGACCTCGGAAGGGTGCATATTTTCACCCTGGCAGATCTCACGCAGGATTTCGGCAGCGTCATTTTCATGAAGCATATTTTCATCGTTTTCCCAGACATAGAGATGCTCCTTGCCGACGGAGAGCAGCACCGGAATGTCCTCTTCGGTAATGATATGTCCTTTACGGAATACCGCGTCCTTCGTGACGCCCTTGATGATCTGGGTGATGTCGTGGCAGAGGACCTGCCCGACTGCGTCTTCGGTTCTGATAAGCTTCATGATGGTCTGTTTCCTCCGATCGTGAGAAATATCGTAATTCAAAAATATTTACAACGTGAACATATTACACTATTTCTGCCGTGAATTCAAGTCGGGAACAGGAGCGCATTCCGCCGCGTTCCGCAGTTCCCGTTAAAATACGAACTCGCCGCTTTTGCCGCCGCTCTTCTCGCAGAGATGGATATCGCTCATGATTATGCGCTTGTCGATCGCCTTGCACATATCGTAAATGGTAAGGAGGGCGACGCTTACGCCGGTCAGGGCTTCCATTTCCACGCCGGTCTTTCCGCCGCATTTGACGGTGCAGACTGCCGTGATCCTGCAGGATGCGTCGTCAAAAGAGAAGGTGACTTTAGCGTTGGTCAGATTGATATTGTGGCACATCGGGATCAGATCGGACGTCCGTTTCGTACCCATGATGCCCGCCACCTGCGCGACGGTCAGGACGTCGCCCTTTTTCATCTGGCCGGAGAGGACCTTTTCGTAGGCCTCGCGGCAAAGGGTAATGCTGCCTTCGGCGACGGCCTTTCGCTCAGTGATATCTTTTTCGGAAACATCCACCATGAAGGCGTTGCCTTCGGAGTCGATGTGGGTGAATTCTTTGTTCATCGTTATATCTGTTCCTTGTTTCAGGACAAGGGGAACGTCCCTTTGTCCGGGTTATCAGTGTCCTGCGCCTTTCATCATTTCCAGTCCGTGGCCGAGGGCCGGCAGGATGCATTCCAGGTTCTCGCGGACGGCCTTGGGGCTGCCGGGAAGGTTGACAATCAGCGTGCCTTTCCGGATGCCGGCGGCCTGACGCGAGAGCATGGCCCGGTCGGTGATCTTCATGGAATAGGCGCGCATCGCTTCCGGAATGCCGGGAACCAGGCGGTCGCATACCGCGATCGTCGCTTCGGGCGTTAAGTCACGGGGTGAAAATCCCGTGCCGCCGGTGGTGAGGATCAGGTTCACCTGGCGCTGGTCCGCAAGGCGGATGAGCTGTGTGGAAAGAGGTTCGATGCCGTCCGGCAGCAGGAGCTTTTCGATGATGTCAATGTCCTCGTCCATCGAAAGAAGCATTTCCTCGATCACCGGACCGCTTTTGTCCTCGCGCTCACCTTTGGAGCCTTTGTCGCTCAAGGTGATGATCGCAGCGGTGTAGGGACGGTCGGGAGAGGGCGGGAGCATTTCCACGGCATCGCCTTTTTTTACCGTGCCTCCGGTCAGAACGATCGTGAACACTCCTTCTCTCGGCATGATGCAGTCGCCGACCGCGTGATAGATGGCGCAGTGCGAATGACATTCCTTGCCGATCTGCGTGAGCTCGAGCATGACTTCATCCCCGATCTTAAAGCGGGTGCCGACGGGCTGGGAACGAAAATCGATCCCGTCGATAATGATATTTTCCCCGAAAGCGCCGTTTTCCACGTCTGCGCCGCGGGCTTTGAACTCCTCGATCTTTTCATAGGAAATAAGGGACACCTGCCTGTGCCACTTACCGGCGTGGGCGTCATTTTCGATCCCGAAATCCTCGATGAGACGCGCCTCTTCGATCTCGTGTTTCTGGGTTCCTTTCTTTTCGCTGATGCAGATGGCTTTGACAGTGCTCATTTCATCCTCCTATTTCGAACATTTTCTTCATTTCGGTAATGTCCCCGGTGTTTTCAAAATGATGTTCCCGCTGTTTTCCGGCAATTGAACGCGCAATCGTATCCGTCAGCAGGTCCCTGCGGCGCCCGCGGTCATTTTCATTGAAAACAGGCATCAGATCAGTCGAATCGCTGTAGCAGAGACAGGTCTTCAGGAGACCTTTGGAAGTGAGGCGGATGCGGTTGCAGGAGCTGCAGAATTTTCCGTGCATGGCGCTGATGAAACCGACCGAACCGGAAAAACCGGGAATGTGAATGTATTTTGCCGGACCGTTCCCGTGGACCGAATCATCGTCGGAAGCATCCGGATACGTCGCCCTGATCTTCGCGTAAAGCTCGTCATTGGAAACGGATTCGGCGGTCTGTGCGTCGCCGATCGGCATTAATTCGATGAATCGGACGTCAATGGGTCTGTCTTTGGCCAGCAGGATCAGGTCATGCCAGCCGTCGTCGTTCACGCCGCGCTGGAGCACCGCGTTCACCTTTGTGCGGAGCCCGCACCGCAGGGCCGCGTCGATCCCTTCCAGCGTCTTGTGCAGAAGGTCGAAACCGGTGATCATCGCGTATTTTTCACGGTCCAGCGTATCGAGACTGATATTGACTCCGGCAAGTCCGGCGTCGGTCAGCGCTTCGCAAAGATCCGGAAGAAGAATGCCGTTCGTCGTGAGCGTGACATTTTTGACGCCCGGAATGTTCCGGATGTCCCGTACAAGATCTGTGCAGGCGAGCCGTACGAGGGGTTCCCCGCCGGTGATCCGGAAGCAGGTGATCCCGAGACCGGCAGCCGCTTCACAGATCTCAGAGATCTGTTCGTAGGTCAGAATGCGTTCCATCGGGACCTTTTTGATCCCGTGAGGCATACAGTAACGGCACCGTAGGTTACACCTGTCGGTGATGGAAATACGCATATAATTGATTTCGCGGCCGTATTGATCTTTCATCTCAGGAGGTAGTTTATCAGTTTGAATAACGAAATGCAATACAGGTTTCAGGATGCAGGCTTTCGGAATAGTTGCGCTTGTACGCTTTGCCCTAATTGTGGTATAATTCCTTGATGCACGAAGCGATCCGCTGGCATCCGAACGATTAACGAATATTTTAGACCGGAGGAACCTATGAGAATCTGCCCTAACTGCGCATCAGAAAATGCCGATTCGGCTCTTTTCTGCGTATCCTGCGGCAGCAGTCTGAAAAGTGCCCATACCAGACAGATCCCTGTCTCAAGGATCAGGGAACTGAACGACGAGATCGAGAAGCTCAAGACGGAAGAGCTGTTCGACGATCCCGACGTTACGTTCGACCAGGTCGACGAGGCGATGGAGTTCGAGCGGCAGATCAGACGCTACAAGAGAGAGCAGGGGCCGATCAATACAAAGCTGCGCAGCCGCAAGGCCAGGAAGGAAGATAAGAAGATCGTCCTGATCGGCGTCATTCTCATTCTTGCGGTGCTTTCCGGCGGAATTATCGCGTTCAATCTTCTGCCCGGATCATTTTCAGGAAATTTGAGCCAGAGGACATCCAATGCCAGGCTCTCGGACGATATGATCAAGGAGCTTACAAGGGAAAAAGAGGCGGAGAAGGACCTTCCGGGTACCGGTGAAAATGAGACCGCTGTCGAGGAAAATCCCGGAGAGAGCGAAGAAGCCGCCGAGCAGCAGCCGGTGAAACAGATCTCCGCATCCATTATGAAAGCGGACGAGCTGGACAACAAAGGCTATTCCCGTGTGACCATTGCTTCCGCGGAAGCCTCTTCGGTCATCGATCAGCCGGGCTTCGACAATTCCCCGATCCGCGCTGCCGACGGCAATGAGAACACTTCCTGGCAGGAAGGCGTGGACGGACCGGGAATCGGAGAGAGCATAGACTACATTTTCGACCAGCAGTACAACATCCACAGCATGACGTTCAAGCTCGGCGTCTGGTCCTCGGAAAGTTATTACTGGAAAAACAACCGGCCGGCGACCATGACGATCTGGTTCGATGACAACGGTTTCGAAGTCACTTTCCCGGACGGCAAGGAGGAATTCGCCCTGCTGTTCGACGAGGATATACCGGCAACGTCCGTGCATATTGAGATCAACAGTGTGTACAAGGGAAGCGAATACGACGATACGTGCATTACGGATATCGGAATCTACGGCGCCTGAGGACGGAGATCCGTCCCCGGCGGTCTGAACATATTTTAGAGAAGAAAGAAGGCATGTGAAAATGAAAAAGATCGATGTGATCTCAGGATTTCTGGGAGCGGGCAAAACGACCGTTATCAAAAAGCTTCTGGCCGGTCCGTTGAAAGGCACGAAGGTCGTGCTGATCGAAAATGAATTCGGAGAGATCGGCATAGACGGCGGATTTTTGAAAGAGGCAGGGATCCAGATCCGTGAAATGAATTCGGGCTGCATCTGCTGCTCGCTGGTGGGAGATTTCGGACAGGCTCTTAGGGAAGTCATCGACACCTACGAGCCGGACCGTATCGTGATCGAACCCTCGGGCGTGGGCAAGCTGACGGACGTCATCGCAGCCGTGAAAAGGGTCTCCGACGAGACCGATATGGAGATCAGCTGCGCAGCTACCGTCGTGGATGTACTCAAATGCAGACCCTATATGCGCAACTTCGGCGAATTTTATAAAGACCAGATCAGGTCAGCGGCCTGTGTCATTATGACGAGGACCGATCTTCCGAAAGCCACACAGGAGAAGGTGGACGAGGCGATCCGGCTGATCCGTGAAGTGAACGAGGACGTGATCATTGTCACGACGCCGATCGATCAGCTTGACGCGGACAAGCTCCTGGCGACGATGGAGAACGGCCGGGTGGATCTGGAAACATTCATGGCGGATGAACATGAGCATCATCACCACGATCACGAGGGGCATGACCACGATCATGACCACCATTATCACGATCACGACGATGATCATGATCACGAGCATCATCACCACGACCATGAGCACGACGATCACGACCATGACCACCACGACCACGATCATGAAGATCACGAGCATCATCATGATCACGATCACGACCATGAGCATCACCATCATGATCATCATCACCACCATCATCACCACCATGCGGACGATGTATTTGCCAGCTGGGGCATGGAGACCGCTCACAAATTTACGAAGGCCGACATCGAATCGAAGCTTGCGGCCCTTGCCGATGAGGAAAAATACGGCCAGGTGCTCCGTGCCAAGGGCATCGTAGAAGGAGAGAACGGCGTCTGGCTGCATTTTGACATGGTTCCCGAAGAAACGGAGATCCGGGAGGGTGCCGCGGACGTCACAGGCAGGATCTGCGTGATCGGAGCAAAGATCAAAGAAGACGCAATTGCAGAATTATTTCAGTGAAAAGCATTTTCAGGAGAGCAGCATAAATGAAGAAAAATACCGATAAATTCTATCTTACCACCGCCATTGCCTACGCTTCCGGAAAGCCCCATATCGGCAATACCTACGAAGCGATCCAGGCCGACGCCATTGTACGTTTCAAGAGACAGCAGGGGCGCGACGTATTCTTCCAGACCGGTACCGACGAGCACGGCCAGAAGATCCAGAACCGCGCCGAAGCTGACGGAAAGAGCCCGAAGGAATTCGTGGATGAGATCGCGGGCGTGATCAGGGGCATCTGGGATCGGATGAACGTGTCTTACGACAAATTCATCCGCACGACGGACGATTATCACGAGAAGCAGATCCAGAAGATCTTCAAAAAGCTTTACGAGCAGGACGATATTTACAAAGGATATTACGAAGGCCAGTACTGTACCGAATGCGAATCCTTCTTCACCGAGGCGCAGCTCGTGGACGGTAAATGCCCGGACTGCGGACGCGAGGTACATCCTGCGAAGGAAGAGGCCTATTTCTTCAGAATGAGCAAGTACGCCGACAGGCTGATCGAGCACATCAATACGCACCCGGAATTCATCCAGCCCGTTTCCAGAAAGAACGAGATGATGAACAATTTCCTGCTTCCGGGCCTTCAGGATCTCTGTGTTTCCAGGACTTCGTTCACCTGGGGAATCCCGGTGGATTTTGCTCCCGGACACGTGGTCTATGTCTGGCTCGACGCGCTGTCCAACTACATTACCGGTATCGGTTACGACGTGGACGGAAGTTCGGATATGTATAAAAAATACTGGCCGGCGGACATTCATCTGATCGGAAAGGATATCATTCGTTTCCATACCATTTACTGGCCCATTTTCCTGATGGCGCTCGGCGAGCCGCTGCCCGAGAAGGTATTCGGACATCCCTGGCTCCTCCAGGGCGAGGGCAAGATGAGCAAATCCAAGGGCAATGTGCTGTATGCGGACGATCTCGCGGACGTTTTCGGCGTGGATGCGGTCCGGTATTTCCTGCTCCATGAGATGCCTTTTGAAAATGACGGTTCCATCACATGGGAATTAATGGTCGAGAGGATGAATTCGGATCTCGCGAATACCCTCGGAAACCTGGTCAACCGTACCATTTCCATGACAAATAAATACTTTGGAGGCGTTGTGGCCGACAAAGGCGTCACGGAGCCGGTGGACGATGATCTGAAGGCCGTCGTGACCGGCACCGCGCAGAAGGTGGCTGATAAAATGGAAGAGATCCGCATCGCGGACGCGCTTTCCGAGATCATCGCGCTGTTCAGGCGCTGCAATAAATACATTGACGAGACCACGCCCTGGATCCTTGCGAAGGACGAGAACGCGCAGGATCGTCTTGCCACCGTGCTTTACAATCTGACGGATTCGATCGTGATCGGCGCCAGCCTGCTTCAGGCATTCATGCCCGAGACGACGGACCGTATCCTTGCGCAGCTGAATACGACGATCCGGGATTACGAAGATCTCGACCGGTTCGGCCTTTATCCGAACGGCGGTAAAGTCACTGAAAAACCGGAGATCCTCTTCGCGAGACTTGACGTCAACGAGATCCTTGAGAAGGCGGAAGAGATCCGGCAGAAGCAGCTCGCGGCCCTGGGAATCAGTGACGATGAGGATGCGGACGGGGAGAGTACGGACATCGAAGTTGAACTGAAACCGGAAATCACCTTCGACGATTTTACGAAGCTTCAGTTCGCGGTCGGCGAGATCATCTCCTGTGAGGCCGTTCCGAAGTCCAGAAAGCTCCTGTGTTCACAGGTAAAGATAGGAAATCAGACCAGACAGATCGTTTCCGGCATCCGTGCCTGGTACAAACCGGAGGAAATGGCCGGAAAGAAGGTCATGGTCCTGCTCAACCTGAAGCCTGCAAAACTGGCCGGCGTCGTTTCGGAAGGCATGCTCCTGTGCGCCGAGGACGCGGAAGGGAACGTTGTACTGATGACACCGGAGAAGGATATGCCGTCCGGTTCCGAAATCTGCTGAAAAAGGATGGATCATGATTTTTGATACGCATGCACATTATGATGATCACGCGTTTGATGAAGACAGGGACAAACTCCTGTCTTCATTTCAGGAGAACGGAATTGCCCGCGTGATCAACGCGGCGTCGGACGCGGAGAGCCTTGAACGGACAAAGGCGCTGACGGAGCGATATGATTTTATTTACGGCGCATACGGCATTCATCCGGACGACCTTTCGGGGCTTACAAAGGAGACGGAAGAGAAGATCGATCATTTTCTGGAGGATGGAAAATGCGCCGCGGTGGGCGAAGTCGGACTGGACTATTATCATTCCAAAGACAATAAAAACGAACAGATCCGCTGGTTCGAGTATTTTATCGACGCCGCAAAGAGGCATTCCCTGCCGCTCATTATCCACAGCCGCGAGGCCGCGGAAGACACGTTCGAAGTCATGCGTTCGGCGGGTGCAGCGGACGCCGGCGGCGTAATGCACTGTTATTCGTATTCAAAGGAAATGGCGAAACGTTTCCTGGATCTCGGATTCTATTTCGGAATCGGCGGCGTTTCCACTTTTAAGAACGCGAAGAAGCTGCATGAGACGATCGGATATCTGCCGGCTGACAGGATCCTCCTGGAGACCGACTGCCCGTATCTTGCGCCCGTGCCATTCAGGGGAAAGCGCAACTGCTCCCTCTATATCCCGTATGTGGTAAGTGCGGTTGCCTCTATCAGGAACATACCGGAAGAGGAAATTATGGCCGCCGCGTGGGAGAATTCCCTGCGCCTGTTCCCGAAGACGGCCAAAATGACGCCTATCTTATAAAAAGGAATGGTTTTCGTGTGATGAAAAAAAGGACTTCCGCCGAGTAAAAAGACTCTGCTTGACTTGAAATAAAGAAGTCACTATAATATTACCGTTTAATGCGCTGTTCCGGTAAAGCGTTCCGGACCTGCGTAAATACTGAAATGAGGAAAAGAACAAAGGAGAGACTATGAAGAAGAAATTAGCAATCGCTCTTTCAGCTGTTATGCTGGCCGGTCTCATCGCAGGATGCGGCGGCGGCAACAACAGCAACAGCAGCAGTGCAGCATCAGCCTCATCTGCATCATCAGCTGCAGCAGAATCCAAAGAAACCGAGAAGAAGACCGAAGACACCGCGAAGGCTGAAACGAGCAGCGGTAAAAAATGGAGTATCGCGACTGATACCGTTTTCAAACCCTTCGAGTACACCGATGCCGACGGCAATTTCGTAGGCATTGACGTGGACATCCTTGCCGCAGTCGCGGAGGATCAGGGATTTGATTACGAGCTGAACAGCCTTGGCTGGGACGCTTCCATCGCAGCCTGCCAGGCAGGTCAGGCCGACGGCATGATCGCGGGCGCTTCCATCACTGACGAAAGAAAAGAATCCGGCTGGATCTTCTCCGACCCGTATTATGACGCAACACAGTGCATGGCTGTAGCCAAGGATTCCGCTATCAAGAGTTTTGATGATCTCAAAGGAAAGCTCGTTGCCGTTAAGACCGGTACACAGGGCGCTTCCTATGCAGAGAGCCTTCAGGATGAATTCGAATTTGAAATCACTTATCTCGAGGATTCACCCACCATGTATCAGACCGTTTCCGGCGGACAGGCCGACGCGTGCTTCGAGGATACGCCGATCATGGCCGCTTCCATCAAGGACGGTGATCTTGCACTTCAGATCGTCGACGGTTCCGAGAACGAAGGTTCACCCTATGGCCTTGCCATTTTCAACGAAGACAATCAGGAATTCCTTGATCTCTTCAACGCAGGACTTGCCAACATCAAGAAGAACGGCAAATACGACGAGATCCTTGCAAAATATCTTGGATAATTCATTTTCGCATTCAGAACGGGCCGCCGGGAACTATCAGGCGGCCTGTTTATTAAAATGAGCAGAGGGGATACTTAACAGATGATAGATATTATTTCCGAGTACGGAGGTTTGCTGATCGCGGCGCTCGGACAGACTTTGCTGCTGGCGCTTTTAGGGCTGTTCTTCGCATGCATCATCGGCGTGATCTTCGGCATCATGAGCGTTGTAAAGAACAAGGTCTTAAATGTTATCGCCCGGATCTTCGTCGACGTGATCCGCGGCATACCCATGATCGTTCTTGCGTTCTTTATCTTTTTCGGCGTACCGATGTTCTGCAATACGATCCTGCATCTTCCCGATAAGGTCACTCTTTCGGGTCTTCAGGCCGGCGTCATCTGCCTGGCGCTCAACTGCGGCGCCTATATGGCCGAAATCATCCGGGCCGGTGTGCAGGCCGTCGATATAGGCCAGATGGAAGCGGCGCGAAGCCTCGGCATGTCCTACAGCAAGGCCATGGCCAAAGTTATCATGCCCCAGGCCATCAAGATCATGATCCCGAGCATCATCAACCAGTTCATCATTACCCTGAAAGATACTTCCATTCTTTCAGTCATTGGTTTCCCGGAACTCGTCAATACCGCGAAGAACATCATTGCCATCAACTTTCAATCATTCCAGGTATGGGCGATCGTTGCAGTCATGTATCTGATCGTCATACTGATACTTTCAAGGCTTTCCAAGATACTGGAAAGGAGGCTGTCCTATGGCGAACACAGGCGCAAAGACGAGAGATAACAAAGCCTCTCGTGACATCAAAATTCATGTTTCCCACCTCAAGAAAAGCTACGGCCACAATGAGGTTCTGAAGGATATCTCCGTAGATGTTTACGAAGGCGAAGTCGTTGTCGTCCTCGGTCCGTCCGGCGGCGGAAAATCCACGTTCTTAAGATGTCTGAACGGTCTCGAAGAGATCAACGGCGGTGAAGTGATCGTGGACGGTCATCAGATCGACGCCCGTAAAAAAGAGATCAATAAGATCCGTGAAAATATCGGTATGGTCTTCCAGCATTTCAATCTTTTTAATAATTACAACGTCCTCCGGAATCTGACGCTCGCGCCGATCGAGGTCAGGAAAATAGAAAAGAGCAAGGCGGAGGAAAAGGCCAGGGAAATGCTTTCCAAGGTCGGACTCCTGGAAAAGGTGAATGCCTATCCCTCTCAGCTCTCCGGCGGACAGAAGCAGAGGGTCGCGATCGCGAGATCGCTGTGCATGGAACCCGACATCATGCTCTTCGATGAGCCCACCTCGGCGCTCGATCCCGAAATGATCGGGGAGGTGCTGGCCGTTATGAAGCAGCTGGCGCAGGAAGGAATGACGATGGTCGTGGTCTCTCATGAAATCGGATTCGCGAAGGAAGTCGCGGACCGCGTCCTGTTCATGGAAGGCGGATACGTTCTTGAGGAAGGCACGCCCGAAGAGGTGATCATGCATCCGAAAGAGGCCAGGACGATCGATTTCTTTAACAAAGTCCTGATCTGAAACTGGAAAATAATTTACAAAATTTACAAAAAAAAATCTACATATTTGACAAACAATATTTTTGGCTTTATAATGCACAAAGTTAGACTGACAGTACGGGACTTCATACCATAATCAAGTGTTAAATTTTTATTTTTATTTTCATTTTAGGAGGTAATTATGAAAAACGAAACCACCGCACCCAAAGCAGCTGCTGAGACCAAAGAGACGGTTAAAACTGTTTCCGAGAAGGCTGCGGAAGTACAGGACAAAGTAGCGGACCAGATGGCAGCTGTAAAGGCCGCCAAGACCGAGGCGAAGGCCGAGAAGAAGGCTGAGAAGGCCGGGAAGAAGGCTGAGAAAGCTGAGGCGAAGGTAGAGAAGAAGGCTGAGAAGGCTGAAAAGAAAGCAGAAAAAGCCGAGGTTAAGGTAGAGAAGAAGGCTGAGAAGGCCGAGAAGAAGGTCGAGAAAAAGGCCGAGAAAGCTGCTGAGAAGAAGACAGCTGCCAAGAAGACAGCGGAACCCAAGACCAACGTATTCGTTGAGTATCAGGACATGCAGATCAGAGCAAAAGACATTCTGAAACTCGCTCAGAAGGATTTCAAGAAAAGACAGCGCGGCGTTACCATCAAGACGCTTGAATTATATATCAAACCCGAAGAGAACGTTGCTTACTATGTAGTGAACGGCGAAGGCTCACCCGATTACTGCGTATTCCTTTGATCTGAATCAAAGCAAAACCAACGAGGCAGGGAATTTACTCTGCCTCGTTTTTTGCGTTCTTCAGCGCCTTCGTATAGGGCATGAGCATTCCTTCGCTCATTTTTCCGCCCATTTTCGCTTTCAGTTTTTTATTGGACATCATCGCGCCGACAAGATACATCGCCCACATGGTCGGGCGCTTTTTCTGCGGGAAATCGTACTGGCCGTGGGCCTTGTAAAATCTGTGGTCGGCTTTCATAAGGCCCTGCATGAGCCAGATGAGGTCGCGGAAGATCTTCATGCCGCCCACACCGTAAAAACGCTTCGGCTGGTTGTAATCGTGTTCGATGCAGTAATCGAGTTCGGATACGAGGGAGGCGGTCTCCGCGTGCGGATCATTTTCGCTGCAGGCGACACCCGCAAGATAATTGCCGCCGGTATCCGCTCTGGCTTCGATGACCATGCGCAGATTTTCCTCTTTGCTTAAAGCTCCGTTCACGAGATACCCGAAGGGCTTTCCCATGGTGACCGTTCGGTGGCCGTTGCAGAACTGCCGGTCGTCGTAGAGTTTGAAGAGGTGACCCATCGAATGGTCCCGGATCGTGAACGCCAGCACGATGGCGTCCGCACTCTGTATTTCTTCGCGCAGCAATCTGTCGAAGCCGTCCTTGTAAATGCACGTTCCGTCGGAGGCGCAGTTGAAACAGCTGATGCAGCCGCCGCCGAATTTGAAATCACGCAGGTTCACAAGTCTTGTCTCATGTCCGCAGCTGCCGATGAATTCGTCCACCATGGACTGCAGGACTGTGTCGTCTTCCGCCAGATCGGCGACGACGGAAATGACGCCGGGCTTTTTTTCATCCGAAGGGGTAAGTCCGGAGGAGGCGCTTCCGTCAGAAGTATCTCCGGCTGATGTCTGAAGATCCTGCTCTATGGTCCACATTAAATGTTTAAAGAAATCCCGGGCTTCTTTCCGGCCTTTTTTCAGAGTCAGATCGTCCATGTCCGCACTTAAGCCGCGAATGACTTTCATGCCGAGATCGCGGCAGTTGTCCTCGATAAATCTGTGGGCGGTCACATCGTAAAAATGCTTGGAAGTACTCAGCTGAGTTGCGTATTTTCCGGACAGGTCGATGCCGTTTTCCTTGATCAGTTCGATGAACCGGTGCAGCTGCGCCGGAACCAGGAAGGTATAGACCGGATAGCAGAAAAGGATCAGATCGGCGGCATTCAGGATCCTGGCTGCCTCCGACATGTCATTTTCAAAGGACCGGATCTTCCGTCCGGCATCGATGACCGAAAATTTCTGTTCCGGATATAATATTTTCCAGTAATTCACCGTCTGCAGCGTAATGCTGTCTTTGCCCTTGGGGCTGCCGTTCACAACTGCTATTTTCATGCTTTCTTCACCCATTCGCCTGTAAAATACGGTTCGCCTGTTTCGTCTTTGAGGGATATCTGAACGCCGCCGTCCACTGCGGCCCGAAACGGTATCAGTCTGTCACCGAGTTTCGCCTGCTTCGTATACTGACAGCGGAAAAAATCCCAGGTGTCATTCCGGTCCAGACAGCACTGCGCCAGCATGATGTACTGTTCGTTGTTGACGTGGAAATTGGTGTCGATCATATAGGGTGCGACTTCGAAAGAGGGAAGTTCTTCGCCGGCCTGCGCGGGTTCCACCTTCCTGTCTCCGAAATCATAATCACCGAAAATGTCTTCGAAGGTGCCGTAAGCCTCCCATATTTCCTTTGTCACTTTTACCGGCCGGTAGGATTTCATGTTCATGAGGATCCAGAGCGAATTGGCCCTGGCATATTCATATCCTTCAGGGGAACAAAGCCTGTAATACCTGCTTGCCATAAAGTATTTGGTTTTGTAGGGAAAAGTCTCCACCACCACGTGGGCGTCCAGATCCGGCATGTCCTTCACCGCGATCTGCCAGTTCGCAATGATCCATGCAAGTTCCATGTCGGCAAGCTGCTTATTGGAATATCCGCTGTCCGCGCCGTGAAATCCGCCGCAGTCCTGGAAGAGATTGATGAGGCCGGAAAGCGTCAGCTTCCGGTCCGGATCCACCTGGTGGTAACCGATTCTTGTTGCCCATTGATAACCCATATCTGTGCTCCTTGATGTTTTAGTCCTTGATTTTACCGGTCAATTCTATCATAATATATTATGAATCACCAGTCAAAAGTACGGTTTCCGACACCGTGCTTCTAAAAGGCACGAGTGGAGGAAAACGCACCTGGGACGCCCCGTGTGATTCATTAATACTACTTTCAGTAAATTAATTATAACGTATAATGAACTGACAGGGACAGATGAATAAACGCAATCTATCCGCTGTCCGTTTTTTGAAGGGAGGTACTTTATGGGCAGAAGGATACTATCGCTGTTACTCGGGCTTGTCCTGATCCTTTCGCTGCCGTTTTACGTTTACGCGGAACCGTCCGCAGAGGAAAACGGCTCGGAACTCCTTCCGGATGAGAGATCAGATGCGGAGCTTCCGGGGGATGAATATGTCCTCGAGGATGAGGACGGCAACCTGTATTCGGTCGGGATCGAGGATGTGACCGATTTTCCGGATGGCTATGATCCAGCACTCCTTGAGGAAGCAAAGGAAGCCCTTCTGATCGATGAGGACGCAGGAGCGTTCGACCGGATCGAAGCTGTCTATGAAATGACGGCGGATCTGCTTCCAGAAGAAACGGAAAGCTTTGGCGCCGCTTCATTTCTGCACGAACTCCTGGATGGACAGGGAATAGAAAATGTACTGGTGAACGGCATGGACGAGGCCGGAGAGGAGTGCTGGCTGGTTCTCGTGCGCATTTTCGAAGACGGGGACTTTTTCATTTCGGATCCCGTTCGGGATCTCGGCAGTCCGGGCGGGGAACGGACCGGTTTTCTGCTTGGAACAGACGATATGCCGGGCTTTGTTTTCGCGGAAGAATTCCTTACAGAGAAGTTTGCGGCCGCGCATCCGGTGAGCGAAACGGCATATGAAGATCCGGAACCGGAAGAGGCAGAAGGGGAGGAAGCGGAAGAAGACGAAGATGCCGCGGAAGAGGAAGAGTCAGCAGAGAATAAGGATGCCGAAGAAGAGTCTGCGGGGAATAAGGATGCGGATGAAGAACAATACGGAAACGCGGAAGTTCCGGACGAGAAGGCCGATGACGCAGAAATTCCCGATGAATCCCTGGATCCGGAACCGATAGAAGAAGACGGAAAACTGCTCAGTTATTCCTTCTCCGGGACCTGCGGTGATAATGCCACATGGAAACTGGAGATTTCCGATAATCTGACGACAGGTATTCTGACAATCGGCGGAAGCGGAGCCACGTACAATTATAACGCGTCTTCCTATACGCCGTGGGCCTCTTATGCAGGTTATATTACGAAAGCCGTGGTAGGAGCCGGAATAACGACGATCGGGCAGAATATTTTCACGGATCTTCGCAATCTGACTTCGGTCACCTTTAAAGGCAAGAAAATAACGGATATCTTTTATGAATCGTTTGTCAATGACGTAAGTCTGAAAAAGATCACGATACCGGAAGGCTGCTTGAGAATCGGATATAACGCGTTCTATGGATGCAACAATCTGGCGTCCGTTTCACTTCCGGCTACGCTTGAATGGGTCGGTTCCAATGCGTTTTACGGGTGTTCTTCAGCGCAGATAACGATGAAGAACAAGAATACGCTCCTGTATTCCAATGCATTTTACGGCTGTGTAACGGTTTATTATCCGGGAACGAGCGAAGAGTGGGCAAGTATCGGCGGACAGGACAGCGGAGCATCGGGCAGGGTACGTTTTACGACCGGTATTGAAAATGCCGTCGTAACACTTTCCGCCACGAAGGTGACCTACAACGGCAAGGTCCGCAAACCTGCCGTAAAGCAGGTCTCTTTGAACGGAAGAATACTGATCAAGGGCACGGATTATACCCTGACCTACAAAAAACAGAAGAATGTCGGAAGGTCCTATGTCGTCGTCCGGGGAATCAACAATTATTCCGGAGCGGTCAGGAAGTATTTCAGGATCGTCAGAAAGACCATTAAAGGAGCGAAGGTCACCGGAGTCAGAAACCTCGGCTATACCGGGAAGGCGCGCACGCAGTCGTCCCTGAAGGTCAAAGTCAAACTGAACGGCAGGTACGTGACCCTGAAAAAAGGCAGGGACTACACCGTTACATATAAGAGAAACAAGAACATCAGCACCTCAAAGTCGAAGGCCCTGATGACCATTAAAGGCAAGGGCAATTACGCGGGGGCTCTGAAGAAGACCTTTAAGATCATTAAGGGCAATCCGGGATTGAAGTTTTCTTCGAAGAAGCTGACCAAAAAGGCACTGGCCGGCACGTTCGTGAGAAAGGCAAAGAAGAGCGTCTCGTCGAAGCTTTCTCTGAGATATAAGTCCAGCAAGAAGTCCGTGGCAGTCGTCGGTTCAAGGACCGGAAGGGTCACGCCCAAAAGTGTCGGGACCACGACGATCACCGTTACGAGCGGAGCAACGAAGTATTACAAGGCAGGGAAGGCGTCATACAAGCTGACCATCCGCCCGCTGAAGATCGGTGAACTGAGCTACAGCTTCGAAAACTACGGAACTTCGTCCATACCCTACAGCACATTCTGTCTGTTCTTCAATTCTTCGCAGGCATACACTTATTACACGCGATACAATAACGGAGGAGACGGCGGCAACTGTTTCGGCCTCAGCTCGAGCACCATGATGATGAATACGCCGGGAAGCGGAGTGAAATTCAAAGATTTTGCGTCGGCGGCCAAAAGCCCGTCGTATTTCAGCTGGTATAATTACCGTTATACGAACGCATATACTTATAAGAATTCGTCGACCACACTGGAGGAACTGGTGGAAGCGATGCAGGTTTCCCAGTTCAGCAGCAGATGCAGCGAGCTTCTCTGGAGCAGCAATAATACCGATTCCTACCATAACAGGATCTCTGCGCTTATCAAGGCATTGAAGACGGGCAAGCCGGTCTTGGTCGCCGTCACTGATCCCGATCAGGGCGGACATGCGCTGGTCGCTTATAAAGTCACGAATGAAAACAGTTCGGTCTCGCATCTTTACATTTATGACTGCAACTGGCCGAATGCCACCAGGTATATCACGCTTTACAAGAGCAACGGAAGATATACAGGCGGATGGTATTACTACATGAATTCCGATACGATCTGGAGCAGCGCGAGGGGCGGAGTACTCACCTATATCACCGATCCGCAGTACAAATCGATCTGGACGAGCAGAAATGCGGACAGGCGTTTGTCGCAGATGCTGATTTCGACAGACAATTTTGAAATCAGGGATTCGGAAGACAGAGTGGCGGCCGTGATGAAGGACGGCGAATTCACTTCCGCAAGCGACGATATTTTCCTGAGCTATTCCATCGGAGCCGATCTGAAAGATCATCTGGTGAACATGCCGAAGGGAGAATACAGCGTGGTCAATACCGATCCGGATGCCGGCGGCATGGAGATCACGGCAATCGATACGAATCAGACTGTGAAGGTCGAGACCGAGGCGTCTGTCGTGACCGTCAATGTGAACGGCGACGAAAACGTGAGCAAAGCCGTCATCGACGCGGGCGAGGGAGAAAGATTCGAAGTGACCCTCCTTTCCGACTCCGAGGAGGAAGACGGGGTCGAGGAGATCGTCTTCGCCGGCGAAGGGACCGGGGCGGAAGTAACGCTCGGGACCGAAGACGGCGCCTGCATCATGGACAATGCCGACGGTGTGACGCTTGAGGTAAACGGAGAAAAGATCGCGTACGTCGGGGAATGATTTACATTTTATCAATCAGGTGCCACGCAGGCCACTTATTCTATGAGTGAATGTGATACAATATGATTATCATTCATTTAAGGGGGGGAGAAATCATGGCTGAAACGAATTATTCCGAATCAAATATACAGGGGCCGAATCCGCAGGGGCCGAACATGACGGGACCGAATCCGCAGGAACCGAACATGGCGGGACCGAATCCGCCGAA
>Ga0310690_10004306_pt1 | contig 20331 bp, 18 predicted proteins | sample AusTroGonzalo_MG_2_FD_207661 | JGI IMG/M metagenome (GOLD analysis project Ga0310690, IMG submission 207661) | Bovine rumen microbial communities from tropical cattle in Woodstock, Queensland, Australia - Gonzalo_04 (v2) (version 2) | ecosystem: Host-associated > Mammals > Digestive system >...
AAATAACGGTATCCCACCCAGATTCCTTCTTCGTAGTTCGTGTACTCGACGTTGCGGACAGGTTCATGCTCCCGGCCACGCATCAACCGGAATGCGTTCTGGTCGTATTCATAGGGATAGTTCTTCGAGGAGGGATGGTCCATATAGTCCACCGGGAAGGTCATCGGCAGTTTCCCGGACGGGTTGACCTTTCCCGTCAGGATATCCACCACGGCATTGGCACCTTCCTGACCGGGAGACCAGGGCAGCAGGATGGCATCGACACTCCCCTTCCAGGAGACGGTCTCGATGACACCACCGATGTTCAAGACGACCACCACTTTCTTGCCTAGGGCATGATATTCCGTGACGACCTGACGGAGAAGCGTCCGTTCCGTTTCCGTCAGATCGAAGTCATCCGGAATCCGACGGTCGTTCTCCTCACCGGCATTGCGGCCGAGTACGAAGATCGCGATGTCATTCTCTTTCGCTTCGCGTACGATGGCTTCCTTCGGGACATCCACCTCCGGGATTTTCGGCTTTCCGTATCCGAAGGAGCCGTCCGGAATGACAGACAGGTTCTTTTTCGCTTCATAAGCGGCGATCTGGCTCCGATAGTAATCTGTCAGGTTTTTGTCGACCTCGAAACCAGCATTCTCCAACGCCTGCTCCATATTCACCACATAGGCGCGATGTACATGGCCAGAGCCGGTGCCGCCCGCGACGAAATCCAGGGACGTAATTCCGTAGAGGGCCACTTTCTTCCCTTTTTCGATCGGAAGGATTCCGTCGTTTTTCAGAAGGACCGCCGATTCGGCCGCCATCTTGCGGGCCACTTGAGCATGGACCTTCAGGTCCGGTTTGTCGGAATACTTGTAACCCTTGAAAGCAGGGGTTTTCACAATGTATTCCAGCATGTTGCGCACATTGCGGTCCAAATCTTCCATGGAGAGGGTGCCGTCATTGACACCGGCTACCAGCCTGTCAATCTGGGACTGTGCGCCCGGATCCATGAGGTCGTTTCCAGCCCAAGCCGATTTCACTGTCCCGGAGTTGTTCCACCAGTCCGTGAGCACAAGGCCTCTCCAGCCCCACTCCTCACGAAGCAGGGTGGTGAGAAGGTCTTTCCGCTGCTGGGCATAGGTACCGTTTATCATGTTGTAGGAGCTCATCACAGTCCATGGATTGGCTTCCTTCACGGCAATCTCAAAACCCTTGAGGTAAATCTCACGCAGGGCGCGCTCTGAAATGCGGGCATTGTTGCCAGTACGGTTGTTTTCCTGGCTGTTGGCGGCGAAGTGCTTGATGGAAGTACCCACGCCGTTACTCTGGACACCGCGCACATAGGCGGCGGCAATCTTGCCGGTGAGGAGCGGATCTTCCGAGAAATACTCGAAATTGCGGCCGCAGAGGGGGTTGCGTTGGATGTTCATGCCCGGTCCGAGCAGCACATCCACGCCATATTCGTGGACTTCCTCTCCCACGGCGCGGGCCATTTCCTCCACCATGTCCGTATTCCAGGAGCTGGCGACGAGCGTCCCCACCGGAAATCCGGTAGCGTGATAGGTCTGATCCTTGCCGGGACGGCGCGGGTCGATGCGTACACCGGCAGGACCGTCGGCGAGGACGGTTCCCGGAATGCCGAAACGTTCCATAGGCCGGGTAGTACCGGCGGCGCCGGGCACCTTGGCCTCCATCCCGTACGGAGTCCCGTCCTCCCGGAACAGGTGACCGCTTCCGACCAGGATGGTCGCTTTCTCTTCCAGGGTCATGGCCCGGATGACTTCGTCGATGTTGTCTTTTGTCAGCCGAGGCTGAGCCAGGGCCAGGGTGGCAGATAGGGTAAGAACTGCCGCAAGAAGGGTCTTTTTCATGGTCATATCAGATGTTGGTTCTTTATTCGTTCCAAAGGTCCGGAATACCGCCGAACCCACGGGGATTCTCTGCCCTCTCGGAGAAAGGAGGGCGGATTCCGGAATGGACTTCGAAAAGGACTTCGGCAGAGGCTGACATCGCCGCGGTCATTTCAGGATAAGGGCGGTCTGTGACGTCTACCAGGCCGCAATTGAAGTTTTCCCCGTCGAAACGGCCGGACATGTCTTGGTCGCTCCACTGGAAGTAACCGGTACCGACGATGGCCGGATGTGAATACGCCTGCTCCACATAATAGCGGTATGCCACTCCGCGCTGCGCCTGGCTTTCCACTTGCCAGAGCGCCTGAGCCAGGCCCCTGTCCACCGTGCCGAAATGAAACTCACCGATCAGCATCGGGAGGTCCATGACAGCCATGGCCTGGTCGAGCATTTCCTTCCCAGGCGCCTCCTCATAGCAATTGAAACTGAACACGTCGAACCGCTTGGCGCAAATCCGGAGCAGCGTCTCGTCCACATCGTCGGGCTTGCCGAACCGGATGCCCAGATTCAGGTGGTTCGGATCGGCCTGCCGGAAGATACGGCCCACGTCGGTGAGAAATCTGTCAAAGCAGTTGAAAATGAAGGTCCGTCGACTCTCATCGGTATCCGGATGCTCTTTCAGGAAAGCCTGCAATGCCGTTTTGACGGGCTTGTCTGGTCCGTCCAGAATCAATTGGCATAAACGGGATTCCTGACCGATCCAGGCCGGTTCGTTGGCGATGAAATAGCCGATCAGCCAAGGATTTCCGAGATTGCCAGCCACTGTGGCCTGAATGCTTTCTTTTAGGGTGGAAAGGTAGTCCGGACGGTAAACGTCGCAAAGGCCCATCAGTTCATTCTCCATTCCCAGGTTCCGGAGCGAAAGCAGGAACGCTTTCCGGTTCAGACCGATGATTTCTTGACTGGACCAGTTTGCGATGGTGTTCAGCCCCCAGGCATCCATCCGCCGGACGACACGGTCGGCAGCCTTTTCCTGGAAGTTGTCTCCGTACCGGCGATAGAGGTTCCATCGCGCCATGGACAGGGAACCGATCTTCTCAAGCACCTCCCCGGCAGGGACTTCTTTGTACATGCTAGGTCGATTTTCATAGTCCCGGACGTCACCGCCACCGCCATATTTCACGCAGTCCACGCCCACAGAAAGGAAAAGATAACCTTCCGGATCGACAAGCCACCAACGGCCATCGATTTTCTCTGTCCGGAAATAGCCGGTACCGTGAACCCGCTTCTGTTTATAACCGCCGTATGTAGAATATTGATATCGGTCCGCGGGCACGACTGTGTCCTCTTCAGCCTGCCAGGCCGCTCTCAATTCCTCGAGGGAATGGACCTTGCCTGGCCACTCGGTCAGGTTCGCCTGGCCGAATTCATCGAAAGCGGGTTCCGTCTCCAGATAAGCGTCGCCCGGGTCTTCGACATATAGCGTGATGTCCCTGATTTCGATGGAAGGGGTGCCGATGGCCCTGCGAAGCCGGACGCCGATGGAGTCGACCCCATGCAAGGGGCCGCGTTTTCCGCCTTCCAGATTGATCCAGCCGGTATAGCGTGCGTGATTGAAGGTGGCCGCCATGTCGTGGGCGGGATCCGGAAGATCCGTGAAGTATTTCAAGGGAATGACGATCCGGTTCCAGGCATTCGGGACATAGGACATGACCCGCAGATCATTGTAGCCGGCATCGGAGGTGAACCCCAGATAGAGTCTTTGCGGCGTGGATATCTTATACTCGACGGCCACATAGTTATAGTCATCCCAATCGGTCGGCAAGCCGGGATGGATGTCGTTCAGCGCAAACTTGGTCCCGGACACCTCTTTGTCCGGGTCGAAGGTGAAGCGTACGGTTTTTTCCTCGCATGCGGAAAGAAGGAGCAGTGCGACCGCCCCGAGAATCATCGCTGTTTTCATCGGATATCCATTTCGTAGAAGGAGGTTCGGGCAGTGATATAGAGTTTGTCGCCGACGGCGACAATACCGGACGGTCTTTCCGGAATCCGGACCGTCTCCAGAAGTTCTCCGGACAGATTGTAGATATAGACATAACCGTCAGCGATATAAACATTCTTTCCGGTGGAGGTCGCGTTGAATTCACCCGTTTGGGCGAAAGGCTTCAGGTCGGACAACGTGGCGTCGGCATTCACTTTCAGCGACACGACCCGATGGTTGTATTCGTCCGACGAGTAGATTCTTCCACCCGGAATTCCTTCGACAAGCGAACTGGAGCGGAGAAGGTCATAATACTCCGGAATGACGGTCTTTCCGTCCAATGCGACGAATGCGTATTCCGGAACATAGGTGGAGACGGAATCGAAATCGTTGAGGTCACGCCAGCGGTGTGCCGGATAATAGGCCTTGGCGATTCCACGAACCTCCTTCATAGGCTTTCTTTCCAATAATTGTACGGTTTCCTCCGGACAGTCCGGGTCAATGGAATAAACCCTGGGCTCAAAGCCGGTATTTCCCCACCCGCTGAAGGTACTGCCTGCGGCATCTGGAAGGTCCTTGGCCGGAGCATCTCCCGAATAACCCGGCTGCGGTACATATTTCACGCAGACCAGCAAACGATCTTCCGTGTCGCAGGCCAGTGACAGGACCTGCCAGGGAAGGTCGGTGACCAGGCTGGCATGACGCCGGACCGGATCCCACTTGTAGATTCGCCGCATCCGCTGCTCGCTGAAATAGACATTCCCATTGGAATCCCGCGCGATGCCTTCCACGAACTCGAAGCCACCGACAAGTTTCCGGACGCGGCCCTCATCGGCCCTTCCATTCTCCTCTCCCATGACGGTGAGCCGGGTGAACTCCCAAGGCATTACTTCTACTCCACTATCCATGTCCTTGAAAGTGACATCGGTGGTATAGCGCATCTGTGTGAAGTTGTGGACATTATAAAACTCAATGTCCCGGCAGCCCCAGGTTCTGACGGCCGTCCGGAGTGGTGTCTCGATCCAGATGACGCGGAAAAGGTACAGATTGGCGAACATCAGATGGCTGCACTCCTGCATGTCGATAGGCTGCACATCGCCGCTCTCCACCAGTTCTTCCTCGAGCTGGAGTGCATAGAAGTTCCAGTTATGGACATTCTTGAGCCGGACTTCATTGCGGACGTGATGCTCGACGGACACTTCGTACAGCGTCCCCGGCGTTTCGGTATCACTGATGTACAAGCCACTCGCCGCAAAAGCCTGGGGAGTCCAGATATCCTTGAACACACCTCCGCCCCCATTGGTGATCCAGAGAGACCAATGCTGGTTGTCGTAGGCTTTGTTCCGTGCGGAGTATGTGACCGGATTCTCCGACGTGCTCACGCCTTCAGGAATGCGTACTCGACCCGTCCTGCGGCCCAGGCTGCGGCCGATGATGCTGTTGCCGCCGAAGAACCTGACGTCGTTCATATAGGAGTCGGCCCCGGCCTGCCACTTGCAGCCCACGGCCTTGTAATTATAGGAACCTGTATCCAAACCGATGCCATTGACCGTGTTATGGCCGCCCCGAGGAGTCTCCAGCACGGGAACGGGACCGCCGAACCCGCTGAATGCCGGCGTGCTGTCCTCCAGGAAGAGTTGGGTGGAGACTGGATTCAGGCCGACCAGGACGGTTTCCGGTTGCAATACGATGGAATCGCTGACCTTGTACCAACCCTGCGGGAAATAAAGGACACGATGCTCCTTGACGGCTTTGCGGATGGCCTCCGTATCGTCAGCCACGCCGTCCCCGACAACGCCGAGGTCCTTCACGTTCGCCCATTCGGCTACTGGCGGAAGGGACGGAATATCAGTAGAAGGAAGGACCGGCGCTTTTTTCAGGGCTTCCATTTCGCAACAAGTCCTGAATTCGGGAAGAGCAGTCATGTCGTCCATATGCAGCCCGGCCGTCATCTCTTTTACTAGAAAATGCTTTCCTGGCGTGGTGAAAGACTTCCCGCTGTCCCGGAAACGGGCGAAGACGGGAACGCTGGCTCCCGTCGCATTCTTGACGCTCAACTGGTTCGGACTGAATTGTTCCCTGCTTTCGAGAATGGCGCAGTCCGTCAGATTCTCGAAGTGGCAGTCTTCCAGATAGATCTTGTCTGAACGGTCCGGCTGCAGTTCAATGCCCACCGGCGCTTTGCGGAAAGTGGCCCTGCGGATGACCAGCCCCCCTTCCTCGGTGAGGATACAGGCACGGCGCTGGCCCTCGAATGCGATATCCAGCATCGTCATCTGCCAACTGGGAGAAGTGCGCGTGGTATAGATGCCCACTTCGCCCCCGTAGAACTTCACGTCCTGGATTTCATTGCCCACATCGAAGATGCCGGCCTTGCCACTGCCGATCTCGATATTGCAGTGGGTGATGAAACTGTGCTGGGCATAATGCGTGCGCAGCGCTACAGCAGAAGGGTTTCCTTTGCCGATAACGATGTCGATATTGGACAGTGCACTGTAAAATGTGCTGGAATTGGCATCTTGTATCTGATTCTCGTCCGAAACAACAGTATGCGTGAACCAGAACAGATACTTGGCCTTCCCCTTGTCATGGGGATACTCCTTGTCAAATCCGGGAGCATGGTCTGCCAGACGGAAGACCGGACGCGTTTGCCCGTATCCGATCACACGGATGCTCCCTGGGATATAAACGGTGTTTGAAAAGGCATACTCCCCTTCTTTGACGAAGACGATTCCATGGCCATGCGTGTTTTTCAGCCGATTGACCGCTTCCTGCAATCGCGCTCCGGCATCGGCGGTCCCATCCGGTTCGAGATAAATAGCCGCATCATCCTGCGGTGCCTCGAGGAAGATGGATGGGCCTGGGTGAGGGTGTACGGATTTCTGTTTTGCCTGGATTGTCCAGGGAAGGGTCAGGATGAGACAGAGGGCTCCGAAGTGTGTCAGGAAACGGGTCATAGTCATGGTTATTGTGATTTCCGGACACAATGTTAAACAGTTCCCAGTCGATTGTCAACAGGCAGGGACATAACGCGAAAAATCCGGGACAGAAGCCCGGATTTGGGATGGAATCAACGCTTTTGGGATGGAAGATCAACTCTGCTGCAGCATCTTGGTGACACCTTCTGCATAGGTCTTGGATACGGGCACCGTATCCTTGATAACGGAAAAATGAAGTTCACCTTTGTCTGATGCGCCTGCGTAATAGGACACATTTCGAATGTTCACCACGAAAGCACGATGACAACGGACGATCTCGGGAAAAGAGGCCGTGGCATCTTGGAACTGCTTCACGGTCATACGGAGGGAGAGCGTTTCCAATTCATCCCCGTAGAGATTGATTTTCAGATAGTTCGCATCTGATTCCGCATAGAGGAAACGATGGATGTCCAGATCCACGACGCTGCTTTTGGTTCCACCTTGCAAACGAACGGTCTTCCTGGGATGCTCGGGATTCTTCCGTTCTTCCTCCGATTCCTTCTTCAAGGTCGCAGGAGCCGAGTTGATGATGATTTCCCGTTCATTGCTGGCGCCGAGAAGCTGGATGACGTACACCATTCCGACGGCGACGACTGAATATTTCACCCATAAACCGACCGACGTGGCGTTAAACGTACCATTGGGGTTTATGAAAAAATCAATGGGATTGTGCCCATAGGCGATGGACGTATAGATCAAAGAGACCGGCATGGCGATGGCCAGCGTAAGCAAGGGTGTGTAAAGCCGCTTCATCGAGTTGATCGGTCCCTCATTCCAACGGTTTTTGAAAGAGAGGTAATAGACAGGCAGGACGGCCAGGAAACTGATGATTCCATATCCCAGGGAAATCAAGGGTGTCTGCTCCGGAATATGCTTCCCTATGAGGCCCAGTACAGCCAGGACCAGCAGTGCCATCACCGCGGAATTCTTGAGTGCCAACAGAAGGCTTTGCTTATGGATTTGCATAGGAGTAGCGATTTGTTATCTGCAAAGATAACCAGAAACAACGCGATTACCGTCAAATTTCTATCCCATTTCCTTTGTTTTCATCCCAAAAGGAAGACTTGAGTCGTCAAGCCATTCGGATGAAGCCGCTATAGTCCCTTTCTCTTTTGACCAGAAGTGCCTCTTTCTGACCAGCAAGAGAAACCCAATCGGCATCTTTTTGAAAATCCAACGGGGAATCGCTATCTTTGTACAATTGAACCGCAAAACCTCTTGTCCATGGACGAAATGACTACGAATTCCGGTTATGACTCTCTTATAGAGAGCATTGGCACCCTGCTGGAGTCTGCCCGTGCCCAGATTGCCACATCGGTCAATACGATTCTTGTGCAGACATACTGGAGCATCGGCAAGTATATAGTTGAGTTTGAACAGGGCGGAGCTCTGCGTGCGGAATATGGCAGCAATCTTCTGAACAGGCTTTCATCCGATTTGACCCATCGCTATGGAAAGGGTTTCAGTCGCAGCAATATCCTCTATATGAGGAAATTCTATATCTGTTTTCCAAAAAGTGAGACAGTGTCTCACGTTTTGAGTTGGAGCCACTATTTTGAAATCCTTAAATCCGATGACCCGCTGGAAATCGGTTTCTACGCCAAGGAGTGTGAAGCCCAAATGTGGAGCGTCCGCGAACTCAAACGGCAGAAGAGCACGGCGCTTTTCCAACGTTTCGCCCTGTCTAAAGACAAAGAAGGCATCCTCCAGCTGGCCAATCAAGGCATAGAAGTCCAGAAGCCGGAAGATATCATACGCGATCCCTTCGTCCTGGAATTCACCGGTTTGCCGGAACTTCCTACCTGGAACGAGAAATCCCTTGAAGATGCCCTTGCAAACAATCTCAGCATGTTTATGCTGGAACTGGGGAAAGGCTTCGCTTTCGTGGGGAGGCAATATCACATTCCCCTTGGAGGACGGCATTTCCACGTCGATCTCGTGTTCTATAACGTAATCCTGAAAGCATACTGCTTGATCGACTTGAAAAAGGACGGCGTACAGCATGAGGACATTGGCCAGATGAATCTCTATCTCAACTACTTCAAGCATGAGGTCTGCACTGAAGGCGACAACGAACCCTTCGGCATCGTCCTGGGCGCTGAGAAAGACCGACTTACCGTACAATACGCACTTGAAGGTATCAACAACCAACTCTTCGTAAGTCGATACCAACTGTACTTGCCCGACAGGGACGCCCTCAGCCGCGAAGTATATCGCATCATTGAAGCCCACGCAAAAGAAGAAGGCTCCTCAGACTCTATCGAGCATGATTATTCGCTATGAATTGCCCCATGAAAATGGACTCGGGTCAAAAGAAAATGAGGGTTAAGGGAATCGGTATAATATGGTCCAATGATATAGATATACCATACTGAATGTACAGGTATGAATAGTCCCGATTCCATAGGGTAATTGGGTGTAAAATGTACAAACTGACGGGATCCTTTGGAAGCCGCTATAATCCTTTTCTTTTGAGCAGAAAGACGGTATTTACCGCTTGTAAATCCGGAGGAAATTCTTACCTTTGAACCTGGGCATGAGAATGACCCAGAATTGGTAGAAAACGATTGCTTTTGAACATCAATTTCTTGTGCAAGAGCAAGTTGCGAAAGACGTCACAGAGGCGTTTGTACATGCAAATTTATACAGTTTGGTAGCAGTTTTTTCACGAGTAGTGCGTACCACATTTCTACCACGCTCTTTGTAACTCATTGATTATCAATTAATTTAACATTCTGCATCGGAAAATATCCACTCACCGATTCCCTTCCCCGTAGGCTCGCCTTTAGGCTTGTCTTCTTCCGTCCAGCGGTCGATGTGCTTCTTGCATTTTGCGGCTTCCTCTTTGGTGACGGTGCGCATCCATTCGACATTAGGCGGCAGCGCCTTAGTGCGAAGTATGGCCGGATTCTCGATGAAGGCTTCAATGCTGCCGCAGAGATAGATGATCTTCTTGCGGGTGGCCGGGTTATTGAGCGCGTTTTCCAGTCTGGTGAGCCAGCGGAGGTTCTCAGGCCGGTTGTTGCAACGATTGGTATCGATGTGGTCAACAACCATGTGAGGCTCGGGCTCCGGGCCATGGAAGGCCGTGCAGACAACCTGATGGACACGGATGTTGCCGGTGAAAATCATATAGCCGTTGTCCGGATTCTTGGTGCCGAAACTCCAGACGTTATCCAGCTTACTGGGCCGGCTACCTTCTTTGGGAAGGCGGCAGATGGCACCATTGTCACGGGCCTGGTATCGGCGGTCCTTGTATTCACATTCGCGGACCTCAGTAAATTGGTTCAGAAGTTCTTCGTTTTCCATCGGCATAATTAGCTTGATCGTTATTCGACTTTATCCCGGTTAATCAGGTCACAATCTTCCGGACGTTCGTCCATTATCCAGTATTTGTAGTTGCCGAAGTAGAAGTAGCTGTAGGTTTTGCCATAGAATTCTCCGGGCACACTGTGCTCCTGGATGTATTTGGCGAACCATAGGAACTCTTCTTTGTCTTCGTATTCCTTCAGCAGGCAGTACCAGTGAGGAATTTGAGGCATTGTCTTGGCAAAGTGCCATTCGGCCTGGTGAATGAAGTCGAGCAGGCGCAATTCATCCTCTTCCAGCTGCCGTCTTTTGAAATATTCTTCTCTGGACACGAATTCAACGTGATAGGTCCAACCATCCAACTGGCACTCCCGGGCACCTCCCGGAAGAAATTCGGGATCAGGGACAATGTCTATCATCTCACCGGTTCGTTGTGAGCGTTCCAGCGCCCGGCACATCTTCTTTTCGGGGATGGAGCCATCATAACCTTTGAAAAGAACAGCACCGCCCAATCTCCTAAAATAATCTTCATATTCTGGCGGGACAGAACCATCCCATAGCGACGAATGCTGAATCCAGTCGAGATAATCCCGGCCGGATTCAAAACATGGCACTATTCCTGCCCAAGATGGGTGTTGTTTCTTCACGTTCTTCTTATCAGTCTAACAAGTTTCCTTCAGTCTCGCTTTGTTTTTCTTCTTTTGCGGCCGCTGCCCTTTCTTCATCATTGAGAATTTGTTTGGTTTTGATGGCATTCGGGTCACCATCCTCGCCCACAAACTTACTGAGAAGCCAATGATAAACATTGGATGCACCGGCTCCGGAACCCATCGTAACAACGTAAGCCTGTTCAAATTCCCAGCCAAGTGTACCCATGTAGTTCATGGCATCAACCATAGAGTTGAACTCCTGAACCTTGCCGTCAGCATCTACCATGCGGTTATCTCCAAAGAACTTTCTTTCCTGTCCGAAATCAACGGAAACGGTAACCTTTGTGCTGAGGAACTTTTGGGTACCAAGGAGTTCACAGTAGACCTTGCTTTGTGCAGAGGCCGACAGAGCAAAGAGGAATAAAGATGCAGCGATAATAACAATACGTTTCATAACGGTAATGGTTTTGATTTGGTGGCAAAGTTACTATGAATAACTGACAGGTCTTGTCAGGCGCAGCAATTCCTCCGAAAAAAACTTAGTATAATGCCAAGATTTTTATCTCTCAAATGAGAGCGCCTCATCAATTAGCACATCACGAGCCATCCCCACATGGTGCTGAATCTTCTTGCCGTTTTTACGAAGCTTTATTTCTACATTGTATAACATTTCACATGGCGCTTCATATGATGGGTCAAGACAGAATAATGATGTCACCTCCTCATCTTTTCTCTTGTAGCCTACAGCCAAAAGAGCATGCCCTCCGCCACCGCGATACCGGAATGCAATTTCTACTGGCCTATTTTTAACAATCTCGTCTGCGATGAATTCAATCAAGGCATCCTTGTCCAGGTATGGACTGTTCTTCTGCCCCTTGGTTTTCAATAATTCTTTACGATGCGTATCATCTCTGCCTGAACTTGCGTACCAGGAAGTGACGTACGAACTAAACGCATGGGCAAGTTTATTCTGGATATCCTCCAAAGTGTATCCATATCTGAGGAGAACGGTCTCAGGTTCTTCTCCACTCTTTGGAATCTTATAGAAGAATTCACGGATTAACCGTCCGATGCCATATCTTCCGTCAACCTTATTGACTATATCCAAATCTGTGAGTTCGTCTTTTGATACTTTTCCGGCAGCTATAAGCCCCATCATTAAAGAGTAAACAGTGCAAGCGCCATCCAGTTCTCCTTGCCTAAGATGAATCGCGCCGGCATCTTTTATCTTAAGAAATCTGGTCCCGTCTTTCTTCATGCTTCTCTGTTTGATTCTAATTATCCAATTCCTTCTTCAAAAACGCTGTGACGATATCAATCCCATACTCGGAACTGCTGGTCGGGCAGACGGATACCAGTTCCCAGCCTTCTTTCCCAAGTTTGCGTACTTCGGTCATCATCTTGCCCACTCCTGAAGGAGTAGAGGCATCAATGTGTTTATAGTCAAACTTTTTCATATTTATACTAATGATTTCTCTTTTTCTTTTCAGGAACCCTTTGGATTGAAACCTCAATGTCAGAGCAGGAGAAGACCGGGCCAACCCCATCAAGGATAAGTTTTAGCCATTCTCTATCGGGTTCAATGCGCATTTCATACAACCAGCACATACTGGGGTCGTAGCCAAAAGTATCAACTTCCACGCAATTGTTGAGTTGCCAGCGGGTAGTATATTCCCCATCTGCATTGTTCGCCCATCCGTGCCATAGAGAAAGAATTACGACACGGTCACTGAAAACGGTGAAGCTATCTACTTCAGAGTCGTGGAATTCGTAATTAGGCCCCAATATCCTCATAACCTTCTCAATGCCCTTGATGCGCGGATAAAGGTCAATGGGAATGCAGCAGTTGTATTTAGCGATCGTGCTCCACTGTTCAACTATTCTCTTAAGCGGCCAACCGGCACTAATGCTCAATGCACTTGTGCTGGTAAAGAAATACTCTTCGCGGCCCTGAATAGCCATTTTGTTTTTCTTGATGTAACGGCGGTACTCGGTACTGGCCTTCCCTCCGTTGAGAACAATCATCTGGATTGTAGGATTCTTATTGATGAATCCCGCGAGGTCGTTGAACTCAATATCCTTAATATTCGCGTCCAGGCTTCCTTCTCGGTCAGCCGATGCACAAACATCCCAAAGGGCAATACGGTGCCGGAAAAGAAGCCCTTTCTTTTCTTCATAGGTGTCTGGGACAGTCTCCCCAAAGACACCGGCAATTACCTTCCAGAAAAGGTTCTTGGGATTACCATAGTACTCCTGTCGTTTGATGGATTCATCGCTTGGAAGGGATCCCAGTATTAGGATTCGTGGCTGAGGACCGACTAGCGGCGCAAGGCCATGTTTGTGATTATTTCGCATACTCATTATTTCATTGGTGTCCAGTGTTGGCAGCAATACTTCTCATACCAACGTTGCTTTTCAGGAGTATTACGCTCATCATACTCACTGATGATGCAACCAGTAAAGAGATCTTCTCCCATTTCTTCAATTACTGGCAGCAGCTCCAAATTGTTCGTAAAATGCGCAGGAATAGCTCTCCGTCCCAGCAGGCATCCCATGATATTACCGCAAATGGCACCGGTGGAATCACTGTCTCCGGAATGGTTCACAGCACTGATGACAGCGTCCTCAAAAGAGTCTCTGTGCTTAATAGCACTGTAAATAGCAATGGCCAGAGCTTCATGTCCTGTCCAGCCGCCTCCTATGGCCTCAATGGCAAGAGGATCCGACGTGTTTTCATGGGCAGATTCGATGGCCTGGACAATGAGTTTCCGCAGCGTTGCCACATCTTTCGACCAAAGCTCCCCATATGGCTTGTTTCCATCCTCTTCTGAAAGAATATCCGGCAGTGCGCGAAGTCCCTTTTCCACAGCTTTTTCAATGGATTCTGTCCCGGCCAGTAGTTCCATTAAGATGTGATTCAGAACCGCAGACGGTATAAAACCCAGTGGATGCTTGTGAGTGATCCTAGCGGCCTCAGCTGCGCACATGTCACAATAAGCCATATCCCCGTCAGCATAGCCATGGATATAGTTCAACAGGGCTAAAGGAGCCGTGCGCATGACTCCCCCACAGCCGCAGCTATTGTTCTCTGCACGTTTCCCAGAAGCTTCTGTATGAAGGGCAGACAGACAGGTATTTCCCGGTGCCCGACGGACGTATAGCTCCGGCACGTCCATGAGCCAGGTATAGCAGCGGTCAAAGCCGTACGCATCCTTCTCAGGTCGGCATGATAGTTCCTGTGTCTTGAGCCAGTCTTGATAGGAATTCCAGCAATAGGTATCAATACGTCCCATGATACCACGCATGCTGCCGCGCGTCATTCCCAGAAGGATACCCGCCGCCGTAAACAGTGACATCTGGGTATCATCAGAAATAGGCGCCACTCCCCTTCTATCCAGCTCATAGCGCGTGATACCATGCTCCCCATAGCGTGAACGGATCTGAGGCCACGAGCTAAACTCTACGGCATAACCCAGGGCGTCGCCAACGGCACCACCCACCATACAGCCCAAAACCCGGTCACGATTTAGTGCTGACTGTTTGGGATTAGGCTCACGCATCTTAGTCTGCCATCATAATACATTTGATGTACTGCTGGTTCTCCGGGTCCTGCAGGTCAATCTTAAGCTTGCAGGTGGGGCAAACTGCGGGAACGCTCTCATCGCGGTCAGCGGGAACTTCCTTTCCAACTTCGCTCATCAGGATTCCCTTCATTACCTCGAACTCTTTGCCGCATTTGGGGCATTTGATTGTATATATCTGGGCCATATCTGTGTTTGGTTTGGTTATCAGTTGCAAAGTTAGTTAGGAAAACTGTCAAGTCTTGTCAGTTGGCGTCAGGAAATCCATTCAATCCTTAATAATTCCCAGAAACAGTCAAAGCAGGCGCGGACATCAGCCCCGGCATCGTGAGCTCCATCGAAGTCGTGGCCGAAGAGATGGCGGTACAATTCCTCCAGCTTGGGCCACTTCCATTCGTTAGGATATGGATTGTCCGGAAAGCCCAGTTGCGTCAGATCCTTGGTGTTCTTCATCGTGCAGTAGCCGTTCTTGGAGAGAATGCTACAGGGCATCCCGAAACGCTTGGATTCAGCATCAATGCAATGGGCATCAAAGTCTAGGTTATGGGCCACTATAAGGCCTGCACGATCTATTTCTCTATTGAGGACGTGGAGAACAGTCTGGGGCTCAGTCCCCTGCTCCCTGGCAATCTTTGTGGTGATACCGTGAACGGCCACCGCTTCTGCAGGAATAGTGAAGCCCACAGGTTTGACAATGCGTGATGCAGAGCGCAGGATATTCCCCAGTCCGTCCGAGACAATCCAGGCAGCCTGTACAATGTGCGGCCAATCCGGATGCTCCAGGATATTGTACCTGATCGGGAGCCCGTCGGTCTCGACATCGACAAACAATATGCGCATTGCCTTGAGGTCCATCTACTTCAGAAGCATGATTAGGAAAAAGATGAAGAAGCCAAGCAAGACGAGCTCCCAGATGAGTCCGCCCCAGCTGAACTTCTTGGGCGCAGGGGCCGGTACCGGCTCCTCTTCCTGGACTTGCTGCCGCTTTGCGTACGCATCAACCTCGGCAATCTTCTGGTCCACGATACGCTCCAGCCTCTCAATGCCGGCGTCAAACTCTGATTGCTCCGCATAGAAGGCCTGCTCGGTTTCGTCCAGCTCGTCAGGGCCTATCTCTCCACCGGTAGGATCTATACCCGTGGAATAGTATTCGTCAAGGGCCTCTTGTGTATGGTCTCTACTCATATGCTACTCCACTTTCTTGTAACCGTTCTTGATGATTCGAAGGATCTGCTTCCCGTACTCAGAAACTGTGGTGTGGAGTACATTCGGGTACATGGCATCCATTTCTTTCAAGTCTTTAGGGGCTTTCCACGCAAGCTGGCTCATTTCCTTCTTTTTCATAATCAAGTCACGGGTGCATCCTTCTTTCTTTGCTTGCCTTCTACGGAACTCATCCAGCTGCTCATAAACATATTGCGCGTCGTAGATAACCTTCTCCTGCGGCTCTGTTTTCGAAGAATCCAGGACCTCTTTCACCTTCTCAAGTGGCCACTTCTCTTTCATCTTAGCCAGGTACTCATCCACGTCAGGATCTGTGATAATGGACTTGCGGGTAATTTGTGTTGAAAGGAAAAGGCCTTCAAGGGAACGGCAACGGCTAAGAGCAACGTAAGCCTGCCCTTCTGCGAAGCATCTCCGCAGATTCACTACGGCTTTGTCAAATGTCTGGCCCTGGCTTTTGTGAATTGTAATGGCCCATGCCAAGATGAGCGGGAACTGCTCATACGTTCCTATTACCTTTGAGTAAATCTCCTGCGTTTCGGGATTGATTTCCGGGACCTCATTATTCCAGTGGCCCATCTTGACGTCAATCAACTTTCCAGCAGCCGTTTTCACTTTGATAGAATGCTCGTTCAGAGAATCTACAACCCCAAGTGTGCCATTCATATAGCCTTCTTCCGGCCTGTTCAAAACAAACATCACTTTAGCGCCCTTCTTGAGGGTAAGATGCTCATCTGCCGGAAGGTCCATCTTTGGATACTGCCTGTCAATAAAGCCGTGGTATGTATATGCATTCCCGGGAAGCTCTTCCAGCTTGCTCGTGTTAATAGCATACGCCTGACGCCTATGCGTGGTCAATTGGATAGCCTCCGGATCAAACTTGGTCCTATAGCGGCTGTTTAGAATTAATATGTCCGAATTCGCGACCTTATTGTCACGGACACGGTTCAGCAAACTGATAAATAGCTTATCTGCCTGGCGGAATATACGGTCAAACTCAAGATACAGATAGTCAACCTTCTGAAGGACGGAACTTGCGAAGAAATAGGACGAATAGTAATGCTTGTAGACGATTTCCGTTTCCTTTTCATCCACGACCGGGGGGATCTGTTTCAAGTCCCCCATCATCACTATCTGAACTCCACCGAATGGCTTATCAATGCGCCGTATCTTCCGAAGACGGGAATCAATATGGTCCAGCAAGTCCGCCCGCACCATGGAGATTTCATCTATCACAAGGGTGTCCAGTTTCTGAATCCAAAGCTGAGCTCCTGGAGACAACTTCATCCTTCCATCTGAGCCACCAGGGACAAACGCAATTGTATTGAATCCCAGAAAGGAATGGATAGTCTGTCCTCCGGCCTCCAATGCGGCAATCCCTGAAGGCGCCACTACGGACATCTTCTTCTTGGTATTCTTGACGAGCTCCTTGAGGAATGTCGTCTTACCGGTACCGGCCTTACCGACAATCAAGAGGTTCTTAGAGGTCTTCTCAATAATCTGCATCGGGAAATAATCCTTTGTAAGTAATTGATTATCATGGACCTGCAAAGTTATGCAAGTTTCCTTTTCTTTATCATTAATCATTGAAAAATTGCAAGATAACGATATCTATCTAGAAGAATTCAAAATTAGAGAAACTGTTCTTTTATCATTATCGGGCTCATCATCCTAGTTACCAAAACCGATACAGATGAAATGTTTTTAGTAAATTCACACGAATAAGTAATGGTTTTAAAAATGTCGTTAATTCGTTAGCTCTAAAACTACTCATCTTCTAGTATTATTCTTAACATCTTCTTTTACAGGATTTTAAACTTGATATTTGCCTTTTTTAGTCAAATATCATGAAAAGAAAACCTTCTCAGATTCCCGGACTGGACAGGATACTGCCGCTCTAATCCCGTCTACCGCTTCCCCGTCATCGGCGAAGCGACCTACCTCATCCTTGCAGTGAAATCGAGCGTTGTTTCAATGAAACCGTCGAACAGATTATAAGGGCAAAGAGTGTGATGCGGTGATCAAGTCATTTAAGCTGTTTTGTGAAGCCGAATGCACTTTCGGTGATATTACCGTCGCTTTCCTGACCGCCTTATCTCCACTGTACCAGGGATCATCTTGAAGAAGTCATCGCTAAACTGGAGAAGTAAGATCATATTGAGAACGGGCCGCACCGATTGCAGCGCAGCCCGTTCTTAAGTATCCAAGCATTTCAAAAAAACCGAATTACTCTGTTCCCTTCTTCGCCGACTTCTTCACTTCCTCGTGATAGAAGTAGTTGGCCATCACGGGCGGCTGTCCGAAAGGACTGCGCTTGGAGTCATCGTCCCGTACATAGAGCATTCCTTCGCGGGCGGTATATTCCCGCAGGCTCGCATCCAGCACCGTCCAGTAGCTGCGGTCCCATTTGGAGTAGATACGGTGGTAGAGTTCATCAAGTTCTGGATGATTCTCGTGAATCCAGTCCAGGATGACAGGCCGGTAGTCTCCACGCAGGTTCAGGTTCTCCAGCCAGACCAGGACCCCACCGACGCCCTGGACCAGATAGACGAGAAGGGCTACGACTGGCCCTTTATGGCTGATAACCGCAAGGTGTTCAAGATTGGTGCCACCTTCTCGTCGGCCACCAAACGCCTGGAGAACTGGGTGGTGGCGTAGGCCTGACCTGTGTAAAAATCAAGCTGCGTCTGCCGGCAATGAAGCCCTATAATGCTTCTTTACTTAAATAATAAAGGAACTTTGCGTTGCCTAAGATATATCGTCGCCACATTCTTCTCGGTTCCTTGATCAGTCGGTAGAGCCATTCCAAGGAATGTCTTTGCCACCAAAGGGGCGCCCGTTTTACGGTGCCGGCATAAAAGTCGAACACGGCACCGATAGTTCCGCAATGGCAGTGGATGTTTAGTTCATCCCAATGCCGATATGCCCATTTCTCCTGTTTGGGAGCGGTCATACCTATCCAGAGCAGGTCCGGGTCGGCATGATTGATGGCCCCAATCATCGCCAGGTTGTCCTCATCCGAGAACTCTGGCTTAAAAGGTGGAGAATAGGTAATAACCTCCAGATGAGGATAATCGACAGCCGCCCGTTCCCGAATCAAGGCCAGCACCTTTTCACTTGAACCCAGAAACATCACCTTTCGCTTTTCACTTTTTCTTTCGAGCCGATTCATCTCGAAAGAAAACAAGTCCCATCCTGCTATGCGTTCCTCGGGCTGGCTCTTCGCCTTCAACCATCGGCAGGCTTTTACGATGCCGGCGCCATCCGGAATCAGATAATCCCCCTTGCTCAGTGCCTCGGCAAACGCCTCGTCCTCTTGAGCTGTATTATAAGAGTGGGCATTGATGGTATTGATGAGTATCTTCCCGACAGGAATCCTGTCAAGCTCAGACTGTGAGCAGACTATCTTTAGCGTTTTGAGTTGGAGTGACATGAACAGGCGGTATAGATGTTATTGAGTTTGTCTATATAAGAATCTGCGTCGAAGTGCTCGTATATGTAGCTGCGTGCCGATTGGCTCATCTGTTCCAGCCTGTCCCTGTGAGTATGCAGATAAGTAATCGCATCCACGATGGACTGTGCATCTTTTACTTTGATGAGTATCCCATTTTGCCCTTCTGTTACAACCGATGGAATACTGCCGACAGGCGTAATGACAGGAACCACTCCGTAGCTCATACATTCGAGCAGGGACATGGGAAGTCCCTCAAAGAAGGTGGGCATGGCAAGTACATCAAGGCTTTGCAGGAAGGTTTTTTTGCTCTCTCCACTAACTATTCCGGCATACACAAACATGTTTCCGAGCTGGTTGCTGAACTGCGGCAGATATTGACCTTCCAGCTCTTCCGCTCCCGCTATTTTAAGACAGAACGGGATTTGGCTCTCTTTTAACATACAGCACGCCTGCAAAAGATAGTCCATACCTTTTGTAGGGGCTATACGGCCAAGATAGCCTATGGTTAGAGGAGTTGAAGCGTCTTTGTATTTGCGCTGAAAAGTTTGGGCATCTTTCAAGTCTATGCAGTTTGGCAGTGATACCACGTGTTTCGCATGGAATCTCTTTCTAAGGGTCTCAGCCTCCGTCTCGCTCAGCGCAATGAAAGGCACATTCCAGGAAAATACGTATTTTAACATCTGTCGGAAAGGAAATGGGATTCTTTCGGATGTAAGATAAACCCCACCATGAATGTGTATGACCATCCTGTTCCCATTCTTGAGTGCCGCACGCATAAAGGGCGTATCCCGTATGATGCTTGGCTTCTCCAACGGGAAGTTATAATGTACGAGGGTATCAGGGTAAGTCTTTAGAAGGCGTTTCCAGTCTTGAAATCTTCGTATGACAGCATTTACCCTATGAATGCCACCCTTTTCGCCGTCCTTCCGTCCCAATTCAAAATGCACATAGTCTTGATGCGGGTTGTTCTCTATGATGAATCTCGTCACAGAGGACAAACCACTGACATTCGTCATCGGGTCAAGCGAGGGTGAGGTGATGATGATTCGCATAACTTTAGACTTTACACCTTGTCTTCGTTTCGGTAAAGATGCTTTCCAGCTGCTCTCTTGTGAAGCGTTCCTCCTCGGGGTATAGTTTCGATTCGTGTTCCAGAATTTGGTCAATTGTCCATTTGAACTTAATGGGTTTAGCAGGAACTCCACCTGCTATACAATATGGTGGTATGTCTTTTGTAACTACAGCTCCTGCGGAAATAATAGCCCCTCTTCCTATAATTACGCCACAAAGTAGAGTTACATTCATACCTATCCATACATCTT
>Ga0310690_10004307_pt1 | contig 20329 bp, 20 predicted proteins | sample AusTroGonzalo_MG_2_FD_207661 | JGI IMG/M metagenome (GOLD analysis project Ga0310690, IMG submission 207661) | Bovine rumen microbial communities from tropical cattle in Woodstock, Queensland, Australia - Gonzalo_04 (v2) (version 2) | ecosystem: Host-associated > Mammals > Digestive system >...
GGGCTGTACCCCTTCTTATGATGAATATAGCTGACGAACTCACGGATACCGCCCTGATAATAGAAGGTTTTGTCCTTGATCTTCTCAGGGTTGCGCTCATCTTTCAGTTCGATGTTCACGCCCGCGTTCAGGAAGGCCTGTTCTCTCAGCCTTCTGGCCAAGGTATCATAGTCATAGACGTCGGTATCCTTAAAGACCTCTTTATCCGCTTTAAAGAGTACCTCTGTGCCCTTCTTCGTCGACTTGCCGATCTTCTCCAGATCGGTAACGATCTTGCCGCGCTCATAGCGCTGATAATATATATCCTCGCCGTCACAGACGCGAACCTCCAGCCATTCGGACAGAGCGTTGACAACAGAAGCGCCCACGCCGTGCAGACCGCCGGATACCTTATATCCGCCGCCGCCGAACTTGCCGCCGGCGTGCAGGACGGTAAAGACTACCGTCACCGCCGGCAGTCCCATCTTCGAATTTATGCCTACGGGGATGCCGCGGCCGTTATCCTTCACGCGGATGATCTCACCGGGCAGGATGCTGACGTCGATCTTGGAGCAGTAGCCCGCCAGCGCCTCGTCGATCGAGTTGTCCACGATCTCATACACGAGGTGATGCAGACCCCTCTCACCGGTCGAGCCGATATACATACCCGGGCGCTTACGGACGGCTTCCAGACCTTCCAGCACCTGAATCTCATCGGCGCCGTATTCGCCCTCTACTTTCGTCATCTTCTCATCATCTTCGACGTCTACGGTCTTGATCTGCGCCTCGCGCGCTGCTTCACGCGCGTCATCTATCGGCTCCTCTGCCCTGCTGAGCAGCTCATCGACCGCTTCTTCTACACTTATGATTCTTTCTTCTTTCTTATCCAAGCTGATAACCTCCAATATTTCGGCTCCTTTGAAAGGGAGCTGTCACATCCCTAAAGAATGTAACTGAGGGATTGTATAATTGTTTGAACGAAGCGCGTCATCATGATCCGTTAACGCTTCTTTTTTTCACATCTTTGAAAGCGGACAAAGAACGGCACCAGCACGATCGCAAGGATCATATATACGATCGTCATCAGAAACATCGCAATAAGATTCAACTGCGTCATCCGCGACAGCAATAATAAATTCGTCCCGATGCTCAGCGCCGCCCATAATGCTGTCAGGATCAGAATCCCCGGCAGATATTTTACTCTGAACTTTGCTTGACAGTGATAGCATTCTTCTGCACGGTCGGTATTCCTTCGCCCTTTGAAGATATTCTGACGAAGGATCCTGACAATATCGCCGTATCGGTATATCGTTCCGCACTGCGGACAGGTAGGCAGTCTGAACATCTTATTCAAAATTGCTCAGATCATATCTGAATTCTGCTTTCTCGGGTTCTTCCGATACTTCCGCAGCACTGCTCTCGCGTACGGGAATATCTTTGAGATCCCCTACCGGCACGGTATGTCCCTCTGCTGCGCCGCTCGAGATATTCTCGAAGCGGTCAAAGCTCTTTGTCCCGCCGTCGGTATCGGAAACGGCCTTGCGCTCTTCTTTGATCGCAGCAAAGACGTCGGCGTCTATCGCGGGCTTATATTCTTCATCACCCAGCACGATGTCGTCCACAAAGGCCGGAACCACTTTCGACGTAGTCGCCATCGTCGGATCGGGATCCGCATCCGCTTCTACCATCTGTGTATCATACAAGGAGTCCTGGAACTTCTTCTTCGGCTTCAGGCGAATGAACAGCGGCGTACACAAATAGAAGATGAAGTACGGCACCGCCACGATCAGCATGAACCAAAGATTCTCACGATCCGTCAAAAGCAGATAGTATAGCAGCGCCATCACTGAGAACGCGACCGTAAAGAAAAAGAGGATCAGAATCGTCTTGTTGATATGCACATTAGATTCTTTCTTACATCTTTTGCAGTAATATTCTCCCTTACGGCGCATGATCAGCGTACCGACATAAGAGATATTTTTGCCGCAGTACGGACATTTTGTATTAACCATGGTATTTCCTTTCCCATCCGCTGCAGATTCTTATGCGGATGAGTTATTATTTCATAAATAAATGTTTTACTTCCAAGTTCTTATTTTATATTTCTTACTTTTTATTTAATCCTTCATTCTTCCCAGTAAGGTTGCCGCATTCAGCGGTGAAAGATAAACCGAATATTCTCCGTCAAAGTCATAGAGGATGAAGGACTTCGGCAGCTCATAGCTGCTGACGTTGACGATGCGGTTCTCTCGCTCGCACACGCGCAGAAAGTCGCGGGTATGCTTCGATACCGTACCGGTATCCATATCATAGATTCCGACGATCTTCTCTATCTCGATCGAGGTATCCTTACCGAGGTACAGATACTTCATCGCCATCAGCCCGTCACCGTCCCGTCCGAGAGATAAAAGACCTTTCCGTTCTGCAGCTGTTCCTTATTGCTCTCTTCACAGCAGGTTACGAACACCTGATACCCGTCCACTTTGTTGAGCAGAAAGTCCTGCCGCGCGTTATCCAGTTCCGACAGCACATCATCGAGCAAAATGATCGGCCTCTCCTCATTCTTTTCATACAGGAGCTGCGCTTCGCTGAGTTTCAGCGACAGTACTGCCGAGCGCTGCTGTCCCTGTGAACCGTAGCGCCGCGCAGAGATTCCGTTGATCTTTATATCCAGATCATCACGATGCGGTCCGATCGAAGTATAACCGGAGCTGTAGTCCTCATGCCGCGACGCCTGAAAGGCCGCGAGCATCTTCTCTCTCAGAACGTCAATGCTGTCCTCTTCCTGCGCTTTTTCGGTCGATAGATAAGTAATATCCAGCTCCTCCTTTTCCCGCGAGATGCCGCGGTGAAAGACCTTTGCCGGTTCTCTCAGTCTCTTGAGATAATCAAAGCGCTCCTTTAATATCTGCGCTCCGATCACAGCAAGCGAATCATCCCAGATCGAAAGGGTTTCTTTGAGCTCCTTATGCTTATATATATCCTTGAGTAAAGCGTTGCGCTGATTGAGAACCTGCGTATACTTTGACAGCATCGAAGCATATCTCACACGGTGCTGACAGATCGCCGCATCCAGAAATCTTCTCCTGACATTCGGTCCGCGCTTGATGAGCGTCAGATGCTCGGGTGAAAACACGACCGCCGAAAATACCTCCGTCAGATAAGATGACGACGCTCGCTCTACACCGTTGAGATGAATCTGCTTGCGATCGCGGCCGAAGGCTATATCGGCGCTTTGTTCCCTCCCGCCGGAATGAAAGAACATGTTCAGACGGAAGAAGCTCTTTTCAAAGCCCACCATTTCGCTCTCTTTCGCTCCGCGAAAGGAATGCCCGCCGCAAAAGAGCCACAGCGCTTCCAACAGGTTTGTCTTGCCCTGCGCATTTTCTCCGTAAATGACGTTGACGCGGTCAGCCGGAATGATCGTGTTATTCTTTAGATTTCTGAAATTTTCAAAGCTCAGTTCCTGAACAATCAATCCGCAACCTCTATCGTTCTGTCCTGATATGTTACCGTATCACCGGATCTGATTTTTTTACCGCGCATGGTGCATACTTCGCCGTTGACCTTTACCTCACCGTTTTGAATCAGGTACTTTGCCCTACCGCCGCTGTTGCACATACCGACGAACTTCATCAGATTATCCAGCCGGATAAATTCTTCATTTATCGTAATCTTTTCCATATTTTCATTTTATGCGGGCATCGCCCACCGATAACTCTCATTTTTTTCGTTATTCTTATTCCGCCGCTAACCGCATCGGCACTACGAGGAAGGTGAAGCTCTCGCCGCTCACCGGCTTGATGATCATCGGCGACAGACTTCCGTTGAGGATCACTCTGACTTCATCGGTATCGGAATTCTTCAGCGCGTCGAGCAGATAACGGTTATTGAAACCGATCTCCACATCCTTGCCAATCACCTGAACGGGGATCATATCGCTCGCGCGGCCGACGGTCGTCGAACACGACAGCTTGATCTCATCGCCCGAGATAGCACAGCGCACCGGAGACTGAATCTTTTCGTTCGTCAGCAGCGACATTCTGTCTACCGCTGCAGCCAAGATGCGCGTATTGATAACGAACTCTGTACCGGCAGCCTTCGGTACGGTCGTCTTGTAGTCTAAGAAGTTGCCCTCGATCAGTCTTGAAATAATGCTGTATTTCTCGATCTTCAGGATAATATGACGCTGACCGATCTTCATCTCAACATCTTTCTTAGTATCGGTGATCAGCTTGAGGATCTCGCTCTGTGTCTTACCGGGGACGACGAACTTCGTATTCAGATCACAGTCCACATTTTCTTCACGGATCGCCATGCGAAAACCGTCGACTGCCACGATGCGGAAGATACCGCCGTCAATATCAAAGAGCGAACCGGTATAAATCGGCTTTGCCATGTTGTCCGATACGGCAAAGATCGTCTGACGGATCATATTCTTCAGAATCTCTGCATTGATGGTCAGACAGTTCAGCTCCTCTACCGCCGGAAGCTCGGGATACTCGGTCGAATTGATGCCTACGATCTGATAGTCCGCAGCGCCGGAATGAATATAGGTGATCAGTCTGTCGTCGGTCTCGATATTCACGATCTCTTCCGGCAGCTTGCGGATAATTTCATTGAAGAGTCTGGCAGAAACGACGATCTCTCCTTCTTCAATAATACTCGCTTCCACCTCGGTGATGATACCGATCTCGAGATCATAGCCGCTGATCTCCAGCTTGCTGCCGTAGGCCTTGATGAGAACGCCCTCCAGCGCGGGAATCGTCGCTTTTGCCGATACGGCTCTCGATACGTTGCTGACCGCAAATGATAAATCCGATCTCATGCACTTGAATCTCATAGTAGTAATCCTTTCTTTATCTGACACAGATTCTGTCAATGTAATGATATGATATATTAATTATTTAGTAGTATTAGTAGGGGGTGTGAAAATGAGGAAATCTCCTTTATCCCGCATTTTGACTGTCTTTCTTTCCTATACTTCTTTCCAAACATTAAGGAAAACTCGTCCCTTCTCCCCTGCTCCTTTTATTTTATCAACATGATGTGGAAGAATGTGGAGAGAATATCTGTGAATTGATAGAAAAAGTAATGGTAAGAAAATGTTCTATCTCTCCCGAATATTTTTGATAATATCCTCTACGGTATCACGCAGCGCGGGATCGGATTTGATATTCTTTTCTACCTGCTGAACGGTATAGACGATCGTGCTGTAGTGACGGTCGCCGAATTCTTTACCGATCGCTTCCATCGACAGGGTCGTCAGCTCTCTGACGATATAGATCGCGAGCTGACGCGGCTTATTGATGTTGGCGCGGCGGGACTTTTGCGAGCGGATGTCGTCGCTGTCAACACCGAAGGTGCGGGCGACCTCATCCACGATGCGTTCCACCGTCAGTTCCGGAGGCGTATCATCGTTGAGAATCTCCGAGATAGCCTCGTTGACGGTCGTCAGGCTCGGAACCTCTTTTGTCAGATTATATTTTGCCATCAGCTTTTTGACGACTCCTTCGAGCTGTCGAATGTTGGTCTTGAGCTTCTGCGCAATATATTCGCACAGATCGTTGGAAAGATTCAGCCCGATGATCTCGGCCTTGCGGCGAATGATCGCGATGCGGGTCTCCAGATCCGGCGGCTGAATATCCGCCAGCAGTCCCATCTCAAAGCGGGAGCGCAGACGCTCGGTCAGCACCTTGATCTCTTTCGGCGGTCGGTCGGAACTGAGGACGATCTGCTTCTTTGCGTCATACAGCGCGTCAAAAGTATGAAAAAATTCTTCCTGCGTGCTGTCCTTACCGCCGATGAATTGAATATCATCCACCAGCAGAACGTCCGTCTGGCGATACTTCTGACGGAACTGGGCGGTCGTCTTATTCATGATGGACTGGATGATCTCGTTCGCAAAATCCTCGCCCTTGATATAGATGACGTTACAGTCCTTCTTCGTTCTCTTGATCTCATTTCCGATCGCATACAGCAGATGCGTTTTTCCGAGACCGGAGTTGCCGTACAGAAAGAGCGGATTGTATGCGGAAGATGGATTCTGTGCTACGGCGAGCGACGCCGCATGCGCAAATTTATTGGAAGAACCGACGATAAAGGTATCGAAGGTAAATTCATATCCCGTATCGGCGGAAGTCTCGTCGCCGAGCAGCTTTTCTTTCTGCTTTTCATTCTCTTCCGGAATCAGAAAGATCGTCTCAAAGCTCGTTCCCAATACCTCCTCATACGCTTCTTCCAGCTTCGGCAGATAGCCGCGGATCAGCGTCTGGCGGTGAAAGTCATTCGGCACCATCAGGGTGATGATCCCTTTTTCAAAGTCGATCCCGACGGGAACAATGCGAGAGATCCAGGTATTGTAGGCGACCTCTACGATCTTTTTTTCACTTTTGAGATAGTTACAGATAATGTCCCAGCCTTCTTTGAAATTATCCATATGCTTCCTTCCTTTTCCGACCTTATTTTTTCAGAGAAATGTCCGGACCTTCCGGACAGAGGGATATTGTTATTCTTTATGCATATCATCGATGAAGAAACATCGAATGAAAGAGACAAAAACAGGGCTTATTACAGAGACGGAACGAACGGTGATTCCGACAAAAATATAATCAAAATTCCTTCCGAAAAATACGGGTCCACAATCTACCCCATTATCGTTCCTATTATACCAAAAACATCCTGTGAAAGCAACAGAAATTAAGTTACATTTTTGCAACTTTTTCACATATATAAGTATTTATATACATTCATATATATGCCGTCTGAAAACGGCAATAATCCTATCGTTTCCGATCTTAAAAATTGTGTTCTAAAATGTCACAAATACAATATCTTGTGGGTCAGAAAGACGGTGCATTTTCTTATATAAAAAAACATAATAAAATAAAAAAATCTTATTGACTAAAAGGAAAAAATAAGTTATAATGCTAGTCTGTAAGGTTATGCAACCGAAAGGAGGAGTATCAATGCTCAGAACATATCAGCCGAAAAAGATCCATCGCAAGAAGGAGCACGGCTTCAGAAAGAGAATGGCCACCAAGAACGGCCGCAAGGTTCTCTCCAGAAGAAGAGCGAAGGGCAGAAAGCAGCTTTCGTACTAAGCAGCGACTGAGATCGTATCTCTCCGCGCGGCTGTCCCCTGTTTTGCGGACGCCTTCTATGCCAATACGGCCGAGATCGGCTGCTGAGATTCTCACGAGCCGATTGTTTGATGATGATAACGAGGCCTGACAGTGCTCGGGCGCGGACGATCTTATCAGTATCTGCTTATGATTTAGGCCACTCACGTCAGTGGTCTTTCTTTTTATTCTGAGAGGGTCTTTTTGACTTCTCTCATGTGAATGATCCGGTGGTTAGATGAAGTATACGACGATTACCAGTAACCGGGACTTTCAGCGCATCTATCGGCGCGGCCGCTCCATGGTTTCTCCCGGTCTTGTTACCTACGCGTTGAAGAATAAAAATAATAACCTTAGAATCGGAATAACCACCTCAAAAAAGGTCGGAAAGGCAGTCCGACGCAACCGCAGCCGCCGGGTAATACGCGCGGCGTTCTCTCATATGATGATTCCCGCTGATTCCTCTTATGATCTGATTTTTGTTGCCCGCACCCGCACCGCTTATATCAAGAGCGGCGAGGTAGAGGCTTATATGCGCGAGCATCTGCGCGCGCTCGGCGTGACGCATCCATGAAGAAATTGTTTTTGAAACTGATCCGTTTTTATCAGACTGCCGTATCACCCCACACCCGACCGAAGTGTAAGTATTATCCCACCTGTTCCCAGTACACCTATGAGGCGATCGAGATATGGGGCGCCTTCATCGGTACCTTCATGGGGATATGGAGGATACTGCGATGTAATCCGTGGTCAAAGGGCGGATATGATCCCGTCCCCGAGAAGCGCCACAGGATATAAAAGCATGAAAGGCTTTTTACACTATGATTATTTTCAATTATATCGGTAGCATCTTCGGCTACGTACTATGGGCGATCTATTATGTATTCAAAAACTTCGGTGTCGCCATCATCATTTTCACCATCCTGACTCGACTGATGGTCTTTCCTTCTTCTGTCAAGCAGCAGAAGAGTATGGCGGCGAACTCCCGCCTTCAGGCAAAGCAGAAGGAGATCAAAGAAAAGTACGCGAACAATAAGCAGAAGCAGAACGAAGAGATACAGAAGCTGTATGAGAAGGAAGGCGTATCGCCCTTCGGCGGCTGTCTGACCTCCTTCTTCCCTCTCTTCATCCTGATGGGTATTTATTATTCCGTTGCCCGTCCCCTGTCTAACGTACTGCACCTGTCATCCGATACCATGACGAAGGTCATCGACTTTATCAACGGTATCCCCGGCGTCAACGTTGCGACTACCAGCTTCTATCATGAGATGGACATCCTCAGACTGTTCAACAACACCTCATCCATGGAGCTGTTGACGACGCAGGGCAAGGGCATCGGCTCGATCCTGACGACCGCTCAGATCAGCGAGATCCAGAATCTCGCCGGAGGCTTTAAGTTCTTAGGTCTGAATCTGCTTGACATCCCGAACAGCTTTGCATTCTTTGCGCACATCAGCATCATCATCCCGATCCTCGTACTGATCACATCGATCGGCTCTCAGATCGCCACCATGCGCATTCAGGGCAATATGATGAATCAGCAGCAGGGCTGCATGAAGTATATGATGCTCGGTCTGCCGCTGATCTCGGTGTACATTTCCTACATGGTTCCCGGCGCTGTCGGTTTCTACTGGATCTGGTCCACGATCATCGGTTTTGTGCAGACGCTGATTATCGGAAAGTTCTACTCCCCCGCCTCGATCACCGCTATGAATGAGGCGCAGCATGTCGCTCTGATGGAGCAGAAAGAAGCGGCTGTCCCTTATACGCCGCCCTATCGTGCTTCTTCGGCAGCACAGCAAAAGAAGAAAAAGAAGTAAATCCACATCATTTTACATAAGAGGTGTAACAGTGTTAAGAGAAGCTATTTGCATCGGTGCTACAGAAGAAGAAGCACTGGCCAACGCTTGTAAAGAGCTCGGTTTTGACAGCTTTGACGCGGATATGATGGAATTTGAGATCATCGAGCGTCAGGCTAAGAAGGTTCTCGGTCTCTTCGGCGGTCGTCCCGCAAAGGTTAAGGTAACTATCAAGCTCAGCGCCCCCCAGGCGGTTGAGGAGTATATTCAGAAGATCCTCAAGGAAATGGAACTCCACAACATTACTCTGTCGACTTCGGAGGAAGACGGCGTCATCACCATCGACATCGAGGGCGAGGACGTTGGCTTTATCATTGGCCGCAGAGGCGAGACTCTGGATGCGCTGCAGCATCTGGCGTGTCTCGTAGCGAAGCGCATCGACTCCGCCTATAAGCGCGTCGTCATCAACACCGGCGACTATCGCGAGAAGCGCAAGAAGACGCTTGAGTCCCTCGGACGCAGGCTGGCGATCAAAGCCGCCAAGACCGGCCGCAAGAGCGTGCTCGAGCCGATGAATCCCTATGAGCGCAGGATCATCCATACCGCTGTGCAAAAGGTCAACGGCGCTACCTCGTGGAGCGAGGGCGAAGATATGGCCCGCCACGTAGTGATCGGTCCCGACGGCAACAGCGAGAGAGCGCCCCGCGAGCGTCGCGGCGGCGGCAGAGGCAGAGGTTACGGCCGCGGCGGTCGCGGCGGCAAGGGTAAATCTCAGTCACCTGCTCCCGATCCGAACCGTAAGCCCCTGAATGAAGGCAACGGCGCCGGCCTGTTCGGCAGGATCGATAAGTAAGCTGTCCTCAGATTCTAACAACGCAATAAACGCCTGTACGTCAGGTGAAAACGGGCGGGAATACCGCCCGTTTTTTGTTTCACGTGAAACAATGTTAGCTAAGAACTATGAGTTTCGGGAGGGCTCCGCCCTCACCCGATTGTCATAATACCATAAAGATGAAGTAAGAATCATATGATCAAAAATACAACGATAGCCGCAATATCCACTGCGAAGGGCGGCGCGGGGATCTCTGTGATACGTGTATCGGGCGATCGGGCGATTGCACTTGCCGAACGCGTCTTTCGTGCTCAATCGAATAAAAACCTTTCAGCGATGAACGGCTACACCTGCGCTCTCGGCGCGGCTTACAGCGGTGATGAAAAGCTGGATGAATGCATCGCGACGGTCTTTCGCGCGCCGCACAGCTACACCGGCGAAGATGTCGTGGAGCTGTCCTGCCATGGCGGTACTTATGTAACCGCGCGCGTCCTGCGTGCTCTGTTTGATGCCGGTGCGCAGCCGGCGCAGCCCGGAGAATTTACGAAGCGCGCCTTCTTAAACGGCAAGCTCGATCTAATCGAGGCGGAGTCCGTCATGGATATAATCTCTGCGCGTTCCAGAGGCGCTGTGCGCGCGGCGCTGAGCGTCAAGGACGGCGCTCTTTCACGCAGGATCGAAGCGATCAAGACGGCGCTGCTGGACAAGGCGGCGCACCTGAGCGCCTGGGCGGATTATCCCGAAGAAGATATTCCTGAGGTGGAGGACGCCGCGCTGATGCAGGCGCTGAAACGGGCGCAGATCGATCTGAACGCCGTCGTCCGCGATTTTGATAACGGCCGTATCCTGCGCGACGGTATCGATACCGCGATCGTCGGCCGTCCGAACGTCGGCAAGAGCACGCTCATGAACCTGCTCGCGGGGTATGATAAGAGCATTGTTACTGCCGTGGCGGGCACCACCCGCGACGTGGTGGAGGAAAGCGTCAGCCTCGATGATATTGTCCTCAATCTCAGCGATACCGCCGGTATCCGCACAACGGATGACGAGGTGGAGCGCATCGGCGTCGATAAGGCGATGCGCCGGCTGAACAGCGCCGCGCTGATCCTGTGTGTTTTTGACGCATCTCATCCGATCACGGACGAGGACAGAGCGATCATCCGCGAGATCGGCGACGCACCTGCGATCGCCGTTCTGAATAAGACCGATCTACCCGTAATGATAGATGAAAGCGCGCTGCAAAGCGATTTCAGCCATATTCTGAAGATGTCCGCAAAGCATGCGGAAGGGATAGATGAGCTGATCGCGATGATCAGGAGCGTTTGTTCTTTGACCGATCTGGACAGCCACGAGGCCTTAGTCTATAACGAACGCCAGCGGACGCTCGCCCTGCAGGCGAAAGAAAGCGTCACAGAGGCGTTGTACGCCCTTCAAGCGGGGATCACCTATGACGCAGTGACGGTGTCGATCGAAGAGACTGTAGGCTATCTATGCGAGCTGACAGGAGAACGGGTAACGGACGAGGTAGTCGACCGGGTATTCCACTCCTTCTGCGTCGGAAAGTAAGAAAGAACGAAGAGTTAAGAAATAAGAACTGGGAAAAGTGAGTATAAACAGTTTTTCTTCAAAAGAAGTGATCACTATGTCAACCTATTACGCGGGCGCATATGACGTCGCCGTGATCGGCGCCGGTCATGCGGGGATCGAGGCCGCTCTTGCGGCGGCCCGGCTCGGATGCCGCACCGCGATCTTTACTATTAATATGGATGCTGTCGGAAATTGCCCCTGCAACCCGTCGATCGGCGGAACGGCGAAGGGGCATCTTGTGCGAGAGATCGACGCGCTGGGCGGAGAGATGGGCCGTGCGGCTGACGCCTGTACCCTCCAGTCGCGGATGCTCAACCGCGGTAAGGGTCCGGCGGTACATTCTCTGCGCGCACAGATCGACCGCCGTCAGTATGCCGCCTATATGAAGCATACACTGGAGCTGCAGGAGGATCTGGACCTGCGTCAGGCGGAGATCACCGAGCTCAGCCGCTCAGAGAGCGGAACATGGCTCCTGACGACGCGGATGCTCGCCGTATATGAGGCGAAGGCAGTCATTATCGCGACCGGTACCTACCTCGGGGGGCGCGTGTTCATCGGAGAGGTAAGCTTCGAGAGCGGTCCGGACGGGATCTTTCCGGCTGCCTTCCTCGGCGAGAGCCTGCGAAAGCTCGGAATACAGACCCGGCGCTTCAAGACCGGAACCCCGGCGCGCGTCAAGCGCTCGTCTATTGACTTTTCCGACTTAGAGGTGCAGGAGGGAGATGAGCCGACTACGCCGTTCTCTTATGATACACTGACGCCGGTCGAGAACAAGGTCGTGTGTCATGTTTCCTGGACGAATGAGAATACCAAGCATATCATACTGGATAATATCGACCGCAGTCCGCTGTACGGCGGGTTGATCGAAGGCGTCGGACCGCGTTACTGTCCGAGCCTAGAGGATAAGATCGTCCGCTTTAAGGATAAACAGCGGCATCAGCTCTTTATCGAGCCCTGCGGCGAGGATACGGAAGAAATGTATCTGCAGGGGATGTCCTCATCCCTGCCCGAAGAAGTACAATTGCAGTTCTACCACACCATCAAAGGGCTGGAGAACGCTGTGATCATGCGCCCTGCTTATGCGATCGAATACGATTGTATCGACCCGCAGAGTATGCTGCCGACGTTGGAATTCAAGGACTTCGGCGGGCTGTACGGCGCGGGACAGTTCAACGGCTCCTCCGGCTATGAGGAGGCCGCCGCGCAGGGCCTGATCGCAGGGATCAACGCCGCTTTGAAGGTTCAGGGAAAGGATGCTCTGGTGCTCGACCGCGCGAGCTCCTATATCGGTACGCTGATCGACGATCTGGTGACAAAGGGTGCGAATGAACCATACCGCATGATGACCTCGCGCAGTGAATACCGCCTGATCCTCAGACAGGATAACGCCGATGAGCGCCTGACGCCGATCGGATACCGTCTCGGACTGATCACAGAGGAGCGTTACAGCCGCTTTGAAGAAAAGCAGCGGCTGATCGCAGGGGAGAGAGAACGCGTGAAAAAGACCGTGATCCCGCCCTCACACGCGTTGAGCGAGATCCTTGTTTCACGTGAAACATCGGACGTGACAACCGGCATCCGGCTGGAAGAACTGCTCAAGCGCCCCGAGCTGACCTATGAGGCGCTGGCGCCGATCGATACCGAGCGCCCGATGCTCGACCCCGCTGTTTTTGAGCAGGTTGAGATCGCCATTAAATATGAAGGCTATATCAAAAAGCAGCTCGCCGCTGTGGACAGCATGCGAAAGCTGGAGCATAAGCTCCTGCCCGACGACATCGACTATCATGAGATCATCGGTCTGCGGCTGGAGGCGCAGGAGAAGCTCAGCGCAGTCCGACCGCTGAATATCGGTCAGGCGAGCCGCATCAGCGGCGTATCGCCCGCGGACATCAGCGTCCTGACGGTATATCTGATGAAGCGGCAGTACAGGGAGGGTCAACATGAGTGAGTTTCGTGAGGTTTTGACAAAGACGCTCGCTGAATGCGGCATATCCCTCGATGATGCCGCCCTCGACCGCCTGTGCCGTTACAACGACCTGCTGCTGGAATGGAACGCGGTGATGAATCTGACCGCTTTGACAGAGCCGCGCGATGTCGCGCTGAAGCACTTCGCCGATAGCCTGACCGTCTTACAGGTCTGTGAAATACCGCAGAATGCGGCGGTGGTCGACGTAGGCACGGGGGCCGGATTCCCGGGACTGGTGCTGAAGATCGCCCGGCCGGATATACGTCTGACCCTGCTCGACAGCCTCCTCAAGAGGCTGAACTTCCTCGACACGGTGTGCGATGAACTGAACCTCGACGGCGTCGTGACCGTCCACAGCCGTGCGGAGGACGGCGCACATGGCGAGCTGCGCGACAGCTTTGAGATAGCCATATCGCGTGCGGTAGCGCCGCTGAATGTCCTTGCGGAATACTGCCTGCCTTATGTAACGGTCGGCGGACGCTTCATTGCGATGAAGGGAAAAGGAGCGGAAGATGAGCTGAACGCCGCAGAGAATGCGATAACAGCCTTATGCGGAGAGGTAACGCAGAAGCATACCTTACACCTCGCCGAGGCGGGGGAGAGAAGCATCTTTGAGATCGCAAAGATTGCGCCGACGCCGGACAGGTTCCCGCGCAAGAGTAAGCAGATCAAGAATAAACCTTTGTAAAAGGCTCCCTTTACCAAAGAGAGACGAGCATATCCGACATGATTCTCTGATAGAGGACAAAAGAATCTATAATCATCGCTCAGGCTTCGACAGGATCATCGGTCGGAGCCTGTTATACTAAGAGCTGTAAGGACAAGCCGTACAAAACGATGACGGCGCTGCCGGATCAAAGCACAGAAACGGGGGAGAGGTGAGGACAGTGAATCTGCCGGTTATCCGCGATAACAAGGTATTGATGGTGCCGACCATCCAGATCCGTCCGAACCGCACTCAGCCGCGCCGCAACTTTGATGAAGAGGGGCTGCGCTCCCTGTCGCGTTCTATCGTCGAGAACGGTATCCTGCAGCCGCTGGTCGTACGCCGCATCAATAATACGGAATTCGAGCTGGTGGCGGGCGAGCGACGCCTGAGAGCCGCTATCATGGCGGGTCTCAATAAGGTGCCGTGCGTCGTACATAAATGCTCGGATAAAGAGAGCGCTCTGCTCGCCTTGATCGAGAACCTCCAGCGCGCCGACCTGAGTATGTTTGAAGAAGCGCGGGGGATCGCCCGCCTGATCCGCAAGTACGGATTGACTCAGGAACAGGCCGCTATCAAGCTCGGCAAGAAGCAGAGCACCATCGCCAATAAGCTCAGACTCCTGCGCCTCACCTTTGAGGAACAGGAATGGATCCTGACCGCGAACCTCAGCGAGAGACATGCCCGCACCCTCCTGCGCATCAACGATGAAGAGCTGCGGCGGGAGGTACTCAGCCGCATCATCACCGACGGCATGAGCGTCGGCGAGAGCGAGGCCTTCGTGACCGATGTGCTGATGAAAAAACAGACGGCCGAACCTCGACCCAAACCGGAACGCAGGATCGCCGTGAAGGACGTCAGGATCTTTGTGAACACGATCAACAAGGCGGTGGATACCATGCGCCTGTCCGGTATCAACGCGACCTCCAGACGTTCGGAGACAGACGAATATATCGAGTATACCGTCAAGATTCCGAAAGCCGCCTGCTAGAGCGCCGCCGGCTAAACGAATACGGAATACTGAAAAATGAAACGAGAATAATATCGATCTATGACTGGCAGATACATCTTCTTTTCTACATGTTATTATTATTCGTTCTTCAGTTTTCAATCTTCAGTCATTAATGATTCCGCTTCCCCTCGGGCGTGAAAACGCCCGCACTCATACCCATTTCCTTATCTGAACCCCTTGCCGACAGCCGTGTGCAGAAATGCATGCGGCTGTTGGTATTGTATTAAAATAAGAAGTAAGAAATAAGAAATAAGAAATAAGATGTAATAATAAAGGCAGAATGTTATGAAAGGTATTCGAGTAGCTTTTCCGGGTTCATATTTATTGAAAAATGTTTCACGTGAAACATTTTATGAATTTTTGCGAAAGGTCTTTTCTTATCCGTTCAGATGTGATACAATAGGGCAGGAATTTCGAAGGACAGCACTAATATACAAATTTTGTTGTTTTTGTATATCTTTGGTAATCTGTTATGCTGTCGCTGTCATGCAGTAAGAGCAGGAAGGTAAGGTGAAGCTATGGCGAAGATCATCGCGGTCGCAAACCAAAAGGGCGGCGTAGGAAAGACCACCTCGGCCGTGAATATCGCCGCGGCGCTCGGCTTCTTAGGCAAGCGGGCGCTGCTGGTGGACATCGACCCGCAGGGCAACGCGACCAGCGGCGTCGGCATCGACAAGCGCTCGGTAGAGAAGAGTACCTATGAGCTCTTGGTCGGAGAGGCGAAAGCGGAGGAAGTTATCCTCAAAACAAAGTACAGCAACTTAGACGTTATGCCGTCGGGCATCGACCTCGCTGCGGCTGAGTTCGAGATCCTTGACGCGTCTGATCGCTGTCATCGGCTCAAGAAAGCCCTGCTCTTAATCAAGCAGAACTACGACTATGTCATCATCGACTGCCCGCCGTCGCTGGGACTCATCACAACGAACGCCCTGACCGCTGCCGACAGCATCCTTGTGCCGATCCAGTGCGAGTACTACGCGCTGGAGGGTCTTAGCCAGCTGATGAACTCGGTACGGTACGTCAAGCGCAAGCTCAACGAGCATATTTATATCGAAGGTGTACTGCTGACCATGTATGACGGTCGTCTGAACCTGACACAGCAGGTGGTCAATGAGGTGAAGCAGTTCTTCCCGAAGAAGGTCTTCGGCACCGTCATCCCGCGCGGTGTGAGGCTTTCGGAGGCGCCGTCCTACGGGATGCCGATCATGTACTATGATAAGAACAGCAAGGGCTCACAGGCATATCTGAACCTGGCGGAGGAGCTCTTGCGTAAGGAGAGTAAGCATGGCTAAGAAGATAGGAGGTCTCGGCAAGGGTCTGAGCGCTATTTTTGTCGAGAACGATACAGAAGATAAGAACGAAGTCGTTACTCTGAAGATCTCACAGATCGAACCGAACCGAGCGCAGCCGCGCCGCCGCTTCAACGAAGAAGCGCTGGAGGAACTAGCGCAGAGCATCCGTGAGCACGGGGTGCTGCAGCCGATCCTTGTCCGACCGATGCTGCACGGCGGGTATCAGATCGTCGCCGGCGAGCGCAGGTATCGCGCCTCGCGCCTCGCGGGATTGACCGAGATGCCTGTGATCATCCGCGAGCTGACCGACAGCGAGACGATGCAGATCGCCCTGATCGAGAACCTGCAGCGCCGCGACTTGAGTCCTCTGGAAGAAGCGGCGGGATTCCGTACGTTGATGGAGGAATACAGCTTCTCGCAGGAGGACATCGCGCGGATCGTCGGCAAGTCCCGCTCGGCTGTCGCAAATACCCTGCGCCTCTTGAACCTGCCCGATCAGGTCAAGCCCCTCATCGACGAAGGAAAGCTCAGCGCCGGCCACGCACGCGCCCTGCTGGCGATCGAGGATGTGAAAAAGATCCCCGAGATCGCGACCAGAATGGCTGAGAGCGGGATGAGCGTCCGTGAGGCCGAGAAGCTGGTCAAGAGCATGAATAAGACCGTAAAACCCGCGAAGAGATCCTCATCGAAGGTGCCGGTCATCTATAAGGAATGTGAGCTTGCGCTCGCGGAGGAACTGGGCACGAAGGTGACGATCCTCCCGGGCAAAGAGTCCGGACAGGGCACACTGTGTGTGGAATTCTACGGACCGGATGAATTGTTCCGCCTGACGGCAAAGCTGTCGGACCTGTGGAAGCGCGATGTGGACGCAGAGGGCAACGCAATCATACCCGATGAGTGCGTTCAGCATAACGATTGAGAATATTTAACGGAAGGCAGAAGGAGAACCGTATATGATTGATATTAAATTTTTGAGAGAGAATCCGGAGGTCGTCAAGCAGAACCTTCGCAATAAGTTCCAGGACAAGAAGATTCCGCTGGTCGACGAAGTGATCGAGCTGGATAAGGCCGCCCGCAAGGCCAAGGGTGATGCAGATACCCTGAGAGCGAACCGCAACAAGATTTCCAAGGAAATAGGCGGCTGTTATGCCCGCGGTGAGCGTGAGAAGGCAGAGGAGCTGAAGGCGCAGGTCGCTGCACAGGGTAAGGAGCTGGAAGCCCTGGAGCAGCAGGAGCAGGAGCTCAACTCCAAGGTCACCGAGATCATGATGGTGATACCGAACATCATCGACCCCAGTGTGCCGATCGGCAAAGACGACAGCGAGAATGTAGAAATCGAGCGCTTCGGCGATCCGGTCGTGCCGGATTTTGAGATCCCGTATCACACCGAGATCATGGAGAAGCTCAGCGGCATCGATCTCGACGCGGCGCGCAAAGTCGCCGGCAATGGCTTCTACTATCTGATGGGCGATATTGCCCGTCTGCATTCGGCGGTGATCTCATACGCCCGCGACTTCATGATCGACAGAGGCTTTACCTATTGCATCCCGCCGTATATGATCCGCTCTAACGTGGTGTCGGGCGTTATGTCCTTCGCCGAGATGGACGCGATGATGTATAAGATCGAGGGCGAGGATCTGTTCCTGATCGGAACCTCGGAGCACAGCATGATCGGCAAGTTCATCGATACCATCCTCAAGGAAGAGGATCTGCCCTATGCACTGACCTCCTATTCTCCCTGCTTCCGCAAGGAAAAGGGCGCGCACGGCATCGAGGAACGCGGCGTATACCGCATCCACCAGTTCGAGAAGCAGGAGATGATCATCGTCTGCAAGCCCGAGGAATCGATGGAGTGGTTCAACAAGCTGTGGCAGAATACCGTGGACTTCTTCCGTACGCTCGACATCCCGGTACGCACCCTTGAGTGCTGCTCCGGCGACCTCGCTGATCTGAAGGTGAAGTCCATCGACGTAGAGGCATGGAGTCCGAGACAGCAGAAGTATTTCGAAGTAGGCTCCTGCTCGAACCTCAGCGACGCACAGGCCAGAAGGCTGAAGATCCGCGTCAGCGGCAAGAGCGGCAAGTACTTTGCCCACACGCTGAACAATACCGTGGTAGCGCCGCCGCGTATGCTGATCGCCTTTTTGGAGAACAATCTCAACGCCGACGGCAGCGTCAACATTCCCGAGGCTCTGAGGCCGTATATGGGCGGCAAGACCGTGATCGGAAAGTAAATTACAATAAACATATATATAGAAAAGGAACCGGACTGTTTGAAAGGTCCGGTTCCTTTTGTCATAAAAACGTCCTCCCGCTTCGTTTTACGGGAGGACGTTGGTGGTTTTAAGTTCAATTACAGCTTGTTGCCGCAGTTGCCGCAGAAGGGTGCGGCGGGATCAATATCTGCACCGCAGCGCGGACAGACAGAAGTGCTTTTATTCGCAGGGGCAGAGGTATAAGCATCGGCGTAAGGATTCGTCGGATCCTGACGGACAGGATCGGCATAGGGGTTCTGCGGCGCGGAACTGCCCTGACCGTAGGGGAAGGGAGAATAGGGAGCCGAGGGAGCGACCGGCTGACTGTAGCCGTACTTCTTATCGTCGATATATTTCTTATAGCCGAGGGCGATCTTTGCCTCAAAGATCAAAGCGACAAAGGCGGCGATCTGAGCCAGCGATGAGATAATCACAAACGCGATATATGTACCGTTAGCCGGGACTTTAAAGAGAGCGACAAAGTTGGGGAGAAGATCGGTCAGGCCGAGACCGGAGAAGACCGCAGCGATAACGCACATCACACCGTAGGGACGGGCGCCCTTGCTCTGCAGCTCGACGGAGGAAATGCTCTGCTTGATGGAACGATAATAACGCTTCTGATTAATAGTAGTAAACAGCGCGATGAAGCCGCCGATCACCGTCACGACCGTAAGAGTGATCGCCGCGACGAGTACGATGACGCGGAGTGCGGCTCCGTCAATAGCGAAGGGCAGCTCTACGGGATCGGAAAGGAACATCGGCGCTTCGATACTGCTGATCGTTCCGGTGACGTCCTTCATCGCCGCAAAGAGCCAGAACAGGAAGATGATCACCAGAACAACTGAGACCAGGGTGATCCAAACCATGACCACCTGAATCACAGCCAGTACATAAAGGATGACAACACCGGCGGTCGGCTTTGAGGCGGGATCGGTATTTTTGCTCTTGAAGTAGATCAGGAACAGAGCGACTGCAACGAGAGCGGGCACAACAAGCGAGGGAAGGTTGTTCACGACAGCCTGAACCGGCGAGGCGGTGCCGACGGCGCTCTGCGCAAGCTGCCAGAACGGCTCGAGAAAATCTCTGACGAATTGCGCATCTTCGGGAGAGGCGCCGGCCAGCGCCTGATTCGTATTATTCTGCGCGACCGTGATCATGAACGGCGAAACAACCGCCGAGAGAATCGCCATCGGAATCGTCAGCGCGATAGCGACTGTCTTCAGGATCGCGAAGATCAGAACGGAGGATGACTTGAAGTAATCCTTTACGATCGCGAGGTTTTTCGCGAACGGATTGAAAGGTTGTTCGTACATAACGATACTCCTAATATATAAGAATACAAACATTATAAAAGAATACGTCGAAAAATGCAAGAGGGAATGCGCAATTGCTGCCGGCACGGAACGGATTCGCGTGAATGATGGATACATGACTCGCAAGCCCGCAGTTTCCGATGTTTTCCGGTATGGGGGATTTATGGGACTTTATTGCTGTAAATCGGCGAATAAGGCACCATATCTTGTGTTGTGTTTAGCCGTAAGCAACTAGAAATTGGGCGAGAAAAAATTTTTGAAAAAGTTGAAAAAAGTGCTTGACATTTGGTTCGCCACGCTGTATAATCTGAATGTTCGCGAGTCAAGAAAACGATCTCTGAATTGTGTGTTTTAGACAAGCAATCAGGTCGTTTTTCGTGATAAGCGACAAAGGACCTTGAAAATTAAACAACGAAGAAAAACCCGTAATTACTTTGAGAGCATCTGAGCGAGAGTTCAGAGAGTAC
>Ga0310690_10004309_pt1 | contig 20315 bp, 12 predicted proteins | sample AusTroGonzalo_MG_2_FD_207661 | JGI IMG/M metagenome (GOLD analysis project Ga0310690, IMG submission 207661) | Bovine rumen microbial communities from tropical cattle in Woodstock, Queensland, Australia - Gonzalo_04 (v2) (version 2) | ecosystem: Host-associated > Mammals > Digestive system >...
TCGCCTGGTTCTGATACTGCTCAGGAGTCGTATTCTCAAGCCGTGAAACCTTGTCAAAGAAACGCTGACGATCCTGATACAACTTTATCATGTCATCAACTTTCTTGGCAAGACCCTTATTATTGCCGACAAGAGATTTCAATTCATCCAGTTTCGCATTATCTGCTTTGCGCGTAGCAGCATCAACAGGAATAAGACTCCCAGCAAAGACTTTTGTATATCTTGATTTGAGATTCTCGAGTTCCTGACGATTCTCTTCACTCTTCTCTGGCTTATTAATCTTAGCTGCAAACGTGCTGTCAAGTGCATCAAGCGTTTCGTTCAACAAACCAAGAAACCTCGTTTCCGCATTCGTAACCTGGAGGCCGGTAAAGACAGTCTCATCAACCATCTCCTCGGGGGACCCAACCGGAAGACGAACGAGAAGCTCATTACGAATCTTCGTATAATCATTAATAGTTTTCTTTATTCTATCTGCCTGATTCTGAACACTATCGCGAATCTCTTCATTGCTCGTTTCATCAATCTTTTCTCCAGACTGTTTGCGGAGTTCACGAATATTCTGTATGTCATCATCAGAAAGCTGAGAAAATCTATCAGCAACATTACGCAAATCATCGATGCGCCCCGCTTTCGCGAATGTCATCACATCGTTGAAAAGCTGGTTGTCATCCGCCCAATGGAACAGATATTCATCATCTCTTGCGACCGCATTCTTGATCTGATCGTCAAAAGCAAGGTGCCTGATATATCCTCTCCAGCGATTCTGGAAGTCTTCCGAGTTCACAACTTCGTTAAGCTTCCTTGCGGAAGAATTCCAATTATTAATGTCTTGTTTTGCATCAACAATAGCCTGAGCGAGACCACCACGTTCTCCTCTGAAATATCCTCTGCCGGGCATTCCAAGAAGGCCGGTGATTGCGCCCATGAAACCTTCCTGCCAGTTCTTCCAATCGGAAAGATATTCTGAGCCGCCTTCAACCATAGAGCCAAGCCAATCACTCCTGAAACTCTGGAGGGCGTCAGAGTCGTAGCCCATATCGTTGAAGAAGGTAAGCCTGTCTTCAGCAACCTTTTTTGTGCCGCTTGACACGAATCCCTGCTCCATTTCCTCAGCCGCTTCCGCTCCGGATATTTTGCCAATTCCCGTTGCAACCCTGCCGATAGAACGAAGCGCATTCTTCTCATTATACTTTCCGATAGCTTTTCCTGTCTCGTCAAATGCAAGTCGACCAGCGACACGCCCAGCAGCTTTCCTTGCACTTCTCCAACCGCCCCCGAGAATGCGGCTGAATTCCATCAGATTGGAAACAGTGAGTATGGGAATATTGAGTCCAAAAGTCGTCGTCGCAAGCTTGTCAGCTTCCTCCATCATCTTCTGGCGACGAGAGCGATACTCATCGTATAATTGATTCCGCTGAGCCAGAAGAGTTTCTTTTTCGTCATCAGTCAGCTCCTGAATGGGCTCAAATTGGCCATATTCGTTTTGTGCAAAAACTTTCTGCCTGTTCGGATTCTCCATCTGGAGCATCCTGTCCTCAAGCGCATCGTATTCCTGCTTGAACCACTGCTCAAGCTCCGGCAGACTTTCCTCAAGATATTCTTCACGGGCCATCAAGCCTTCGGCATTGCCTTCGCCCATAGCACTGATGACGCCATATTCAAGCTGTTTGAGTGGAGGGAGTGCGGCAGCACGCCATGCGGTACTATTGATATTCTTTGCAAGCGTCGCTCCGTTCGCAACGACGGCGCCGCGTTGTACGGCATCTGCTGCGCCCTTCACGGCAGCGAGAGCCTCTGCGTCACCATCAGCGGCCATCGCAACGTCCTTCATCGCATTACCGGCTAATTTCCCGGCAGCAGCTTTCCCAAGAAGCTTTCTCCAACTGCCAAAGCCCACCATAGCACCAGCGGTAAAACCGAGGTTCTTGATGAAAGCGTCACCGATGGAATTGCCAGAAAATAAATGACTAGGCTTCAGCCAATCACGCTGATATTCTTCGGTTCTTTCTTCGGCAGTACGAAAATTCGGAAATACATCCTCTGCCAGCCTTTGCCAGTTAACGAGAGTCTGAGAAACCTTATTATTAACGCCAGCCTGAATCGCGTCTTTAATTTCCGGAAGCTCCTGCTTTTCGGAGCCGGGAATAATGCTTTGGATGTTACCGGTATTGATTAATTGCCCGATCGGAGTATATCCGAAAAGACTCGTCGCTACACCTGCTGCCAAGCCTGCCGTACTATTGGCGAACGTAGTGCCAAATGTTACCGCGCCCTTGAGTGTCCCATTCAAGACCTTACTTCCCCAAGACTGTTCTCTTGCACGAATATCTTCAAGGTCTACGCCTGGCTGAAATCCGGAACGATTATCATATTTCGTCTCGCCATATCCGGAAAGCTCCGCATCTTCCGTATATATTCTATTCCCGGAACGCGGAACAATCAAGTCATTGGCTGTTATGGGCGGAATATCCGGCTGTATATTTGCAGGAACTTCGTTTCCCTGCTCATCATACTTTATCTGGACAGGGGGCTGGATCTCAGGAAAATACTGTCCAGTCTGCCTCATTTGATTCTGCTCCTGAAGTTCTTTATACGTCGCCATTATCTAAAAATCTAAATTATCAGATGCTTTTGAAGAAGTGAAGCCTTTGTGCTGATAGGGATGCAGCAACTGCGGATCTATTCCAGAGAATACGGCGCTACGGAGATAATCGCCAATCCCATCAAGCAAAGCCTGTTGCAATGCGGGATCTCTTGCTACCTGTCTTGCAGTCGCCGGGATATTCGTTCCATCCGGTTGCTTAATGTATGGTATCTGGTATCTGCTATAAGGATTAGCATAGAACAGATTATATATCTCTGTGTCCCATCCGATATGCAGCGGATTGTTCTGGTCAAGAATATCTTGAGCGCGGAAGACGGGCTGCGTGGCCCTCTCAACTATGCGCGCCATATCAGGATTGAACGCAGCCGACAGATCATTCCCAAACGTCGAGATATCGGTTATGAACGTTCCCTTTGTAGTCCTTATTCTAACTTTCACATGACCATCCTTGATGTCCTGCGGAAGAACATATGCCGCTAAAATGCTTGACGGATCGATGGTATCGTTTTTCATCGTAAAGACATTCGCGAGACCGCCTTTTTCTTTGAGCACGTTCTTGCCATCAATCTTGGTGTTGTCGTCACTTACTTTATAGAATCCATTGGCAGAGGTCTTACCGTCCCTTGCAAATATCTGAATCTTCCTTGCCACATTACTACGAAGCTGATCATCATCATCGTTGAGCATGATAGCGATACCCTGATCTGTCCTTATCGGATCAATAGAACGTTGGGCATAAATCAGATCGGAATCAGCAACACCGGCGGGAATCGCGGGATTCTTCTTACGAATATCCTGCGCTTCCTGCGATGTAAGCCCAAGCTCCGATACCTTCATTCCTGGATTCAGTGTTTCGATATCCCTGACGTATTTGTTCTGTTCGGCTTGCGCCCTCTGCCATGCATCAGACAGGCTCGGATTATATTTCCACCTACCGCCGACTTTCTCTTCAACGATAGGCGTTCCCGGACGAACACCATCCATCACCCAGTCAATCACAGTTGCACGTTTCGCCGCAATCTCAGACCCTTTATAATTGCCCGTCTGACGAGATTTCTGCGTTCCCCACCAGTTCGAAGCTTCCTTCGTCACATCAAGGCCAGTAACGTCTTTGAATGTCTTGGCGTTGTTGGAAACAAGCTTTTCACGAGCTTCATTCGTATCGTGAAGTTCAGCAATATTCCCATCAGGAAGATTCACCGGAACTGCATTCCCTCCGGCGTACAAAGCCGTATTATAAATAGACGCTCTTTCAGCAGCGGCAGCGGCAGCTTTTGGAGATTCAATAGCAACCGGAATCGACTCCCTGTGAACATCAGTCCCAGGCCCAGGATTTGTCAATCCATGCTGATAAGCTGCAAGATTGTATTTCTGCCGTTGCTCCCAAACCTTATCTTCAATCAACTTCTCATTCAGTTCTCCAATTCCCTGAGACAAACCAAGAAGACCATAGTTGAACATTCGACCAAATTCGTCCGGAGAAACATTCTCCCCAGGCTTTGCGCCGGTAGCCTGCATTCTTGATATAAGAACACTTGCAAGCAGCGCGGTAGCCGGATCGTCAGCATCTTCAATAGTTCCCTGTCCTGAAAGAATATTCCCAGCAAGAATACCGGCATTGTTTACCTGCGCATTGGTAAATCCCTGCTTCTGGATATATCTCAAGTAACCAGGAATTTCGGATTTATCAGCGTAACTATCAAGCAATTCAGCAGCGCGAGCTTTTGCTTCCGCGCCTACCTCGCTCGCGAATTGATTTCCACTATAAGAATACCAGTCACGACCGTATTCGCTATTGTCGAGATAGTTGTCAAGACCGCCGTTACGCGGATCAAATCCCATAATCAAATCAGGATTCTTGTGGCGCGCATCCCAGTATTCCTTGCTACGTTCCTGCCTGTCCTGAATGGCTTTCTGAAGCCTTGTAATATCCTGTGCATAAGCAGAACGCGCGGCTGACATATCCCGACGAGTCGCGGCGGTCACTCCATTCTCCCAAAGATTATTCTGGAAGTTCTGGAGCTTCTGGACATAGTTATCATACATCGCACGCGCACGCACATCACCGCTTCCTTCTTCGGACGAAATGTAATTTCCGAGAGCCGCAGTCTCCATCGAAAGCTGGTCATAAGCATCAGCAGCGGCAGCATGTGCCTCCGCACTCGCTTGAACAGGTTTGAGCAGCTCATCATAAGAGAACGGCCTGAAATCAGATCCGCTTGTTACAATAAATCTGGACATATCTTATTTCTTTTTATTAATCTTACCACCACACTTCGCAAGAAGAATAGGATTTCCGTTCTTGTCATAGACGACATTGTTCATCCGGCCAATCCCATATCCAAGAAGTCCGCGATTTGAATTCACCATATTCCGATTCATTAGCTCCCAGCCGTAATCATTCAGGAATTTCTTGCCGCTGTTGATCGAAGCAGCCACAGCATTGTACTTATCCTGTTCGGCCTGGTTGTTCAGCATCTGGGTTTGCAAAGCCATGCGCTGATTATACGGAGCGGACTGATTCAGAGCGTTTGCGCGAGCCAGTTCAACGTTCCAATCATAGTTCGCAATCGCGGCATCTGCCTGATTGTTCTGAGCAATAACCTGATTACGACGCTGATTATTAGCATCCCATACATTCGCCAATGCATTACCGAGATTCAGCCCAGCATTATAATCGGCAGCAAGGAGGTTAGCGCCGTCGCTAGGACCAAGACCGGCATTACGAAGAGCGCGCATATTGGCATTTGCCTGCGCAAGCATCTGGTTCGTGACTATATTCTGGTCAATCGGATTATATCTCTCATACTGCTGGCGAATTCTGCCAGAAGGAAGATAAGGACGAATCGGCGTATAATCGTAGTGATCCGCTGGAGTTGCAAGATTGGCAAGACCCATCGCTGCATCAACAAGCGGAGAAAGGAGACGCGTGTCAAATCCATTCCCTTCTGGAGTAGGGTTCGAACTAGCTTTCGAACCATTAGGAATCCTATTCGTTCCCTCGGCAATTTTCTCGGCAATCGTAGTCTCAACAGGATTGTTTGGAGTTTGTTTCCAAGGATCAAGAGATTTATTAACCTTCGGAAGAGGAATCATCCCGCGCGGGTCGTTTCGAACTGGCACCGGAATAGACATGATTTCATTGTCTGCATTCTGAATAATTGCGTCCAAATCTGGATTAGTTAATAAGCCGGCGGATAATGGAATTCCAACTCCACGGCGGACAATAGCGGCAGGACGAGGTGCTTCAATTCTCGCTTCGCCAAGCATAGTCGGAGCGACAGGATTGTCATCAAAATTCGCATCAAAATACTCGCCCTCGCTGGGTGCCGGTATTCTTCCCCAATATGACGCATAATCATCAGACAGATAACGACCTTCTCCCAACCTGTCATATACAGCATTAGGGAGTTGAATGTATGGATAATAAGGCTCGATAGCCGTATCTTCCGATGCTCTCGCTGGAGCCGGAACATATCCATAAGGAGCATCATAGTCGGCGGCAAGATATCGACCCGTGCCCCAATTCGGATTAAATTCAAACATAGTTCTTGATTGAGGATACCAAGAAGGCGAACGCTGGAGATTTTTAGTTCCAAAAGGATATAAATTCATCGGACCGCCTTTAGCAAAATCATCAAAAACAACAAGCCCTTCCTGCTGTTTTTCGCGCCTCGTTTCTTTTGCGGATTTGCCATTATTTGAAGCACCCGACGACCAATCAGCATTACCTATAATTCTGGCTCCAGCACCAACGCCAGCAACAGCAGCAGCGCCTGTAAGAAGTTTTGCGGGGCCACCCTTAAGCGTCCAAAGCTCACTTTTTGCTGCTCGCAAATTCCGCATAGGGATAGAGCCGTAAGGAGCGAAGAAGCCCTGCTCTTTTCTTAACTTCGCGACCTGATCGCTATACCTCGCAATATCACTCGTAGCTTTTTCGATTGCCGCAGGATCGCCTTTACCCGGAGCGACCCAAACCTCCATTTTGTTTAATCCTTTAGGCCCATTAAAGAACGTATTCAACGCCTTACGAACAGGATGTCCCTTGCGACCACCGCCATCATACTTATTCATCTTGCCACCACAAGCCATCATCGGCATCTCGGGCTGCATCATCTCGGGCTGCATCTGTTCGGGTGCAATCTGCTCCATCGGAATCTGCTCCGCTTGCTGTTCCTGCGCCATAGTCGCTTCGAGTTCGGCAAGTTCTTCTGGCGGTAGCTTGGCAAGTTCTTTCATCAATGCAGTTTCTTCTTCCTGACGCTTTTGTTCTTCTTGCGCTTCGGCAAGACGATCAAGCATGGCATTCAGGCCATTTGCAGAGATGGCATCGTTCGGTCTTTCCTCTGCTTCAGATAGAAATGCGTCGGCAATCTCTGAATAGAGCTTACCGGCATACTTTGCGGGAATACCAAGCTGCTCCAGAACTTTCTTATTCGCCTTAATGTTGTCGGAGAATACGAAATCTTTGTACACCGGCTCTCCTTCTTCCAGGAGATTCGGCGTACCGCTCTGGTCCATTCCGACTTGAACGCCACCGTTGGGGTTCTCTTCGTGCTTACCCCCTTCGTTTACTTTCATATAACCGGCAGGTGCGAAGTAACCGCCGTGAGTATCAAACTTGCTCATATCTATTTGACTTTATATCTAATCATTACTCCACCCTTGACCATCTTACGAATCGGCCTGTCTGGATAATCTTTCTTATTAAGAACCTTACTGGCAAACTCTCGGATATCCATTTGCATGCGCTCGATGTTACCACCTTCCGCAACGAAATGGACCTGGCCCTGACGATTCTTTTCATCGGCAATCCTGTTGGTCGCAGTAGAAAGATTTATATTGGCATTGTTCATTGCAAGATCAGACTGCAGATTATCATAATCGGTTTGTATCTGCGCTTTCCTATCGCCTTCTCTAACGCCCTTCCTCACGCCGAGCGCGCCGGCGATGCCTCCGATTGCTCCGCCAATCGCCGTGCCCCACGGTCCGAACATTGATCCAGCAGCAGCGCCAGCGCCGGCACCAGTTAAAGTGCCGCTCCAAATAGAGCCGGTTTTCTGGGCATCAGTCATTCCACGCACCTCATCATAATCTTGGCGGGGCACGACCCCAAGATTATTATATGCAGACATGATCTGGTCATAATCTGAATAGCCCGCGCGTCCAAGAGCGTTCACGGTTGCAATCTGATCTTTAAATCCATTATTCTCGTTAATCTGAGATGCACGCTGTGCGGAATTCCAAATGTTTAATGCTCCTGTTCCGACAGTTAATGCACCATTAACCGCAGAATCCCAGTTAAAATTCTTCAGCCCATTCAGCAAACTATTCCCGCCGTCAGCAGAAACCGTCGAAGACAACCCCGCATTAATGGCGTCTTGCTGATTATTAAGATAATTCTGAAGGTCGTCGCTACCACCATTTCCAACAGGATTCATCGGAAGTCTTTCGATGGCATTAGTCGTTACCGAAGGCATCGTCACATTCAGAGAAGCCAATATATCTTCAAGCGTCATCATTTTTACTCAAAGTAATTTACGATTATATCATGTAACTGCATCAAATCTTTCGCCTTGTTGTCGTTTCCGACAAGCGTTCTTGTCAGGCGGAATTGCAACCAAGGATTACGCATACGATTTAAACCGTTCTTATTATAAGTATTATCCTTCGCAGCTCTCGGCATATCGAGCCTCCAGATACGGAACTTCTTACGGACATCAGGATAAGCGTCTGCGGGCGCTTGCGGGATTGTAGTCTCTGAGGTGGACTGATACTCATTCCAAGCCTTGAACTTATCGAAAGTCTCAGTAGGCTGATAATAAGTCTCCGTATCAAAATTAGACTCAGTAACACTATTCTCCCCGCCAATACGGTAGAAGTCCGCGCGATACTCAAGACCGGTCCAAATCTTGTCCATGAACATATCCGGAGCGACACGGTGCTCAGTCCAAAAGTTATACTGTGTTCCAAAGAACTTACAGTATCTGTTGCCTTCGTTCTGCAACCATAGCACCGTATTGTTTCCGCTCGGATACGCAGAGATTAACCTGTCACTTACATTCGCCATCATCGGGACATTGCCATAGTCGAAGAAGCTCGTAAATTCCTGGAGCGGCTCGCTGTAGACAAGGCAGGACTGACCTGTGGTGCTGTCAGTCGCTCCGACAAGGTAAATGTCAGAATGAATCCTATCGTAGTAAGCGACAAGGTTGTTGAACTGCGCCGGGGTCCACGGCTTCATATTGTTCCTGTTCTTGAACCAAACACCAAAGCCTTTCTGGTCGGAGATGTTATTAACTCCACTTCCGTCGAACGATGCGAATATCTTATTCACATTATCCACGAAGTAGAGTCCCGTCTTACCCTCAACGACAGACCATTTATTCACGCAACCATGCTTATCGGATATGGTTTGCTTGCCGTCAACCTTGCCGGAGTTGGCAATCTCGATAGGGACACCGTCGCTTGCCGAGATCTGGACCCTGGAATTGAATAAAATCTCCGACAGACATCTGTCTTGGAATGCGATGATAGCATTCCGATAGCGGCGAAGCGCGTTGCAAATTCCCTTGTCGCCGTTTAATTTAAGGGTATTGGAAAGTGTAACGTGCGTCCATTCGTCAATGTCTGCGGCGTCCGCCTTATCCAGTGTCCATGTAAGCGTAGACCGATAAGAATCCAAATCATAATCCCTGTCGAGATCCCTGCCTGAATAAAAATCATTCGGCTGCGAATATACGCGATTCAGTACACCGAACTGTTCTACATCAATAGAAGCAAGATAACGCGTGCCACGTTGATTGTCGGTTCGTCCGTCAAGATTGATATGTGTTTCCAACATTACGGAGACAATATCAACGACATTGTTCGGCATCTCGCCCTTTGCAGGCTTGATGCGTAAGTCATCCCAACGCTGGAAATAGGTATCACCCTGATTGCCATAAACCGTAAAGTTGCCAGACACCATCTTGTAGATTGGACCGGCAGGTATAAACTTGCAATTCTGAACGGCGGACTTAGTAATGCCACCATATCGCGTATCGCTTAACGGATTCAAGGCCGCAGCAGCATCGAAATCATAGTAAAGCTCACCAATCAGGAAATACGGTTTAGTCCTATCAAACTCCGTCGTAGACGCGCTGTTGAATGTCATCACGCCAGACGAATCGTGAACCACATCGTAATCAGTATATGGATAATTGGCAGAGCTTGCATCATAAAGTATTCCGGTAGTCAGATTAAGTTCCTTCGTTCCGCTTTCCGTAATCGCTCCTGCAGTAGTAATATACAGAACATCCACGAATAACTCGATTGAGGCACCACTTGTGTATTTCTCCTTAACCTGCATTCCCCGAACATAGTAATTCACATACCCCTCATCGGTATAACTTTGCGTAATGGATTCCCCTCCCGTCGTTATGTCAACAAGATATGTCGAAGTTGCGTTGGTTACGCGAACATATATCGGCACATCTGGGTATGTTCCCTTAGCACGATTCCAGAAGTTATCAACAAAATTCGTAGACGCCGTATCATAATATGCATATATCGTAACGGTGCCGTCCGCCAGCTCTGTGACGCTGAATGAACCCGGATAAGCAGACTGCCAGTGTGCATATATGATATTTTCGTCCTGCTCAATCCACGGAACCATAGAACCGGAGATGTTCGTATCTTTCTGTGGTATTGCCGGAATATCATCCGCACTAAAATACGGAAGAAGCTTCTGCACATATTTACCATCCGTTATCGAAGAACCAAGCGAAAGAACGGCGTGCGGATTGGAGCCATAGGTAATGCGAACGGGCGACTTCGTATAGAGTTTCATGGCTGTCGTTCCCTTGTCGAGTCCGTCATCATATGCTCCATAGGAGTACCAGATGGGATATGTGAAATTCGCCGGGACGGAAAGAATCTCATCTATATATCCATCGTAGTAAGTAGTTTTGTCGCCGACCTGGATACCTACATATTGGCTGCTTGTATAGTTGAAGATACGTGGATGAACGTCGCTCGCCACCCACATATTGCTCCAGGTATCATTATAAATCGTATTCTTTGCGAAACGAAGATTACCAAACACCTTCCTGCGAATACGCGAATAAGCGTCCTCATCAAAAACCGTCGTATCTTCATCCGTATACCCATCAATCACATCGCTCTTGGACCAAAGATACATCCAGTAATTGACAACGTTGGAGCCTTTCGTATAGTCTTCTGCAGTCCGTTTCTTTATATCTTTGCTTGACTCGTCGACGTCTTTAAGCCCAAGTCCGTTCTCTTTCCAGAGGGGCCACGCGAGAATACCCGTAAGGTCTTCTGAACTTGCGGCTCCGGAAAATTTATCGTTCACAAGATTCTCTCCGACAAAATCGCCCTGCGTCGCATTAATCTGGACGTCACTGATTCTTCCGGTAACAGGCGCAACCCCGACAACACGAAGCTTACAGCCGTCCACGTTATCAAGAGATGTCGTCTCATATGAGATTTCCGGAGAATCCAGCGTTACGACATTCTCGTCCACGAACATCAGATGCTTCTTATTATACGAAGGATTATATGCTATACTGTTAGATTGGGTACCTTCCGACAACGTAATCCACCTCGCCGTGGGATCATTTGACGGGTTATTGTTTGCCGCACCATAATACGAAGTATTACTGATATCGGTATCCGGAAACTGAGTAGACCAATATCTTGACGAGTTATTGGCAACAGCTCTACACCAGGCATAGAAGACTTGCTCCGGCGGAATGAATTGAACCAATTCCGGAAGCGACTCATTGATATAATTCGTAATGCGCGTATATAACCAACGGAGATTATCATCCGTCTTACTATACGTAGTCGTTATATGATTGGTCTTCGTTATAGCAATTGAGCCACCGGTTATTGTCTTTGTCTTTGTCTCCCCATTTGACGGGAAGTCGGAGTCCGCAAATTCAATGTCGAGGATCGGATCAATAAACCCAGAAGTGGTAGTTGCAAGTATTCCACATGCTTCTACGGTTGTGCTTAATGAAAGATCCCTTATCTTGAAGATAAGCATTCCATAGTTAGCGCTGGTGACACCAGACTCTTCGTCTATATATCGCTCATTCGCCGTACCATAATCTGCGAGCTGATAGTACGGAACCGGCGTCGTTTTGGTTTCCCAGTAATTACATTCAATCTCGCCGCTGCTATCGTTGGAATTATGTACAACCTCGAAATGCTTTGAAGCATATTTCGCGTTACGCGGACGGGATGTCCAAGACGGCATGGAGTAAATCCTTCCATTGAATCTCTCCCATACATTGAACATAGTCGGATTCAGAACGCCCTGTGCCTTAACGGAGCGGTCAGCATATGTCGCTTCAGCATACATCAACTGAACCGCAGTATAACCAGCCGCCATCGCCGCAGTAATAACTGCGCTACTGATAACACATTTAGCAACTATCCTGTTTATCCTATCGTTATCATTATCGATAAGCGGATAGATGTGATTTACCTTATCTCCAATCCAAAATACTTCGCTGTTTTCCCCGCTCGGTTTCCTAAACAACAATCCAAAACGATATTTCTCTCCGCCCTTGAACGACATAATATTGGATGAAGTAAGAGCAAGCTGGTTCGAATACGAATAGACCTCATCCGTGTCTTCAAATCCAAAGCTCCTTGTATCTCCGCTTGTTCCAGACGAACGAATGAATTCGATACCGACAGAGCCAGAGGTACTTGTCTTTGCCTCCCAGTCATATCCATCCCTAAAACTCGAACCGTTGCTGAGGATGAACATATTGGCTTTGATAGCGCTCTCAATAGTAAGCGTAGAATTCTCATTTAAGACAATATCGCCAAGAAACAGCGTTTGTTCCTTATAAGCAAGCGTTCCGATCTTTGCATCACGACTACCAAGAAACAAAAGCCTGGAAGCATCGGTAGTTTCAAGATGCGCCCCATCATCAATCACGATGATTTCTCCATTCGTCGCAACGCTTGTATCAACGTCGGCCACGATATAACCGACGGGCGTACCCTTATATGCGCTTCTGAAAATTGAGTAGATGCGGATGTTGGTATATCTCGGAGTCGTAGTTCCAGTCTTATTCTCAATACCAGAAATCTTCAGCGTGACCTTATTGTTATTTGTCTCATCAGCGGCTCCTCCACGTTTGTTCGGAGAGAGATATACCAAATCGGAGGTCCAGACATATCCAGTTTCCTGCCCATGCCTGTTATAATATGTTATGACATATTGCACAACACCGTTCGGTCTTGCGTTGCCGCTATTGTCTTTCTTAATGTCAACCGTCAAACTATAACTGACTCCGCGATGGGTATCGAAGTAATCACTGTCCCACCTGGTACGTCCCGTGGCATCCGTCATGAAATTCATCATACGGAGCACATGAAGCCCATCAACCCAATAAATCTTCTGGATGTCTTCCGTTTCATAATAGACGACAGACTCTATTGGATGGTCCGGGCGGAAGCCAAGACACCCAGCCTCTGCAGATGATGCGGTAGCCGCAGCGCTGTATAACAGCGTATCCGTAAACTGGTTGGATGCGGCTGTCGGATCGTAATCTATTCTGTAAATATAATCCGTTCCATATGTTGCAACACCAGTAGAAGCATTGACGGTCGTGGTTGTCGTGAACAGAATCACATGGTTATTGAGCACGTTCCAACCAATCAGCTTGCCGGTAATCGTACCGGTCAGACTTATCTGGGCATTGCCCCTTTCGTTCGTCACAGATAACAACGTGTCGTTGTCGCGAGCCAGAATGCGAATGTTGTGATTATCATATGCCGTAGCCTGTCCGGTCTTGGAGACGGACAGGTCGCGGTTCATACCTCGATTATTCAGAACAAATTGTTTCTGCTCCATAGCCTAATGCTTCCAAAGTTCTTTTGAGCCGTTCGTAAAGAACGCCTGCCAGTGCTGATTATTTCGCGGAAGAAGCGTCATAAATGAGTTGAACAGCGTCTCGGCCTTGTCAAGCGTGAGACGGGAGAACTCGCTCTGCGCATCTCCGGCGGCCCAGCAGTATTCCTGCTTAGCATTATCCATCACCTGCTGTGAAATCTCACCCATATCATATTTGATGGTGAACCACTGCTGTTTGATATAGGCTTCAAGCCCGCGAAGGAAACTGGGATTGTCGGGCAGCAAAGGGAAACCCTCATCATCAGTCGCAAAAGCGCGATATGCAATCTCGACGTCAATATCCTTTGTGGATGTAAAGATGACCATCCCCTGAATCTTATATGTCAATTCTCCGGAAAATGCAGCAGAGGGCTTTGCCTTGGACATATGGAATGAATGACCGGAATAGCGATACACCAAAGGACCGAATGCCGGGAAGCGCTCCAGGTCACAGCAATGCTGCTTTGGGGCGACCCTAACCTGAATCATTGACTCGAAGTCGCACGGAAGTTGTCCGCGCCAATCATTAACTTCAATGATTGCCGTCTTCTCGTCATACAATGCGGGCGTCCCCATCAGAGAGATGAAATCAACCGCATATTCTACGGCAGTCTCAAACGGGATGTCACGCAGCATTGGATGCCGCATCGCCCTGTCAAGAATCCTTCGTATGTTAGTTGTCTGAATCATATCATCGCTTCATTAAAATCTATTGGCGTCCACGGGCAATCATAACCATCGTACATATCTTTCATCCTTTGGAACAATCTCCGGTTTGCAACGAAACCATAACTGCGCAAGCTGTTCTTGTCACTGTGCTTCGGGAGGAAGACGATTCCAAAAGTTTTTAGCTTACCATCATATTGTCCGGTTTTCCAATCATACTTTCCGTATCCTATAAACTTCTTACCTCTATACTGCGGCTTTCTGGTAATTACGGCCGCGCTTATTGTTCCAAGTCCGGAAGGAATATCTACGCATCCTTCCATCTCAAGTCTTTCAGCAAGCCATTTGCAAAACTTGCGAATTACAGCATTATATGTTTTCTGATCCAGCGGGGTTCTTCCACGATTGCGCTTTCTATAAAGAGCATATCCTTCTTCGAAATCAGGGTATCGGCCCTGTCCGCTGAATGCTAATTTCATTGTTCGTTACTACCACCAGAAGGTTGTCTGGCTTCCGCCATGTCGTATGCCTGAACCGGCGTATAAGCCCTTCTTCCGGTCACATTTGCATCGGATAATTCGTCAGATGCATTGTTGTTCTTATCCTGCGGAGCATATCTCGGCCCGGCAATCTCCTGGACAACCATCTCAATGCACGAGACGATCAGCGCTTCCTCCAGCGGGAACTCCATATCAAGCACATCACAGTTCGTTGGATTGCCATCGGAATCACATGCAAGCGCAGCGGCTTCTTCGGGATTGGAGAATGCCGCCTGCATCCTGACCTGATCCAGATGCTGAAATGCAGGGTTCTGGCTGGAGAGATACAGATAACCATCTGCGCTCTTCGAGGCGTAGATAATCTTCTTCAGCCACTTATTATATCCGATATAAGGCATTCTCTCCGGAGCAATCCAGTTAACCATGCAGAATATCATGTCCGACGGAGCCATAATCTTCGGATCTGCAATGTCAATCGTCTCCGGAATCTTTTCAACGGAACGAAGCCAGCTTCCACCGCAATCACCAGGGAGCATTTCCTGTGGCTGTAGGTTGACACAGATTTCCTGATAGTTCTGGTCGGATACAGTAGAGAACGGCGCGTTCCTGCTCTTGCGATACTTGCGCTCAAGCAGATACGGCCTGAACTTATTCGCAAGGAATATGATATGTTCTTCCGTGTAGAAAGAATCATCACTGGACTCTTTAAGCAAGTCCAGAACCATATATACGATTTCTCTGTAAGTCGCCATTATACGTTCACAATTACAGGGTTAGCACTTGGCTTGTCAATATCAGACTCGGTAAGCCTGACTGCATAGCCGTCCATCGTTTTCTTCTTCGACATGATAGCCTTATTCGTCTTAAGCTCTGCACGATTGATGCAGAATACCGGATAAGGGAAGAGACAGCCCCCACGAGCAAAGACTTCCGCAAGCGCAATCTCGATAAACTTATAATCTATCTCATCGATATAGTCATGCATATACTCGACCATATCAAGGATGAAGATGTAAATCATCAGACTGCGCATCGCCTTATGTGCGACATAGCCCGTCTTGGAGAGCAATTCATAATACCCGCCAAGAATGTTCGATGCTTTGCGCTCTGAAATAACCTGAATCATAATCCTTAACCATTACATCCGCATCCGTAATTCGAAGAAGTACCCGGAGTCGCGACAAGTTTGGGCCAGATACGTTCCAGCTGCGCCCAGTCACACACATCCGCCGCCATCTTGAGCGCATTCCAAAGCAGAATGAAGCTCTCGAAATTATCAACGTCCTCACAAGTATTCTTGCAGCTTGCAACACCGGCAATGTATTTCATGCCTTTCTGATAGACAAACTTCCAGTCAAGCACGACACCGACATCCAACGTGACATCCATGTCGCAATCCATGCTGGATACCGTCGGATCAAGCGTGCCGTCGCAGTTCACATAGATATAGAACAGTTCCTTCTGGAAAGTGTCCGTCCCTATCCCGGTAAGCGACGCGGCGTTAACCGTAGCCCTTACGGACTTTACGCTCGTGTCCGGGGTTGAATTGTCGTATATCTGGATGGCCTTCTGGCTCGGAACGCCAATCGTCCCGCGATTCTTATAATATTCCAGATAGATGGATTTGATGTACATGTTCGAGTACACCTCATAATCCTCCACGTGGCATTCGACCACAAGCGAGCTGTAGTCGTCTGCAAGGTGGATGTCGTCAAAACGTATCATAGTCTCTTTATTTTGCTCAAATGTAAATAATAAAGAGGCCCGGAATTAAGACCAAACCTCTTTACTTATTTATTATAAACGATTTACTTGCGTTTTCTATCAGACTTTATAATAGTCTTCCAGCATCTGCCGAAGCTCGGGGATCCAACCTTCGACGGAATTCTGAATCCATATCTTGGTCCTGAATGCACGCTCGATATAATGGATACGCGGATTACGCCTGTACACGCCACATTTCATATTGTCGTAATCAATATGCAACTGAAGCGGAATGCGATTCGGATAATAAATATTGAAGTACAAGTCTTCGAAGATATAGGACTCGTTCTCCATATCATATTTCTCCCAAAGCGCTTCAAGCTTATCCCATTCGATCCAAGTAGGAAGATGCGTCGTGAAATTGCGGATATGATATCCTTCGCGCCTGAGCAGATCAACCGTCTTTTTCTTGTCGCGTTCAAATCCGGAGTGACGATTCAGATCAACTTTCAGCGCATTTCCGTTCTGCTTCAGAACCTTCACGTCATAGATGTCGAAATCATTGACGGCATAGCAATCGTCTGCAACGAAGATGAAGCCTTTGGATTCCGGAAAAGCCTTGCGTACCGCCTTGAACTTCTTGACGAAATCGATATGCGGACGATAATTCTTCTCTGGCTGTTCCGGAACTCTCTCACACTTGATGAAGGTGATGTCTTCGCCAGTATCAACGACGGGGTTATAATCACCGACAACGACAATCTGATACTTCTCCTTAAAGTGTCTGCGCCATCCTGCTACGGCATATTCAAGTTCTCGTCCTTGCGCTCCTTCCGCGAAGTAAGGAATGACGACAAGATACTTGTCCTCCGTTGGTTTGGGTTGAGGTTTGACCGCAGGCGTTGCTGCAGCCTTGGCTTTTGTTTTAGTCTTGGGTTTTGTCTCTTCCATATCATATAACTCTTTGTGTTTCTCCAGCCATTGCCTATAGTCCTTGTTCTTGTAACTGCCGCAACCGAAATGCTCGATAAAGTCATCTATCTTAACCTGCTTGAACCGCAATCCGCTTTTCTCGCAATCCTCCAGGAACGAAGCACCGGTATCGTACAGCTTCACTTTCGGGCGCAGTTTCCAGCTCCGTTTCTCATCGAAATACCTTATTCCATATTCCCGACACATCGGTACATTTATCCAACAGATATACGGCAGCAGGCGCATCATATGAAAATCAGCAGAACGCCCGCACTCTCCGAAATACGCAACTTCTCCGTCGAAGAATACAGAGATGTCTCGTTTGACCAACACATCGGAATCCATCAGAACAAATCCTCCGGGAAAGAAATCCCAGAGTTTCTGAATGGAATAGCAATGCTTCGCGCTGCCCCAGTTGTTCTGCGTCGCCGTCTTCTTTGGGAATCTTGACAAGAATTCGTCAAAATCGATAATCTGTCCTTTGGTGTTGTCGATGTAACGAACACCGTCCATCTGCGGGAAAGAGAGTCTGTCAGAATTGTCAAAGATGGTTATGCTGCAATCAGGAGAATGCTTACGGATGCTCAACACCGTGGCTGTGGTCAGCTCCGGCGTGTTGAAATGAACTATGACAATGTTTTTATCCATAAATAGAGAAAGGGAGCGAGGTTGTTTCGCCCCGCTCCCAATCGGATTCAGGTTTTATTAAGCACCAGCGCCAGAACCGGAACCGGTACCATTGATAGCAGCATCGACTGCATCATACAGGGCGGAGATGACGGCGTTGGAGCCGGCGATCTGAATCGTGCGCGGAGACTTCTGGATGTTCTCAGCATGACCCTGCCAGTAATACTGGATAGTCAGAACGTCGTAGTTGCTCGCCACGTTGATCATATAGGTCGGCTCGTAGTTGTTGGGCCAGTAAGAGCCGCGCTTGTCGTCACCGCGCTCGCCGAGGCAGAAATACTCCAGGTCAGCAAGCTGATAAGAATTGGACAGGACGCTGTAGCCGGAGATGGCGCTCGCGGCGACGGTGTCCGTACCCCAGGCGATGTCGGTGTTGTTGTCCGGCTGATAGTTGAACGCAACCTGGAGCTTGAACGGTTCATTGCTCATCTTGCCACGGATCCACTTCTGAGGAGTAGCCACGAGGATCACGCCGCCAGACGCACCGGTGATGTCCGCCAAGGCGGTGTCGGGAGTCACCTCGGTGCCGTTGGAGAAGATGCGGAAGAACGGGATAGCCCGCTTCGGCATAGCCTGGGCGATGGCATACGCAACAGCCTTGTGGAAGGCAGCGGCGGAAGCCGTGTTGGTGCCGTCGCCGGTAATCTCAGCAACGATGCTGACCTGATCGGCAGGGCTGAGGCTGATGTACTCCTGAACATTAACAGTCAGGGTAACGGTCTTGCCGACAAGGTTAGCCAGAGTAACCGCGTTGGTGTCCACAGCGATGGTGTGGGCGATCAGCTTATGAGCAAGCTGGGCAGCGGTCTTTTTGTTGAAATACTCGATGTTGGCAGCAGGAATCGTATCGGAACGAGTCACGATGCCATCACCGTTCTTGTAGACGAAGTACAGTTCGCCAGTGGCGGTAGTACCCACGAAAATGTCGCCAGCGTTCGCAATGTTAGCGATGGCGCTCTGTTTGGTTCCGGCAACATACAGATGCCGGGCCTGATTGGTGTTGAAATTTGCCATTTCAGAACATAATTAAGTTAAACATTAACTACTAGCTCGTATGTAAAGCCGTTTAGATTGCAATGCAAGTTCGACAGCGTGCTCCAGAATCGTCTGATGTAACTCTTCATGAAGCGCACAGGTCTGTGCCGTACCTACGCCATCGATAGTAAGCCCATTCGGAAGATTTTCCAGAACGATAGGTGCGGGCTTCGCCAGATACCTGACGAGATAGCTTCCAATAGGATGCTTGGCGATAATCTCCACCTTGTTCTCTCCACAGTCAAGCCTTAACGCACGGTTTTCGGTCGGGCCCCGGAACGGATTCTTACGGAGTCTTGCGTACTCATCCTGACGCGCGGGGATTACGCTTACTTCTTTGCCATCCCAGCACTTGCCAGAATCATTGTACGAAATCTGTTCAAGCGTAATGAACGCAAGATCGCTCGGTAATGCAAAGAAAGTGGAAGAGGTACAGATTCCCGTTCCGGTGGTCGAAGAGGAAATCACCGCAGTCTTAACAAGACCCTCCAGGTAGCGACGCACCTCTTCCTCTTTCTCGAAAGACAGCCCCGCAGGGTTCTGTCCATTATAGTAACTAATGACAATATCGCGCTGAGAGTTGGTAAGCCATACAGACTTCTCGTATTCGTCGAACTCGATACTGTCAAGTGTTTCCTGCTTGTCGAAATCCTTGAATCTCCGGTAACTGTTTACCAGAGTGTCAAAGGAATCACTGAATTCTTTAACTGTCATATCTACTGTTGCTGACGCTGTTGAGATACTTCACGCTGACCACGTGTCGCGATAGCTAGCTCAACCGCTTTGTTAAGAATATCAATATGAACAATTGGATTCAATTCGCATTCACTAACCGCCGTAACTCCATCAATCGTAAGCCCGGTCCCTGAAAGATTTTCAAGAATAATCGGCTTTGGACGACGCACATAACGAACGCGATATTTCCATGTCTGACCTCCGCTAAGCGTGTCTCTCGGAATGACCTCGGAAATAATGTCAAAGCCCGTATTTGGATTCTGGAACAAGCGCCACGCCTGCTTCTTCAAGGGCTTTGTATATGCTTTTGACATCTGACGGTCATATTCCGAATACGAGATAGGCTTGATTACATATTCCGACACGACAGTCGTGCTCTGCATCAAAAGCAGTTTCTCATTCTGAATAAGAAGAACCGCCGGCGTTACTCCGTTCGTTGTCGGAAGCTGGAAGAAAACGCCCCTGTCGTCGTATTTTACGGCTGTTCCAG
>Ga0310690_10004310_pt1 | contig 20314 bp, 14 predicted proteins | sample AusTroGonzalo_MG_2_FD_207661 | JGI IMG/M metagenome (GOLD analysis project Ga0310690, IMG submission 207661) | Bovine rumen microbial communities from tropical cattle in Woodstock, Queensland, Australia - Gonzalo_04 (v2) (version 2) | ecosystem: Host-associated > Mammals > Digestive system >...
TGAATGTGATTGGCGGTACGCTGAAGATTGGTGTGAAGCGCACATCAAATAGCAATTCTGACTGGACAGTCTTCGACAACGCCCGTCTGACCTACTACGGTGCTATTCCTACCGATGCGTATAAGACTGTTTGGGAGGGTGCTTTGGCTGCTGCTCAGGCTGCTCTTAATAACGAGGTGTATGCTGTAGTGACTGGTGATGAGAAGAATGCCCTTAATCAGGCTATCGCTGACAACACTACTGTTGAGGACACGAAGGAGGCTTACGAGGCTGCTGTCATCGCTTTGGAGGGCGCTACCGCTACCTTCACCGGTGCTAAGGCTGCCTACCAGAGTCTGGTTGATGCCAAGGCTGCTATGGCAAGCTTCGACTTCGACGCATACAAGTATGCTGCTGCGGCTAAGAAGACTGCCGCTGAGACTACACTGACTGCTGAGGCAACGAATGCTGCCGACGCTACTGCCAAGGCAGACGCTGTCTATGCTGCATTCCGCCAGTATGCTGAGTCGAGCGCCATGCTCGAAGGTGTCGAAGGTTCAGTCGACTTCACTAATCGCATTGTGAACCCGAAGGCTGAGACGGCTATTGCCGAGCCTTGGTTTGTAGTCAAAGGCGAAGGCTCTGGCGGTTCTTTGGACGTAAAGGACGGCGAGCCTTGGACCGACGGTGAGGGCAACGCTTCTCATAAGTACTTCGACGGTGGTAACTGGGGGGCTAATGCTTGGGATGTTACCATGAAGCAGGATATCAAGCTGCCGAAGGGCAAGTATCAGCTGACCGTGAAGGGCCGTGCTTCTGCTGAGCTCAGCAGCTTCAACGTATTTGCTGGTGAGGCAAAGACCGAGATGACACACATTGGTGCTTCTGGCAACCTGTTCAACCGTGGCTGGAACGATGCTTCTGTAGAGTTCGAACTTGCTGAGGCAGGTACTATCACCATCGGTGTGCAGGGTGTAACTGGAAATCAGTATCAGTGGATGTCGTTCTCTGACTTCCGTCTGGTTCGCTTCACACCGTACGAGGCTGTCTACACTGTAGCCGGTGCTTACAAGATGGGAGAAGAAGAGACTGCAGAGTTCTTCAATAACACATGGGCACCCACAGAGGAAGCTAACGACCTTGTGAAGGGCGAAGACGGCATCTATACCCTGGTAAAGGAAGATGTCGAGCTGATACCTGGTGGAACCATCCTGTATAAGGTTGTAGAAGACCGCAGCTGGAACCTCGCTTGGGGCTTTGGTGATGCTAATGCCGACTATGTTGTGAATCTGCCGGAAGGCAAGTCACTGCCAGAAGGTGTTCAGAAGGGATTCTTTGACATCACCTTCAAGTTCAATCCCTATGCCGTATTCGCAAATAGCTTCAATGTGGACTGCGAAGTTGTCTACGACGAGCATAAGACGACCGGTATCGCTGAGCTGAACGCTAAGGCTAAGAACGGTCAGAACACTATCTACAACCTCTCTGGCCAGAAGGTAGAGAAAGCCCAGAAGGGTCTCTACATCATCAACGGCAAGAAGGTCGTGATTAAGTGAGAATAAAGCAGAGCTCGCTCATGCTTTATCGAACGTGAACGAGCTCGAGCTTTAGCTCAAGTCGTGATTAAGTGAGAATAACAAATTGGCATCCATCGCAAGGGCGGTGGGTGCCTTTTTTATGACGCATAGCGATTGCGTCACTCACGCATAGTGATTGCGTCACTCTCTCATAGTGATTGCGTCACTCTCTCAAAGTGATTAACTTCGCTAAGTGTAAAAAATAATAAAAAATATGGGAGCTACGATGTCAGTTCCCACATTTTTTAGTATTTTTGCCAAAATAAAGATGATATCCAATAACTTAAAACTATTAATTCTATGATTAAAACGTTACGTTTTTCATTGCTTAGCATGCTTATGCTGCTATGCGGAACAGTGTTTGCCGGTTCTATCACTTTTGCTGACTTAGGACTGACGAACGGTGTACAGTATACTGACCCGTTTGACGGTGATGACTTCACCGTAACTTTTGCTGGTGGTGGCAACGATGGAAAGTACTACACCACAGGTACTGGCATTCGCGTTTACGGAAACGGTACCATGACTATCGAAGCCAAAAGCGGTACGCTCACCAGTATTACGATCACTTACGATGGTTCCAACAAGCCAGACGGTACTGATGTCGTGAACGTAGGCACATACGATCCAGAAACAGGCGTATGGACTGGCAATGCTGCATCTGTCACATTTACACGTCCTACGGGAAGTGGTCACTGGCGCGTGCAGTCGGTTGAAGCAACTGTTGATAACGGCGGTACCCCTGTCGTCACCAAGCCTGCCAAGCCGACGTTCAATCCTGAGGGCAAGACTTTCACAGAGTCTGTAGAGGTAGCTATTGTCTGCAAAACCAGCGGCGCTGTCATATATTACACCCTCGACGGCACGACTCCCACTGCTGAGAGCACCCCATACGCCGCAGCTTTCACACTGACTGAGACCACGACTGTGAAGGCCATTGCAGTGAAGGACGGTGAGACCAGCGATGTTGCCGAGGCTACCTACACAAAACAGGAAGAGACCCCCGCTGATGGTTCTATCACTTTTGCTGACTTAGGACTGGAGAACGGTGTACAGTATACTGACCCGTTTGACGGTGGTGACTTCACCGTGACTTTCGCTGGTGGCGCCAACGACGGAAAGTACTACACTACAGGTACTGGCATTCGCGTTTACGGAAACGGTACCATGACTATCGAAGCCAAAAGCGGTACGCTCACCAGTATTACGATTACTTACGATGGTTCCTACAAGCCAGACGGTACTGATGTCGTGAACGTAGGCACATACGATCCAGAAACAGGCGTATGGACCGGCAATGCCGCATCTGTCACATTCACACGTCCTACGGGAAGTGGTCACTGGCGCGTACAGTCGGTTGAAGCAACTGTTGATAATGGCGGAACTCCCGGCCCACAGACTACTGTTTACTCAGTTGCCGGTTCTCCTGCCACATTGTTCGGTGCAGAATGGAACGAGAAGGCCACGGCTACCGAGATGACGAAGAACACTGAGACAGGTCTCTATGAGTGGGCTGCCACGAATGTCGAACTGACTGCCGGTCAGGCTGAGTTCAAGGTCGTGATGAACCATGACTGGAACAACGCATGGCCTGAGAGCAACTGGGTGCTGTATATCAGCGAGGACGGCATCTACACCGTTGCCATCACCTTCAACGAAGAGACGAAGGAGATTACTGCTGAAGCAACCAAGACCGGAAACATTGTTCCTGCCAAGCCCGTATTCACTCCCGAGGGAGGTTCGTTCACCGGTTCTGTAGAGGTGGCTATTGCCTGCGCAACCAACGGTGCTACCATCTATTACACACTCGATGGTTCTGTCCCCACAGCCGAGAGCACTGAATATACCGCTGCTTTCACACTGACAGAGACCACGACCGTGAAGGCCATCGCAGTGAAGGACGGTGAGACCAGCGAAATGGCCGAGGCTACATTTACGTCAGTTGTTCCTATCTCTGTGGCTGATGCCCTCGCCATCATTGACGAACTGGAGAATGGTAAGACTACCACTGAGAGCTATTTGGTAGAAGGCTATATCACCAGCATCTCTGAATACAGCTATGGTGCCGAAAATTACGGCAATGCCACCTTCATCATTGCTGACACACAGAATGCCGAGAACGGACTTACCGCTTACCGCACATTCGCAGGTCCTGACAAGAAGAAGTTCATGGAAGAGGGCGAGATCAAGGTTGGCGACAAGGTTATCCTGTACGGTCAACTCCAGAAGTATGTGAATAAGGAGATCGTGACACCAGAGATGAAGAACGGCTATGTCTACAGCATCGTCGAAAAGGCTCCTCAGGTCAATGTCTACTCTATTGCCGGTTCTCCTGCCACATTGTTCGGTGCAGAATGGAATGAGAAGGCCACGGCTACCGAGATGACGAAGAACACCGAGACTGGTCTCTATGAGTGGACTGCCACGGATGTCGAACTGACTGCCGGTCAGGCTGAGTTCAAGGTCGTGATGAACCATGACTGGAACAACGGAGCTAATGCATGGCCTGAGAACAACTGGGTACTATATATCACTGAGGACGGTGTCTACACCGTTGCCATCACCTTCAACGAAGAGACGAAAGAGATTACTGCTGAAGCAACCAAGACTGGCGACATCGTGATTCCCACTACTACCGAGGTTACCTTCGACTTCAACGCCTATGACCATGCCGTATCTAACGAGTCCCATGATGGCGACATCATCGAAAACGAAGAGTTCACCGAGGGTGGCGTGGTGATGACTGTTACGCCCAACGCGGAAGGAACTGCCAACCGTTTCTGGAGCACCGCTAACGGTCCTCAGCTCCGCATGTACGGTGGCACCATGACCATTGTGGCTCCTGATGGAAAGGCTATCGTCAAGGCTGTATTCAACAATGCCAAGTGGAACGCAGGCAACCAGTTCAACCGTGTTGTTGCCGAGAAGGGCGAATGGGAAGGCAACTCTACCGACCTTATACTCGCTGTGGCTGGTAACACCCAGATCAACAAGGTCATCCTGACCATCGACGACAAGAACGAGGGTACCACCACTGGAATCTCTACAATGAACAATGTACAATGTACAATGAACAATGAAGTGTACAACCTCAATGGTCAGAAGGTGATGAAAGCCCAGAAGGGCCTCTACATCATCAACGGCAAAAAGGTCGTGATTAAGTGAGCGACGAACTGAGCTTGATTTTAACAAATGCTTGCTGCGAGGTGCAGCAAGCATTTGTTTTTTATGTTTTAGAGCATGTTTTAAGCAAAATATGCAGAAAAATTTGGCACAAAACAGAATAATTACTAATTTTGCAGCCAAAACTTGTATAAATATTCCGCTTTTCAAGGAAGAAAGGGTATTCAACGACAATGAAGATTAAAAACAACAGACTTGAAGCATTGCGACTCATCATCTCGAGCCAACAGTTAGGCAGTCAGGAAGAGTTGCTGAATGCATTACAGAAAGAAGGATTTAAGCTGACCCAGGCCACGCTGAGCCGCGACCTTAAGCAGCTGAAGGTAGCCAAGGCCGCCACCATGGGTGGCAACTATGTCTACGTGCTGCCCAACGAGTCGATGTACAAACGCGTAGCCACACCGTCTACCGTACGTGAGATGATGCAGATGCCAGGGTTCATGAGCATCAACTTCTCTGGCAACATGGCAGTCATCAAGACACGTCCCGGCTATGCCAGCTCCATTGCCTGGAACATCGACAATAGTTCGCTTCCCCAACTCTTGGGTACCATTGCCGGAGCCGACACCATCTTTGTCGTACTGAAAGAGGGCGTGCCTAAAGAGGAGATTATCGAGGCCCTGAGCACCGTGATTCCCAACATGAGATGAAGTTTGGAGTTCTTCGCAAGTGAAGCGTCGTTTCGCGCCAAGCGAGAAATTAGGAATTAGGAGATAGAAGATGGATAAGGATAATATTGAAGTAATGGTGGCGGGGCCCGAACATGAGGTCTACGTTGACACCATTCTGGACACGATAGCCGAGGCTGCCAAGGTGCGCGGCACGGGTATTGCCCGGCGCACCCACGAGTATGTGGCTAAGAAGATGATGGAGGCCAAGGCCGTCATCGCTATCGAGAAGACAAGCATGCGCTTTGCCGGCTTTAGCTATATTGAGACATGGGGCAACAAGACCTATGTTACCACCAGTGGTCTCATCGTGCACCCCGACTTCCGGGGCCTTGGACTGGCTAAGCGCATCAAGGACCTAACGTTTACGCTGGCACGCACCCGCTGGCCCCATGCCAAGATCTTCTCGCTGACCAGTGGTGCTGCGGTGATGAAGATGAATACCGAACTGGGCTACAAGCCCGTGACCTTTGCCGACCTCACCGACGACGAGGCATTCTGGAAAGGCTGCGAGGGCTGCATCAATGTCGACGTGCTCCATCGCACCGACCGCAAATACTGCATCTGCACCGGCATGCTCTTTGACCCCACGGAGCAGCTGCCAGCAAAAATCCCTGAAGACGTGCTGGCCCGTATCAAATATTTAGAAGAGATAGAGAGCCCCCCCCTACCCCCCCTTGGGGGGGTGGATGCTACGCGAGAAAGCACCCGTCAACATTCATATCAGACAGCAGCCGAAAGCTCCCATCAATGATGGAGGCTACCACCAACTGCCAGAACAGGAAATAAGCGATAAAGAACGAACAGAATGGTTGCAGCAGCAAGGATTTACCGTCATTCGCTTCACAAACGACGAAATCGTTGGTAATATTAATAATGTAATTAATAAAATAAAAGAAACAATATGGAAACTTCAAACAACAAACAAATGAATAATACCGCGCAGCCTTTATCCACTACCGAGAACGCACAGCCTTTACCCCCCCAAGGGGGGGCCAGAGGGGGCCATGGTCGCGTCGTCGTTGCCTTTTCTGGTGGCCTCGACACCTCCTATACAGTCATGTATCTTGCGAAGCAGGGTTATGAAGTCTATGCCGCCTGTGCCAATACGGGTGGTTTCTCAGCTGAACAGCTGAAGCGCAACGAGGAGAATGCCTACAAGCTGGGCGCTGTGAAATACGTGACGCTGGATGTGACACAGGAGTACTATGCCAAGTCGCTGAAATACATGATCTTCGGCAATGTGCTACGCAACAACTGCTACCCCATCAGCGTTTCGAGCGAGCGCATCTTCCAGGCTATCGCCATTGCGCGCTATGCCAAAGAGATTGGTGCCGATGCCATCGCCCATGGTTCCACAGGTGCTGGCAACGACCAGATCCGTTTCGACATGACCTTCCTCGTCATGGCTCCTGGTGTGGAAATTATCACGCTGACCCGTGACCGCAACCTGACCCGTAAGGAAGAGGTGGACTATCTGAATGCCAACGGCTACTTCGCCGACTTCACCAAGCTGAAGTACTCCTATAACGTGGGTATCTGGGGCACCTCTATCTGCGGCGGCGAGCTGCTCGACCCCACCCAGGGGCTGCCCGAAGAAGCCTATCTGAAGCATGTCACGGCCAAGGAGCCCGAGCAGCTGTTGAAGATACAGTTTGAGAAAGGCGAGATTGTAGGCGTGAACGGTGAGAAGTTCGACGACCGTATCAAGGCTATCCAGAAGATTGAGGAGATAGGTGCCTCGTATGCCATCGGCCGCGATGCCAACGTGGGCGACACCATCATCGGCATCAAGGGCCGCGTGGGCTTTGAGGCCGCTGCGCCCAAGCTCATCATCGAGGCTCACCGCCTGCTGGAGAAGTCGACACTCTCCAAGTGGCAGCAGTACTGGAAGGACCAGGTGGCCAACTGGTACGGTATGTTCCTGCACGAGAGTCAATACCTGGAGCCTGTCATGCCCGACATCGAGGCCATGCTCACCTCTTCGCAGCGCAACGTCACCGGCACGGCTATCCTCCGCCTGCGCCCTTACGGCTTCGAGACCGTGGGTATCGACAGCGCCAACGACCTCACAAAGTCGAAGCTCGGCGAATACGGTGAGACACAGACGGGCTGGACAGCCGACGAGGCCAAGGGCTTCATCAAGGTCAGCTCTACCCCGTTGCGCGTATATTATGGTATACATAAAGACGAAAAAAGATAAACAAACACTATGGAAAAGAGATTCTATCTGTCTAAGAAAGACAAGAAAATCGGCGGTGTCTGCGGTGGCATCGCAGAATACTTCGAAATCGATTCTCTCTTGGTGAGGATTGGTTTCCTGTTCCTCGTTTTCGGCATGGGAACAGGTCTGCTGCTGTATATCCTGCTATGGCTGTTGGCCCCAAAAAGAGCGTAACGCCATGGTGAAGGTTGGAATACTGGGTGCAGCAGGCTATACGGGCGGTGAGCTCATCCGCCTTTTGCTGAACCACCCACAGGCTGAGATTGTCTTTGCCCATAGCGAGAGCAATGCCGGTAATCTGGTGAGCGATGTGCATGAGGGGCTCTTAGGCGATTGTGACTTGCGGTTTACGGGCGACTACGACTTCAGCAACGTCGACGTGGTGTTCTTCTGCTTCGGCCATGGCAAGAGCGAGGCCTTCCTCAAGGAACACGCCATTCCTGAACAGGTGAAGATTATCGATCTGGCACAGGACTTCAGATTAAAGGGGAGAGAAGAGAGGGGAGAGAGGAGAGAGTATACCTCTGATAATCATGACTTCGTCTACGGTCTGCCCGAGATCAACAAGGCAGAGACACAGAAAGCACAGCATGTGGCCAATCCAGGCTGCTTCGCCACCGCTATCCAGCTGGCACTGCTGCCTGCCGCCAAGATGGGCTTGCTGAAAGAAGACGTGAGCGTGAACGCCATCACTGGCTCTACAGGTGCCGGACAGAAGCCCGCTGCCACCACCCATTTCTCTTGGCGCACTGACAACCTGAGCATCTACAAGCCCTTCCAGCATCAGCATCTCGCTGAAATCTGCCAGAGCCTGAACCAAGTAGCCCCTTCCGACTCTTCCGTAAGGGACGAGAAGAGTCCTGCTGCTGGTTTCATTCATCCCCCCATGGGGGGAAGCGAGGGGGGCTGCTCCATTGACTTCATCCCCTATCGCGGCAACTTCGCCCGTGGCATCTTCTGTACAGCCGTTGTGAAAACACCGGCTCCCATTGAAGACGTGATTGAGACCTACAAGAACTTCTATGCTGATGCTGCCTTCACCCACTACAGCGACAAGGCCATCGACCTGAAACAGGTAGTGAACACCAACAAGGCACTGGTGCACTGTGAGAAGTTCGGCAACAAGTTGCTCATCACCTCCGCCATCGACAACCTTTTGAAGGGTGCCGTAGGTCAGGCCGTACAGAACATGAACCTCATGTTCGGCATAGATGAGAAGGCTGGACTCAAATTGAAGGCCAGCGCGTTCTGACTACCTTTCATATTCGCAAAAAAAGGGAAAAATCATTCATATTCACAGAAAAGAGGTACTGAGACATCGTTTTCTGTACCTTTTTTTTGAATATATTCATATATTCTTTATCTTTGCCGACAAATATAGTATAGATTTTATTCATCTAAAAATATTGCGAATATGAATATGAAAAAAGCTACTCTTTCCTGTTTGTTCGCACTCACAACCATGATGGCAACGAGTGCCTGGGCGGACGAAGTGACCTTTAGACCATTACAGTCTGAGACCCTGCCAGACATGACCACACCTCGTAGAAGCCATGTCTGCTTTGCCACTGCCGAAGGTGACATCATTGCCGTAGGAGGACACACCAAAAACTTCCGCCTGACAAGCACCGCCGAGCGTCTGCATAACGGCGAATGGGAGTCCGTCAGCATCAGCAATCCGCACGACGGACCGGCCATCACCACCCTTCCCGACGGACGGGTGCTCATCTGCGGCGGCTTTAGCAGCGGTAGCGGCGTGGGACAAAGTACTGTCTGCGACATCTACGACCCCACGACGAACACCTTCACAGCTACCGGAAGCCTCAACACCTCACGTGCCTTCGCCACAGCCGTACTTACAGGCGTGGGCAACAACGTGCTGGTCAGCGGAAACTGGTATAACAGCGACACTACATTCGAACTGTGGAACGGAGAGACATGGACTGCCTTCGGATCGAAAACGCCACAGCTGAACCATCCGTTCATGATTAATGACGGACAGGGCAACGTCTATGCCTTCGGCTGCAGGGAGACTCATGGAAATCTCGTCGAGGTGGCCGCGTGGAAGGTGAATACTATCGACCAGACGGTAGAGACACTGACCGAGACCGGACTGGAGGACTACGAGCTGATGCATGGCGAAAACTTCTCTTTCCAGACCTCCGACGGAAAGCTCCTGCTTCTCGGAAAGAAGGACGATGCCGTCCACCTGCTCAGCTTCAGTGCCGCCACCGCAAAGGTGACGGAGCTGACCACACTGCCCGATGCCATCCCCGACGTGACCGACCACTTCGACTATTCCCCCGGTATACTGGTCAACGAGGACCGCAAGGAAGCATACATCATCGGAGGCTTCGGGAACAGCGAGGGAAAGACACTTGTCCTCGTCAACTACAACCTCGAGACAGGAAAGACAACGGTATTCTATGACCAGCCGTTAGGCTACTGCCTGTATTGGGGCGCATGGACGCTGCAGCCCGGAACAGGGAAAATCGTCATCACAGGCGGATCTGTTACTAACAATTTCGATATCGTAGCAGCATCCGTCATCGTCACACCGTATGAGGAAGAGGAAGACGAAGTGACCTTCAGCCCCTTACAGTCTGAGGCCCTGCCTGACATGACCACACCTCGTAGAAGCCATGTCTGCTTTGCCACTGCCGAAGGTGACATCATTGCCGTAGGAGGACACACCAAAAACTTCCGCCTGACAAGCACCGCCGAGCGTCTGCATAACGGCGAATGGGAGTCCGTCAGCATCAGCAATCCGCACGACGGACCGGCCATCACCACCCTTCCCGACGGACGGGTGCTCATCTGCGGCGGCTTTAGCAGCGGTAGCGGCGTGGGACAAAGTACTGTCTGCGACATCTACGACCCCACGACGAACACCTTCACAGCTACCGGAAGCCTCAACACCTCACGTGCCTTCGCCACAGCCGTACTTACAGGCGTGGGCAACAACGTGCTGGTCAGCGGAAACTGGTATAACAGCGACACTACATTCGAACTGTGGAACGGAGAGACATGGACTGCCTTCGGATCGAAAACGCCACAGCTGAACCATCCGTTCATGATTAATGACGGACAGGGCAACGTCTATGCCTTCGGCTGCAGGGAGACTCATGGAAATCTCGTCGAGGTGGCCGCGTGGAAGGTGAATACTATCGACCAGACGGTAGAGACACTGACCGAGACCGGACTGGAGGACTACGAGCTGATGCATGGCGAAAACTTCTCTTTCCAGACCTCCGACGGAAAGCTCCTGCTTCTCGGAAAGAAGGACGATGCCGTCCACCTGCTCAGCTTCAGTGCCGCCACCGCAAAGGTGACGGAGCTGACCACACTGCCCGATGCCATCCCCGACGTGACCGACCACTTCGACTATTCCCCCGGTATACTGGTCAACGAGGACCGCAAGGAGGCATATATCATAGGAGGCTTCGGGAACAGCGAGGGAAAGACACTCGTCCTCGTCAACTACAACCTCGAGACAGGAAAGACAACGGTATTCTATGACCAACCGTTAGGCTACTGTCTGTATTGGGGCGCATGGACGCTGCAGCCCAGCACAGGGAAAATCGTCATCACAGGCGGATCTGTTACTAACAATTTCGATATCGTAGCCGCGTCCGTCATCGTCACACCGTATGAGGGCGACGATCCTTCAGCCATCGTGACCACCAAGCAGTTGGCACCTGCTGACGGCCATTGCTACACCCTCGGCGGCCAGCGAGTCAATCATCCTGTCCGCTCAGGCATTTACATCAGGAACGGCAAGAAGGTAGTCATCAAGTAGCCCTATCACCTCCTGCATCGATAAATTATTCACTTTTATTCTCAAAAGTATGAAAACAATCCAACTATTACTGACAATGTTGCTGGCATGGCCCACAGGCATGCTGGCCAGTGAAGCCTTACACGACTCCATTCCCAGCAACTACGGTGGCTGGATGAACCTGACCGATGGCTATACTCAGGACAAAAGCGAAAATCACCAGAAGATGCAGGTGGAGATTAGCGGCAACAACATCCACCTGTGCTGGGTCGAGTTTACGAAAGGGGAAGACGAGCGTTACAACATCTGGTACCGCCGTTCACCAGACCTGGGCAAGACATGGGAAGAGCCCAAAGTGGTGTTCAAGACGTATATCAATTACTATCTGGACATCAACAACGGCTGTGTCAGCAAACTGATGAGCGTCAGTGGCAACAACGTCCATTTCGCCATCGTCGATGTCTTCCGTGAGGGAATACCCAACGACGGCTATCCCGGCTGTCTTCGCTACCGCCGCTCAACGGATGGCGGTGCCACATTGGAAGACGAGAGCGTGCTATTTCACTTTGACAACGGATGGTATCTCTTAAGCGGCTCTATCATCGACAGCGACGGCGACATGGTGGGTATTGCCGCTGCCGCCAACCGCGACCAAATAGTCCACTACTTCACCTCTATGGACAATGGCCAGACCTTCAGCCGCATGAGCCAGAAGATTGAACCCAATCAATACCCCAATGCCAACCTGTACGACTTCCAGGTGAGCAACGGTCGCTGGGCATCAATGACTTTGGGAACCTCCTGGTATTACACCCTGCTCAATGGTCATCTCTACCTCACCACCTACGACGGCACCACCATGAACCAGCAGCAGATTGCCGCCCTCAATGCCGAGGACAGCACCCCCTACGCTCTCCCCGACATCGTCTTTGGCGGTAACGGTGCTTCTTACAACTACCATCCGCAGATGGCCATCGACGGCAACACCATCCACGTGGCCTATCGCGGTTATCCCGGAGCACAGGCACCCGAACTCGACTGGAAATACACCGTCTATCAGCAGTCGCCCGACTTCGGCCAGACATGGAGCGACCCGCTCTGGCTACCTGAGTCTGACGGCGGTCACGGCACCATCGCTGCCAAGGCAGGCAACGTCTACGTGATGACCACAAAGAAGGGTATTCACTGTATCTACTATTCACACGACAACGGTGCCACATGGAATGCACAGATGGATGCCTCCTACACCGATAACAGATACAACCCTACCCACAACTACTCACTCATCATCGACCCGTACGACGAGAGTGGCAAGCATGCCTACTGGACCTCGCGCCGCTTCTTCCATGCTGAGACCCACGATGGCTTCAGCACCATCGGCAGGCTGTTCTCCTTAGGTGCCGAGTCGTTCTTAGACACCTACTACAGCAACAACTATAACCTAGAGGTTCACCCCGACCAAAACGGCACGGAACACTGGTTCATGCAGTATGTCCCCTACGACCTCAATGAAAACGGACAGGCATCCATTCCTTACTATCACACCCGCGACATCTGCTACCGCCGCGCCGATGCCGAGCCTGACCTATCATCAACCGACATGGCCCTGAACTTGATTGACTCGATGCAGCCCACCCATCGCACCGTCATTCCCATGTCGCCCAGTCTCAACATCAAAGAGGCCATGACCGTAGAGTTTTGGATTCGCACCGACAACAACCAGTCCTTCCAGATTGCAGCCACCACCGAGGGCGCTATCCAAAATGGCAGCGAATATCAGGGCGGCTGGTACATTAACCAGCAACAGAGCTTCTACAAATCCGAGGAGACCTACATCGAAGCAGGCATCTGCACGGGCGACGAAGGAACAGGCATACGTGTCTATGCTTACGGACGAGATGACCTCACCTTCAAGAGCGACAGTTGCTGGCATCATGTGGCCTTCACCTACGACTCCAACGTAGCTCAGGACAACGCCCGCGTCTATATGGACGGCCAGCTGGCTGCCACAGGCACGGCCCAAGGACTGATCCGACAAGGCAAGAATCCCATTTCGCTGGGTCGTAAACAGTACTACGTCAGCAAAGGCTTACTCGACAACTTCGCCATCTGGAGCCGTGCTCTCACCGAAGACGAGATCAGGGCCCATGCCAACAGCTCGCAAGCACCCGATGCCAGCAGCGACGACTGCCGTCTGCTGCTCACCTTCGACGGCTCGCTGAAAGACAGCAGCCAGTATGGCAATGACGGCGTAGCCCTGCTCGACTGCATCCTCACGGAGCACGACGGCATTGTGCCGTCAGGTCTCTCCGCCGTCACGACGGACAGCCGTCCAAATGATACCTTCTACTACACACTTGATGGCCGCCGCATCAGCAAGCCCTCAAAGAAAGGCGCATATATCAGCAACGGCAAGAAGATGATCATCAAGTAGCCCCATCACTTCCCGCAGGAAGTGTCCCCTATCCCATCGCCATCCGTCAGCTCATCGACTGTCGGATGGCGTTTTTTTTCGATAATTTGCTGATCCAAAGAATATTACTTATCTCAAAACGGTCGTTAGACCGTTATAAGTTGTCTATGTTGTCTTCAATAAAAAACAATTTATGTAGTTTTAAAGACAACTTAAACAACAAAAACAACATTTCGGTCTAATGACCGATTCGAGTTTTTCTTTGCAACATAATATATTATTTGTAATCTTCAAATTCTTGATTACAATGAAAAAAGATATATTTTGCCCCAAAGACTGTAATTGTTAATGTTCAGTTGCAGCAGACGGTTGCCGCGGTGGTACTATATAGTGCCGCCGCGGCTTTTTCGTTCATCGCTATACACCAACATTTTGGCAAAAAAACGTAAATATACGAAGCTATTGTTCTTGGAATGGAAAAAATGATGTAACTTTGCCGCTTGAAAGAGCATTTTGCTTACAAGAGAAAACAAGACAACCATAAAAAAGTAACAATATGAAACTTTTCGACGTTTATCCGCTCTTCAACGTGAACATCGTAAAAGGCGAAGGTTGCAAAGTCTGGGACGACAAAGGTGAGGAATACCTGGATCTCTATGGCGGACATGCCGTAATCAGCATCGGCCACTGCCATCCGCATTATGTCAAGAAGGTGTCGGAACAGCTGCAACAGTTAGGTTTCTATTCCAATTCCGTACAGAACAAGCTACAGGCAGAGCTGGCCGAGCGTTTAGGCAGGCTCAGCGGCTATGAGGACTACCAGCTGTTCCTTGTGAACAGCGGTGCCGAGGCCAATGAGAACGCACTGAAGCTGGCCTCGTTTAAGAGTCCTGCAGCCAACCGCATCCTGTCGTGCGAGAAGGCATTCCACGGCCGTACGTCGCTGGCTGTCGAGGTAACGAACAATCCGAAGATTGTGGCTCCCGTCAACGATAACCACCACGTGCGCTTCCTGCCGCTGAACGATGTGGAACCCTGGATACGCGAGCTGTCGCGCGGTGGTGTCGCTGCCATCATCTTGGAGTGCATACAGGGTGTGGGCGGCATCCAGATGGCCACACCTGAGTTTGCCCAGAAGCTGGCTTATGCCTGCAAGCGCTATCACGCCACGCTTATCTGCGACGAGATACAGTGTGGCTATGGGCGTAGCGGCAAGTTCTTTGCCCATCAGTGGCTGGGCATCAAGCCCGACATCATCACCGTGGCCAAGGGCATTGCCAACGGCTTCCCTATGAGCGCCGTGCTCATCAGCCCCGACTTCAAGCCCGTCTACGGACAGTTAGGAACGACCTTTGGTGGCAACCATCTGGCCTGCTCAGCAGCGCTGGCCGTGCTCGACGTGATGGAACAGGAGAAGCTGGTAGAGAACGCTGCCGAGGTGGGCGACTACCTGATGGAGAAGATCAGGGGACTGAAGCATGAGAAGATCAAGGAGGTGCGCGGACGCGGACTGATGATTGGCATAGAGCTGGCTGAAGACCAGAAGCCGGTGCGCGAACGTCTGGTCTATGAGCAGCATGTGTTCACCGGCTGCTCAGGACAGAACCTGCTACGCCTGCTGCCACCTCTTACGTTCACCAAGGAGCTGGCCGACGAGTTCGTTGAGAGACTACAGAAAGCGTTGTAGACTGTAGACTATAGTTTTTTGACTTTAAAGTTACTTTAAGATGAGAATAGCAATAATAGGTGCTGGAGCCATGGGCGGTGCCACAGTAGAAGGTATGATTGCTGCCAGCTACTTCAATAATAGCGACATCACCGTGAGTGACCCCTCGCAGACGGTGGTTGAGAAGTTCACCAAGAAAGGCGTGAAGGTGACATCCGACAACAGCACAGCCGTGAAGGATGCCGAAGTGGTGATGGTTTTCGTGAAGCCCTGGCTCGTAGAGCAGGTGCTGAAAGGCATTAAGACCAGCCTGAACCCAAAGAAGCAGCTGCTCGTAGTGATTGCCGCAGGCGTAAAATCGGCCAGCATTCAGGAGTGGCTGGGCGAGCAATGCCCGCCGCTGTTCCTCTGCATCCCCAATATCGCCATCGCACAGCTGGCCTCCATGACATTCCTCGTCCCGTGTAGTGCTGTGCCACAGCACCATATAGAAACGGTGAAGGCCCTCTTCGACAAGATGGGCCAGACCATCATCACCGACGAGCAGCACCTGGCCGCCGGCACAACCCTCGCCTCCTGTGGCATAGCCTATGCCATGCGCTACATACGCGCTGCCTCAGAGGGTGGAGTGGAGCTGGGCTTCAAGGCCGACGATGCCAAACAGATTGTGATGCAGACGGTGATGGGGGCTGTAAAGCTGCTCGAAGCCAGCGGCCTGCACCCCGAAGCTGCCATCGACCTGGTGACAACGCCCGGGGGCGTAACCATCAAGGGACTGAACGAGATGGAGCATGCCGGTTTCACCTCAGCCGTAATCAGAGGCCTAAAGGCTGGTGCAAAGTAATTTTACAGGAGTAATCGGAAAAAGAGTACTCAGAGAATTCAGTATAATCAGAATAATCAGACCATATGGACGAACAACTGAAACAAATAGGTGAGCGCCTGCGCGGACTGCGCGACGTGCTCGACATCCCTGTGAGCGAGATGGCCGAGACCATCGGCATCTCTTCCGAAAAGTATGAAAAGATAGAACAGGGCGAGATGGACATCACTATCTCGAACCTGATGAAGATAGCCCACAAATACGGCGTGTCGACCGAGGAGCTCATCTTTGCCGAAGCTCCCCACATGAAGTCCTACTTCGTGGTGCGCAAGGGACAGGGCATGAGCATTGAGCGCACAAAGGCATATAAATATCAGAGCCTCGTAGGTGGCTTCGTGAACCACAAGGCCGACGTGTTTATCGTAACCGTGGAGCCGAAGCCCGATGCCCACGTTATCTATAAGAACAGCCATCCTGGTCAGGAGTTCAACCTCGTTCTTGAGGGCAAGATGGAACTCTACATCGGCGGCAAGACAATGGTGCTCGAAGAGGGCGACAGCATCTATTTCGACTCGACCAAGCCCCATGGCATGCTCGCTATAGGCGACAAAGCCGTGAAATTCTTAGCATTTACAGTAGAGTAAGAGACCCTACCCTAACCCCTCCCTGTGAGGGAGGGGAATAGCTACATAGACTAACACAGAAAAATGGAGAATAATAAGGAAACACGAGGACTCTCTACTCCCCTCTCTCACAGAGAGAGGCAGGGGGTGAGTCTTCTTGAGAGATTTCTAAAGCAGACACACTTTGAGTCAGTAGAGGATTACAACAAGAACCTGGAGTTCATCATTCCCGAGCACTTCAACTTTGCCTACGACGTGATGGATGCGTGGGCAGAAGAGCGTCCCGACGGACTGGCTCTTCTTTGGACCAACGACCAGGGTGAGGAGATCCGTGCCACGTTTGCCGACCTGAAAGCGCAGAGTGACCAGGCTGCCAGCTATCTGCAGTCACTGGGCATTGGCAAGGGCGACCCCGTGATGCTCATCCTGAAGCGCCGCTACGAATGGTGGATCGTGATGCTGGCCCTGTGCAAGCTGGGAGCAGTGGTCATTCCCGCCACCCACATGCTGACCAAGCACGACATCGTCTACCGTAACACGCGTGCCTCAGTGAAGGCCATCATCTGCGCTGCCGATCAATACATCACTGAGCAGATTGGCATCTCGGTGGATGAGAGTCCCACACTGAAACATGTCATTGTTGTAGGTGAGAAAGAAGAGGCGATAGCAAATTCTTCACTCTTCACTCTTCACTCTTCACTTTGCCATTCTTGGGAAGAAGAATGGCAGCAGGCTCCTAAGTTCGTACGTCCCGCCTTCGTCAACAATAACGAGGACACGATGATTATGTATTTCACCAGCGGCACCTCGGGCGAGCCCAAGATGGTGGCCCACGACTTCCTCTATGCCATGGGCCATCTCACCACAGGCGTGTTCTGGCACAACCTGCATGAGGGCTCGCTCCACCTCACCGTGGCCGATACAGGCTGGGGCAAGGCTGTATGGGGCAAGTTCTACGGCCAGTGGTTCGCTGGTGCTACGGTCTTCGTCTTCGACCACGAGAAGTTCAATGCCGACACGCTGCTACGCCAGATGGAGAAATACAAGGTGACGAGCTTCTGCGCTCCTCCCACCATCTACCGTTTCATGATTCGTGAAGACCTCTCAAGATACGACCTCTCTTCGCTCGAGTACTGCACCACCGCAGGCGAGGCCCTCAACCCCGCTGTCTATGACAAGTTCTTCGAGAAGACAGGCATCCGCATGATGGAGGGCTTCGGACAGACCGAGACCACCATGACGCTGGGTACCTTCCCGTGGATGACCCCGAAACCAGGATCTATGGGCATGCCCAACGGTCAGTATGACATTGACCTGCTGCGTGCCGACGGTACCCCTTGCGAGGACGGTGAGAAGGGAGAGATCGTGGTGCGTGTGGGCGACAAGAAGCCCATCGGCCTCTTCAAAGGCTACTACCGCGACGACGAGAAAACACGCGAGGCCTGGCACGACGGCCTCTACCACACAGGCGACATGGCCTGGCGCGATGAAGACGGCTACTACTGGTTTGAGGGCCGCATAGATGATGTCATCAAGTCCTCGGGATACCGCATCGGCCCGTTCGAGGTAGAGAGTGCCTTGATGACCCATCCTGCCGTGGTAGAGTGTGCCATCACCGGTGTGCCCGACGACATCCGCGGCATGGTGGTGAAGGCCACCGTCGTTCTCGGCAAGGAATGGAAAGACAAGGCTGGCGATGACCTTGTAAAAGAGCTGCAACAGCATGTAAAGAAAGTCACCGCCCCCTATAAGTACCCACGCATCGTAGAGTTCGTTGACGAACTGCCCAAGACCATTTCCGGTAAAATCAGACGTGTAGAAATCAGGGAGAAAGATAAGAGACCCACCTCCTAACCCCTCCCTATATGGAGGGGAGTAATGACCTCATTCATTTCAGAAAACAGATGCATAATAGTTCAAAACAGCCATCGCAAAATACTCCTCTCCCTCACAGGGAGGGGCAAGGGGGAGGGTCGCGCATTGTTGTCAAAATCGGCTCCAACGCCCTGACGCGCCCCGACGGACGACTCGATGTAACCCGCATGTCGGCACTCGTCGACCAGATTGCATGGCTGAGAAGCAAAGACTGCGAGGTGATACTGGTATCGTCGGGTGCCGTGGCCTGCGGCCGTCGCGAGCTGAATATAGAGCACGAGCTCGACTCCGTGGAGCAGCGTCAGCTCTTCTCCGCTCTCGGTCAGGCCAAGCTCATCGGCCTCTATTACGACCTCTTCCGCGAATACCATATCCATGTAGGTCAGGTGCTCACGATGAAAGAGAACTTCCGGCCCGGCGAACAGTACCGCAACCAGCAGCAGTGCATGCGCGTGATGTTGGAGAACGGTGTGTTGCCCATCGTCAACGAGAACGACACGGTCTCCGTGACCGAGCTGATGTTCACCGACAACGACGAACTTTCCGGACTCATCGCCCAGATGATGCAGGCCGATACCCTCATCCTGCTCTCCAACATCGACGGCATCTATACCGGCAATCCAGCCGACCCACAGTCGCAACTCATCAAGGAGGTCGCTCCCGGCACCGATCTTTCCCAGTACATCCAGTCGGAGAAGAGCTCAGCCGGCCGTGGCGGCATGCAGTCAAAATATGCTACGGCTACACGCATACAACAGTCAGGTATCAATGTCATCATTGCCAACGGCAAGCGCGAGAACATCTTAATCGACCTGATGGAGAGAGCCGCAGAAACTCCCCACACAATTTTTTGCAAAAATAATATCACTAATATCACTAAGCCCCTAACATTCTGACAATCAGACGGTTTGCTTAGTGATATTAATAGTGTATTAGTGATATTAACATGAAAAAAATTGATTTTTTTCCCCAAAAACGGGCAATTTTTCCAAAATCGTTCCCTCAGAATGTCAGCCGTTATTGGAAAGCAACAGGCCTGTTAGAGGCTCTAACAGGCCTGTTTGAAGGTCTAACTGCCCTGTTTGTATGAAAGACAGTCTTCTTATATCACTAAAAACGCCTATCATATCACCTTTTATCTCAACTTAATATCACTAAACACCCCTAATATCACTATTAATATCACTTCCGAAACGCCCTGCCACAGGGCGTTTCAGAAGATTAGTGATATTAGTGATATTATTTTTCGAAAAAAATTTTTTTTGTGTCGACTACAATTGCATTGGGATAAAGGCAGGAACACAGTGCAATATGGTCTGCAGTCTATAGTCAAAAAAAAGAGAGGCTACAGTCTGTTTGGACTATAGCCTCTCCACAGAAAGACGGCGGCCTCCTACTCTCCCGCATTGCATTGCAGTACCATCGGCGCAGGCGGGCTTAACTTCTCTGTTCGGAATGGGAAGAGGTGGGACCCCGCTGCAATAACCACCTTAATGACGCTTCGC
>Ga0310690_10004312_pt1 | contig 20313 bp, 23 predicted proteins | sample AusTroGonzalo_MG_2_FD_207661 | JGI IMG/M metagenome (GOLD analysis project Ga0310690, IMG submission 207661) | Bovine rumen microbial communities from tropical cattle in Woodstock, Queensland, Australia - Gonzalo_04 (v2) (version 2) | ecosystem: Host-associated > Mammals > Digestive system >...
AATTCTTACTATTTTTTTTATTAATATAAAATGATAATGTTCTTTTTTTCTGCTTTTTTTCAATTAAAACGATTATTATATTGAGTTGATAAGATTTGCCAAAACAAAAACAAGAACCATTAGATGATTGCAGATGCACACAAGAAGCAAGACTCGTAGCAATCGAAACCAAACTCGAGAACAAGAAAGAACACCTGCACGAAGTGGATGAGGACTACTACCATCTCCGTGACAAATTGGAAGCGATCAACATCAATGTAGCAGAACTAACAACTATAATGAAGGCAAATCAGAATAAGGAGCTCGAAAATGACAAGAAAATAGATGACCTGACAAAGGAATTGGGTAACTTGAAAACAGAAGTGATGAATGTAGACAAGAAAGTTGAAAGGACAAATAGCAGCCTTGACACTTTGAAGTGGCTGATACCTATAGCGTGTACAATTTTATCGTTTATTGTTAATTATTTAATCTGATGATGTTTATACTTTTTATTCACTTTTAATCTACCAAAAAAGAGAATAGTGAGGAAAAAAATGAGATGGAAAACTAGGATAACTATCATAACCCCAAAAGGCAATGAAAAAGTTGAAACCAACAACGCCTATGAGAAGTTTTGCTATTACCGTGACCTTGGGGAGAAGAGAAGTTATCAGAAAGTAGCAGACCATTATAACATTAGCCTTCCTGCTATCAAGAATATGGCCAAGAAGTATGATTGGCAGAATCGTTTGCACGAAATGGTAGATGCAGAATTGGAACAGAAAAGGAAAGAAAATGCTCGCAAAAAAAAGGCTACTGTCAAGAGGCATAAGAATACTGGGAAGAAATCGCAGGAAGACATACAGAAACTTATCGATAATATACTTGATAACAGTATGATTCCTGATGATGAGAAAGCCAAGGCAGTAGCGCCATTGTACAATCAATTATTTAAGGCAATTGATGTAGAGCGTACTGCAAATCATTTGCCAAAGCAATATAATGACAAGCAGAAAGTGGAAGCCACTAATGAAATAAATGGAGAGTTGAAACTTCAGAACAAACTATTATTTGCTGACAAGAAGTCCTATCAGAAAACGATTACTGAACTTGAAGACCTGCTAGAATAAAATAAAGAAAGAATATGCTATGTCCCTTGTTACAACATTTCCAAAGGAAGAGTATAATGATGACTTGAAGAACATTTTCATAGAGTCAATCATTGAGAATCCATATATCCCTTATGCTCCTTATCAGAAGCAACAATTGGCAATACTTTACAGTTGCAGATTTAATCAGCTGAATCAATTGCTAGTGGGGGCTGGAGGATTCGGAGGCAAGACATACTTAGGCAGTATGCTAGCAGTACAATACCTTCCCTTTGAAGAGGATTACACTTGCCTAGTAACCCGTAGAAACTATGCGGAATTACTTGATACAAATAGCGTCTGGGATAATCTTATTGACTGGTGTTGCGATGAATCTTTAGGGAAAGATTACTGTTGCGATTACAAGCTAAGCCCAACTCCAAGAATCATTGCACCTAACGGGCATACTATATATTTCAAGGCTTTTGACCAAGACAAGAAAAAGCAGAAATTCAAATCTGCAAGTTATGATAGGATTATCAATGATGAAGCTTCAGAGTTGCCACCTAGTGTTTTGCAGTTTCAGTATAGATCAAGCAGGAACACCAGTAACATCCCATTGTCTATAGTGAATTTGAGTAACCCTTCAGAAGATAATCCCAAATGTAATGATTATCTTGTTGAGAAGTTCGTGGATGGTGTGGAGCCTTATATTGCTATGGATTGGCGTGACAATCCATTTATTGATAAGGCAGCATATGAGAATAGTTTGAATCAATTGGATTATGTTAGCCAACAGTACCAGAAGTATGGGAACTGGCATTATAAGCCAACTGTTGGAGATTTGATTAATCGTGAAGACATACTAAAGCAGTTGTTGAATGTTCAGATTAACCATACTGATGTACGATTCAGTTTGATAGGAATAGACCTTGCAGGTAAAGGCAAAGACAAATTCGCAATCTGCCGTTATGACTTACTGAATAATGGATTGGAAACTATATCAGATTTCAGTCAAACCGAATCAAGTATGCCAGAGGATATGCTACTCAATTTCGTTGCGAAGCATAATCCGAACACTTATGCTCCAGTCACTAGTGTGATCGTGATAGAGCAGGAAGGAGGGGGAAGTCCACTCTATGCACAGAGATATTTCCAAGAATTACTGCAAGAGTTCAATATTCCCGTAGTCTTGAAGACTCCAAAGGGCAGCAAGTATCAGAGGGCTAGGCCTATGTATCGTATGCTACGGAATGGGCAAGTGAAAGTGTTGCAGTCCTGCAACTGTTTGGATGATTTCATTGATGAATCAGTTGGTTTGATGCCTGTTATGAAGAAGTCTCCGAACCTTGTCGATTCAGCTACATTGGTTCATAATTTTTTGCATAATGATATTCTGAAGTCTGGAACCAGCATCCATATTGGGGGGAGAATCGGAACATAATAATTATTATTATTGTTATCATATTATGGGATTTTAGGATTGGAAGGAGAACAAAAAAAATACACTGCTAAAAATTATTAAAGGGTTGTACAATTAAATCAAGTGGAAACAAACTACTATTGATTATATTATGCCATATTTTCAATAAAATTAACACTCACACTCTTTCCAATCCTATAAATCCAAACCTCATACATATAAAACATAATAAAATTTCACAAAAATAAAAAAAAGAAAAATGGGAGTAAAAAAGGAAGATGAAACTCAATCTAAACACCAATGTCAACGATGAAATACTGCAGATTCACAAAAGCATAGCCAGCAACCTAAAAAGCAGCGACTACTTCGTAGCACAAGATGAAGGCACAGCAAGAATCGGAGTCGAACTAAAGCCACCAGTACCAATGGCTGACTGCAAATTTGTATTCGACAACAGCAGCTATGTGGCGAAATGCTGCCGCATACTCGCAAAAGACATCATCCTGAACAAACTGACATTGGTAAACGATGATGACCCAAAATATGACAATGCAGTCAAGAAGATACAGGATAACCTGATTGAGAACATCTACGAACTATACTACATCCTAATCGACTACTACTATGCAGGAATCGGTGCAATAGAATACGCAACAGGAAGGCATCGTTTCAAGTTGAAGCAGATTCCAATCAACACCTGCAAGATAATCCGCATAGAATTGAATGGATCCAATTACTACCTATTGCAGCAGAAGATACAATCCACTACCAATTATTTCAAGATAATGGGGGAAGAGTATCCTGAAGGTTTCTTCAAGTACAACAATCAAAGACTAGGAGAATGCAGCCTTATCGGTGGAGACAATTTCTATCAGTTCTTCAGCACTCCTTTATGGACTCAGGAAAAGGATAAGATATTCACAGAAATAGCAATCAGTTCCAAAAACTACAATACAATTTCAAATGGGAATATTGCAACTGGAATATTGAACATTAACCTAGAACCGCAGATTGTTAAGCCTGTAATGTATGATGATAATGGGAATGTAATCCAGACAAAGTCAAGGGAGGACATTATAGCTGAAGAAATAACCAACACCGATTCGGGCATTGCTGTTGTGTTCACTGAATCCAATAGGCCAATCACTTTCGATTTCACTAATATTGAAAACAGCAATTACTCTTACTTGGAATCATTGCAGGAAAAGGCAGAACAAAGTGTCCTTAACTGCTACAATATCCCCCTTGCCCGTTTGATGATTAACACGGAAAAGGAATCAATGAACAGTAACAAGACCCAATCCATATGGGAAATCTATACACTCGACCTTGCTACTGAACAACAGAAGATTAAGGAATTCATAAGAGAATTGATTTACGAATTGTACACTATCCGTGTTAGTGTTGAGATTGAACTGCCAATATTCAGTGATAGGCGTGAGATTGAAATCAACAACATACTAAATGAATGGGACAAGGGCATACTGACATTAAGACAGACCATAGAAGCATTAAGTGAATATACTAGCGTTATTGATTTGAACACTTATGACTTCAGCAAGAATGAAGACCTTTGGGATTACAGACAAATCCAAGGCTACTATGAATTGTTGAATGAAGTGGACCTTCTCAAGTTGGATGATATTGAGAATCAGATTGATGCATTGAAACCAGTATAGGAGAACACTAGTTATGAGATTGAACAATTTCAATCGGAAGGAATACCTGCACAATAAAAGATTAGCGATTATTCAAAAGACTAAACTTCCATTGCAGATACGCTTGCAAAGAATCAACAATAAGGCAATAGATGAATACATCCTATACGATAGTGGCCAGACAGACATCGAAGACTACGGAACCCCCTACTATAAGGAAGAAATTTTATTGGCAGAAGTGGGGAAAGAGAATTTCCTAGCGACATATACGGATATGAGCCGATTATTGGATAGGAGCATTGTCAATCAGAACCATATAACAAATATGGAGAAGTACAATGCAAGCAAGCAGATAAGCGATAGGATTACCAAGGTTGAAGTGGAGCGTATCAACAAGAACCTCCAGTATGTGGAGAAGACCTTATCCGAAGCTGAATTGAACATTGATGTCTATAAGAATCTGATTGAAAAACTTCCAAGGCAAGTATCTAGGCAGGATATGCTTGAGAAAGCCCTTGAAACTGGAAAGAATTATAAAGGCAGAGAATATTCCTTCAGAGAGTTAAGCCAAGTTAGCAGAGACCTTGAAAGATACAAAACCAATGCAATGGATTACGATGTCAGTATGATTGAGAACCAGCAAGCCAATAGGGAGGGTATGCCCCCTCCAAACACTACAAAGACTTGGATATGGTCTCAACTTGAAAATACCAGACATAGTGAAATGGATGGGGAGACAGTCAGATTCACAGAAAAGTTCCGTGTAAGGAATGAGAGAACTGGGGATATTGACTATATGAGATTCCCACAGGATATTGAGAACGATACATCCAATTGCAGCAACACCTGCAATTGCTGCTGCACATATGAAATAAACTAAATTTTATATTATTTTTCTCTGAAATCATCAAAAATCAAAAAAGAATATCTTTATTGGAGTATTAGAAGGTGGTTAAATTGAACATATGTAAACAAAAGGCATTATATGTGAAAACCTGCATCATCCAAAACGGAGTGCCAGATTTTCACGAAGATGTCCTAAACGCAACTGATATAAAAAAAATATTCACTTCTTTTAATAATCAGGACCAGTTTGAAATCTATCACGAAGAGATTCCGATAGAAGCGGTCAGTTTGTTGGAGAATTATATCAGTCAGACAGACGAACAAATCGGAAGCACATTAGTCCCCAAAGGGAGTTGGAATGCTGTTATCCGTGTAGACAATCCACTTATTAAAGAGAAGCTCCTTAATGGTGATTTCGGAGGAGTAAGTCTCAACAATAGAGTTCAGACTAGTTGTTCAACTGGTCTTGCTGGAAGGATACGATATTCCGACCTTCGGGATGCGGAATGTGTCATTCCGATCTATATTAGTTTTGTTGAAGAGCCTGCAAATCTTGTGGGATTGCACATTATGGATTATAATGTGTATATTCAAAAGAGCAAAAGTGAAAATGATGGTGGTAAAAGAATGAGTTTACTTGATGACTTGAAGGCCTTGATCAAGAAGGCTGAAGAGGAAGTTGAAGATGCGGAAACTCCAACAGCAGGTGAAGCTGCCGAAGAACCAGTTGAGGAAATTGAAAAAGAAGCAACTGATGAAAAAGAAGATGAAGAGGCAGTTGAAGAGGAACCAGTAGCAGAAGAAGAGATTCAGAAAGATGCTACTGCTGATGGAGAGAAAGCGGAAGCAACTGAAGAGGAAGCCCCTGAAGAGGAGCCAGTAATAGAAAAATCAGAAGAAACCGAAACCGAAACCGAAGAGGTGGAGATTCAGAAGGAAGCAGAGGATATTGTTGAAGAGGTAGTTGAAGATGATGCTATTGTCTTTGATGCCGAAGCGGAAATCAACGCATTGAAAGAGGAAATCGCACAACTCAAAACTATCGTTGAAGAGTTGTTGCCAAAGAACCCTATCGATGAAGAAATCGTTGTAGAGGAGGAACCCTCTGATGAGCCTATAATCACCAAGTCTGCAAAGATTGAAGTGACTGAAGAGCCAAGTGGTTTAAGTGATGATTTCTATACCAGAACTGGAAGAGACCCTCTCACTGGCAAGAAGATCAGAAGGCAATCCAAGATTTTAAATTAACATTTTATAATTTTTTTGTGTGTTTGTTCAGCATTTGGCATAGGAATGTTGAACACGAAAATTTGAATCCTATGCGTTTTTGAAAACTTGATTTGATAATGTTTAATTTTTTCAGAAAAATTCTGAACAATTAAAAAAAAATTTGAAAATATTTGATTAACTAAAGTGATGTGTGATATATATGAATATTACTAAAGCAGATATCGATGCAAACAAGCCAGTTATCGTTAAATGGGCTAAAACTTTACAATCCAGTGGTGTGGCTACTGCAGGTGTACTTGCAGGTCAAGCTGAAGAGTTCATCACTAGAATTGAAAATGAATCCGAATTGCTCGGACAGTTAAGATATGTTGAAATGGATGGTGAAACCCAAGACATCCAATCATTAAGAGTAAGAGCTAACCTTATGAATATGATGAAATTGTCTGGTGCATCTGGTGCAGGAACCCAAATCGACAACTTGTCTAGTGTTACTGAAACCGAACCAACCATCCTCAAGCAAACACTTGTAGCAGTACCATTAACTGCATACACTTACATTCCAAAGACTTTCTTGAAAACCAATATTGAACACGAAGGTTTCATTGCAAAGTACGAATCCTTACTCGTACCTTCCGTTGCTTACAGTGCAGAGCAAATCGCTATTTTCGGTAAGAACACTCAAGCAGATGCAAAAGGTATCCACGCAATGAAAGGTATCCTTGCACAATTGGATGATGTAGCAACTGCTTCCGTTGACACTACCACTCACGATTTGAAAGCAGGTTACCCACTCGGAAAATATGGTTACTACGATGACACCACTAGCGGACACACTCCCGCTTGGGCATCCATCAATGCAGGCACTGGCTACAAAATCATTCCACAAATCGATGCAATGTTAGCAGCTTATACCGCTCAAGGCGGAAAACGTAAAGAAGCAAACATCTATGTTTCCTCTAAATTAGAAGCATTACTCATTGCAGAAGCTGCAGCTCGTGAAACCGATGGCGGTGACAGACTGTTCTTCAATGACAACGGCAACCTTGTATTAAGAGGCCGTGAAGTCATCCAATTGGATGCTCTTGACAACCCAGTAAACAGTTACGCTGACGAAATCATCATCGCAAACCCAGACAGTATCGCTTATGGTCCAGTGATGAATATGGAATCCGAAGCTGCATATGTCATTGAGAAAAAATCCTACTTAACTAGTGTGGATGTTATGTTTGATGTAGGTATCATCTTCGCTGAAGATGTACTCTATGCGGATGTTGATTACACTCCCAAAGGGAGCTAAGGATATAACCGTTACTGTATCCGATGGAACTAATGCAGTAAGTGGTGCGACAGTAACCATTGAAGGCCAAGCACAAACCACAGACAATAATGGTAAAGCCTCTTTTGAGGACATTACTGAAGGAAGTCAAAGTGTGACTGCTACAAAGACTGGATTCGCAGATTATAGCGGAAGCATAACTGTTGGATCAAGTACCAGTTTCAGCATCACTATGACTCCAGTCGGAACCTTGACCGTGACAGTTACCGATAGTGAAGATACTCCTTCACCTATCAGTGGGGCTACTGTTGTAATCGGTGAAACCACAAAGACCACTGGCGAAGATGGTAAGGCGGAATTCCCTAACCTCGCATATGAGGATAAGTCTGCAACCATCAGTGCTACTGGATACGCCACAAAGACAGAGACTTTGGCTTTCAGGTCAAATCATAAGTCCTTCACTGTTGCATTAGTTGAAGAACAGCAAGGGGATGGGTAAACTTTCCCCTTTTTTCATAAAAAAAATTATGATGATTTTAAGGTGATAATGAATGAGTGTAGAATACACTACTGATATACAGGAACAGATACTTTCTCACTTGGATGGATGGGTAGTTGAAGCAGAACAGGAAAACCTTCAAGATAATGCAACAACAACCACTACTGTTAATGTAAATGATGGGGAAGTTCAACCATTTATCACCGACATAACAACATATGCAGACAACCCAAACAAGAAAATAACCTCCAAGGAAGTACAGGATTTCTACGAAGAAGCACTAGACAAGGCATATATGCATACCAATCGTTTGAATGTTGAAGACCTCTCCGAACTGGAAGAGGAAATGTTCATCAAAGGAGTATGCCTATTGGCTGCAAGTGACTTATGGAACAAGTACAATATCCGTGTCAATAACGAAGATATGGAAGACACCTATGTTCAGAGCTATGGAGGATTGCTTTATAAGCAGGCCTTGAATATACTGAACAGTTTCATCAATCAGAGAGTTTTCACATTGACAAGCATCAAGCAGAAGAACAATACTTGCAATAATGGTGCTTGGTACTTATGAGCGGATTCATCCCTGAAATCACAACAACTGTAAGCGTAGAAGCACATACAGAGGAACTGGAAAAGTCAATCGGCATAATGCTAGACAATGAAATAATGTCCCAATGCTTTGATGATGTCATCGACTATCTGACAGAGAAGATAGAGGAGACAGATAACCTTGTCGACCCTGCTGCATTGGCAGTTTCGGAAGCATTGTCAGCTTACCAATCAGCAATCATCAAAACCAAACATTATGTTACTGGTATGATGGAGAACAGTGTGGATGTAATGCAGGATGCCGAAGGAGTTTACCTAGTGGGGAATACTGCCACCAGTGTTGATGGATTCCCTTATCCCTTGGCGATTGAAGAAGGGACTGTAGCCCATTGGGTTGCTCCAGTCACATTCAAGGCTTTGCATTGGTATGATACGAAGGAAGAGAAGGATATGTTCTCAAAAGGACATTATGTGAGTGGTATCAAGGCAGACCCTTATGTGGATTACAGTATACAGAATCTTGCAGATGCTGTTGATGAAATCATTGACCCTATAATAAAGAATGTATGGAGTGACTAAAATATGACTAGTATGCTGGAATCGGATTTGACAAGCGACATATTAATCTACAACCTTTTAAGGAGTACTGATGACCCTTTCATAAAGGAATTCAACATCAAATTCATTGATCGTAGCGTTCCTGCGGAAGAGTCCAATACCATCTATATCGCTAACATTGATTTGGAAACTAGGAAAGAAACATTCCACAGTGCAGAATATAGGGCATTGGTCAACATCTTCATCAAGACCAAGCAAACTAACTATCTGGAGGCAAGCCAATATCTCCGTACTGTTGCAAAGCATATCAAGAATGTCCTGAAGAACAATGTGACTATGAGACAAAGGCACATACAATTCAGGAACCATACCTTTGAATACGGCAGCACATATACTTTGAAGGGTTTGCATTTGATAGTTCAGTTGAATGAGATGGAAAGGATGAATGATGATCCAGACATTATTGATGAGGTTACTCTTGATAAGTTGGAGACATATGTTGTTACTGATGATTTATACTGGAAAGAGAAACATAGGCAAGGATAAGTGATGTCTATGGCGAAGAAGAAGATTGAAGATAAAGATGATGGTTTTGACATCCACGAAGCCCTTGAAAGTGTTAATGAATTTATGAGACAAGGATTCAAGGAATACATATGGGATAAGGGAGTCAAGACCGAAAAAGAATTTAAGAAATTACTAAAGGAATATGGGGGATGATTAATTGGCTAACATCGAACCACGAGTTGAAGTTTATGATGTTGAGCAGGTAGCCCAAGTCGGCTATGGTAATGCAGGAAAGATTGCATTGATTGGAGCTTTCCCAACCGCTACTTTCAAATTGGATGTTTTCACTGATTTGGATGATGCAAAGAATGCAGTCAAAGGAGCATACCGTTTGCCAAACGATAACAGTGTGGAGAATAGTGCGAAAGACCCAGTCCCAAACACTTACACTGCATTCTACTGCTTGGATTACATATTCAACACTACAAAACAATCAAAAGGGGCAGAAAGTGTCCTAATCGTAAATACTAACTATGGAGCAGGAAGCCTTGTACAAGCATCAACTAATCAGATGATCGCTGATGCGTGTACATTGTTGAAGGAGGAGGATTTCGACATATTGACTGTAGCTGAAAGCATCGGATTGACTGCAGTAGTTTCAAGTGAAACTGTTTTGAATCCTATCTGGACTACCTTGAAGGGATTCGTTGATTCACAATACCAGTCACAAAGGCCTTTCGGTATCATTACTGGAGTTGATATGACTAGCGGAACCACTGCTATCGTTGACAGTTTCAAAACCTTATTCGCAGACAAGGGAATCTATAAGATTATTGCTACACCAGTCAAAATCAATGGGGATGCGAATGCATTGAACATTGCACAAAGTGGCTGTTGGCACGCTGCATTCACTGCAGGAAGACCAGTGAACAAATCCGAAACTGCAAAGGTTTATGAAACATTGATTGGATTGAACAGTAAGGATGAATACCCAATGAGTGGTACCATTACATATAAGAAATTGTTGGATAGTGGTTTCCACACCACAAGGTACAGGAACCGCAGAACCCAAGCGATTGAATGTTTATCCAACATAACCCCTGCAGATTATGATATGAAAATCGAAAGGGTCAAAAACTATATCGTGAAAAGGTTAAGCCTTCGTGATGTCCTTGGGGATGACAATATCAGACCAACAAGGGATTACCTGAAAGGACTCTTTGAATACGAAAGACAACTTGCGATGGCTAACAATTACCTTGTCGATATGGAATATCAATTGCTGACTGTTGACAGTGAAACTGTACAGGCTGAATTGAAACTTTACATTGCTGATATTATCCGTGTTGTCAAGTTGAATGTACAGGTCAAGATAAGTGCTTATGAAGGAGATGAATAAGGTATGGGAGCAGAAATCTACGATGTAGAGATTAACCTTGATGGTGTACTCATATTATATGCTACAAAAGTCTCTAACAAGAAAAACAAAGACAATTCAACAACCTTAACCTTTAATGGAGATGTAACTACCAGTGCAAAGAACACTGGAGGAACAATCAGTATTGAAGGATTGTATTTCCCATCTGATTTGGATCAAGCTATCGCACTTGAGAACAAACTCAATAGCGATGACATTAAGGTGGTTACCTGCAGCGGAACCAGTTATACTGCAAGTGGTGACCCTTACCGCAGAAGCGTTATCGGTAGTGGAGTAACCATTACCAGTGATGAGGATGAGTGGAGTCCAAGCGATGGTATCAGTCAGAAGTTGGAATTGGCTGTTGACAAATTGACAAGAACCGCAGAAAGGATTTAACACTATATGTTAAGTCCTTTATTTTTTTTTATTTTTTTTCTGGAGGAATGATTTAGTATGGGCAAGGATAAGAAAGAACTGGACTTGGAAGAGTTAATATCACAAACCGAACAGAAGATACTGAACAATGAATATTATGAGGATGTTGAAGTCAGTTATAAGGATGCTATCATCAAGGTAAGGATTAGGCCTATCAGTCAAGCCAAATTCGTAGAGTTAACCAAGAATAAGAAGGCTTTGCAGACTGCAGAATTCAATACCTTACTTATACACGAATGTGTACTGAACAAGTATGACAACAAGCCTTTCACCATAGACCAGATAAACCGATTGTTTACTGGGGGTTTGGCTACTGCCTTGTCAATGAAATGCATCGAAGTGAGTGGAATCAGCATTGACCAGTCACAGTTTGAGAAACTGTCAAATTTTTAGAAGACCTCCTAGATTATGAAGATGGGAGGTTGGGATATATTACTCGTTTCGTTGACAGAGGACTGTTGACAGTTACCTTATCGGAGTATCAATGTTTGAGTCCGTTTCAGGTATTGGCTTTCAAGATTATTGACAAAGAGATTATGAAGTGGAGGGGCAAGCAGAAACCAGTAGTGGTTTACTGACTCCTTTGCTCTCTTATTTTTTTTTAAAGGAATGTTTAATTAAAACACTATCCTATAATTTTACCATTGTTTTAATTAATCATTCAGTTAAAATACACAGATTATCATATTTTTTTAATTTTTTAAACAAGTTTAATCTACATCAAGTTAGATTAGTGAGGTTAGAAATGCCAGAATTCGTAATAGATATAAATTTCAACATAAACAACGATGCATTAACCGAAGCCGAAGAAGAACTCCAATCCTTGAAGGATTCCGCAGAAGATACTGGAGAAGGAGTAGACTCCGCAAATACCAGTATGGATGAATTCAACAACAAGACCGAAGAAGCAAACAAGAATATGCAGGAAACCACCGATTCCGCAATGGGATTGGGAGATGCACTTGTCGGAGTTGGAGCTGCAGTCGGATTGGACAGTATGATCGCAACTGGAGACAATATTAACACCAGCTGGGAACGATTATCCTTAACCTTTGAAGGTACAGGAACAAGTATGGACTCCCTCAAAGGAAAGGCAAGTGAACTGTCTGCAGATACTGGAAGAAGCGGTTCCCAAATAAGAGAATACTTCAACCAGATGGGACTTGCAGGAGTAACCAACACAGAACTCTTGTCATCAAGCTTCACAGCATTATCAGGCAAAAGCTTTCAGACTGGAAACAGCATTGAATCAATGACACAACGAATGAGTATGATGTCAATGAGCGGTAATGCCAGTGCAAGAATGCTCAAGAATCTCGGCATAAATACTAGTGATTTGGCAGATGCAATGGGAGTTACTGAAGATCAGGCTGCAGATACTTTCAAGAGCTTAAGCCAAGAAGAGCGACTTCAAGCATTGACTACTGCTATGGGAGATGGAGCCCAAGCGAATGAAATGTACAAGAATAGTTATGCTGGTTTGAAGGCACAAGCGGAAACCAGTATGGCTGCACTTGCAGGTAGCATAGGCCAATCAATACTTCCTATAGTGATTCCTGCAATGCAAGGGGCAAAAGGCGCAGTCGATGCCTTGACTTCTACCTTTAAGGGTTTGCCTGCACCAGTACAATCAGTTATAGGTGTAATCGGTGGAGGAGTTATGGGAGTTACTGCTCTTGGAACTGCCTTCGGAATACTCGGTAAGGTCGGTTCAAGTGTTGTCGGTGGATTGAAAAGCCTTAAGTCTGGATTCGATGCAGTCCGTGGGGCTATGAGTACTGCAAGGATAATGACAGAAGCATTAAGGAATGCCGAATCAGTAAGCGAAGGGGTAAGGGCTGCATTGGCCATTGCAACTGGTGCAGAAACCACTGCGGAAGGTGCGAATGCTGCTGCAAAGGCTGCTGCTACAGGACCAACTGCAGGGTTAGCAATAGCAGAAAACAGTCTCCTATTGCCTATACTATTGGTTGTTGGTGCAATCGTTGCATTAGTCGCAATACTCTACTACCTGTACAATAATAATGAGATGGTACGGAATGGAGTTAACCTATTGATTCAGAAGTTCCAAGAATTCATAGGAAACCTCATCAATACCGCTTCCCAAGTTGTCTCATTCGTATCGCAGGTAGTCGGATTGTTCCTAAACTGGAACAGCCAATCACAAGCAGTAGTGAATCAATTAATCAGTAATATTGTAAATGCTTTCACAAGTCTTCCAAGCCAGATAAGCAATGCAGTAAGCGGAATAACAAGCATACTTACAAAGCCTTTCACTGATGCGTGGAACACCATATCTGGTACTGTTGATAATATTACTGGAGCATTGAACAACTTGAATCCAGCTAGTTGGTTCGGTGCGGAATATGAAGGATTCAACAGTATAGGTTATGAAGGATTCGACAGCCTAAACTCTGCAATAGGAAACAGCACAACCAGCAACAATAGCAATGTGACTAACAATTTCAATATCAACGGCATCATTGAAGAGGAAGCAAGCCAGTATATCGTTGATAGCGTTAATGGTTACATCAAGAAACAGAATCTAGTCAGAGGGGTATAGATATGGCAGGACATATCGTGTTTGCAGGATGGAACATAAACTATATTGTTGATGAGATAAAAGTAACCAATCCAATGTCTCACAACACCAGTCCTTATGTCGGCAAGACTGGATCAACCACCAGTTATGTTTCATCACAGGGAAGAGTCATCAGTTTCACTAATATTTGCAAAAGAAGCGAAGACAACACCAGCAAGGGGCATCGGATAAATGCGTATAAACACTTGGCAAAGACTTACAGCAAGACTCCGAAAGTATTGACAAGCCCATCCCAATCAAAGCTGAATGGGAATTACATTGTAACTGGCTTCGATTATACGGAAGACACTCAAGGGAATTTCATCTGCAGTTGGGAATTTACTGAAGTATTGAAATTCAATGCTACTCGCAAGACTTTCCGTGTATGGGGCAAAGCAGTCTCCAGTAGTAATAAGGCGAAGAAGACAACTACAAAGACAAGCAGCAACAACTCTACAAACCTATCCAGTAATGTGAAACTGTTGTTGAAGTCCTGTCCTTTGATGAGCAAAGGGCATAGTGGCAAGAAATGTGTAAAGAGCCTGCAGAAGTTCCTGCAAAGCAAAGGATACTACAAGAAATATAAGGTGGATGGCATCTTTGCGATTTATACGGAGCAGGAATTGAAGAAACTGCAGAAGAGCGTTAAGGTTAAGGCTACTGGCAAATGGGATAAAGCCACATTATCCTATTTCCAGAAGAAGTACAAATACCCAACCGACAACAAGAAAAAGAAATAAAGGAGGGTGTGGATTTAGTATGAGTATTGGAACATTGTATTATTCACATTCTACCAGTAGGGCAAATGCCAAATTCAAATCTATACCATTCCATTCGGCTAGCATTGACTGGAAAAGAGAAGAAGCCTCAACTATGAGTTTCAAGTCTCCAGTCAAACTGGAAGAAGCAGATAGGATAAGATACAAATCAGACACTACTGATTTTGGAGGTCAGGTCTATAAGGTCAAGAAGACTTTAGGAGATGACTATTCCTATGAAGTCATTAGTTATCTTCGTTTGTACCACGATAAAGTCACTTGCAGCTATAAGAACCTTACTAGCAGTCAGATAATGAAAAAAGTACTCAAGTTAAGCAAGAACAATTTCCGTACAAGCGGAATAAAACCGACAACATTGGTACATTCCAATCTGAAATGGGAAAACACATCTATCTGGGATATTGCCTTGCAATTGTGCTGGCTGGAACATAAGGCGGGATATGAAGTAAGGGCAAAAGTGGATGCAAACGGAACACTATTGTTCAATTATCTTCCGAAGCAGGAAAAAGGATATTCATTTAATAATGTGTTCGGCTATGAAGAGGAACACGATTCAAGCGATTTGATTACTCAAGCAACAGTATTGTACAATGGGAAGCCTATCGCAAACAAGACAGCATCCTCAAATATTGTAGCAAAATGGGGATATGTGTCAGAGATAACCGACTGCACAACCAATCAGACCAACAAGACCAATGCTGCTGGTACAAAGACAGAAAAGGCATCTGACTTGAAGGATACTGCACAGATACAGAAATACAATATCCCATCCAAAGTTGTCAATCAGGCATTAAGCATTGCAAAAAAGGGCAACAGCGAATATGACAATATGAAACTGTTATATAACTGGTGCAACAAGAACATCGGCTACGAAGGATACAGTAACACAAAATATGGTGCTGCTGGAACATTATCCCATCGTAAAGGCAATTGCTGCGACAATGCTAACTTATTAATTGCGATGGCTAGAAGCGTTGGCATCAAGTGCAGGTACTGTCACGCAAAACAAGGCAGTCAAGGCCATATCTACGGGGAGTATTCTCTCAACAATAAGTGGGTTGTGATTGATACAGGAACACGATCAACAACTCAATATTGGGGGGGACATTGGTCTGGCTTTGGCGGAACCGATAGCAGATATGATGTTTTGCCGTTCTAGGAGAGTGGAAAAATGGTTAAGAAAGGAGTTAAGGCAATCTTTAGTGATGACAAATCAACTGTTACCACTTGGGCTTATCCATCTAAAGCAGGATATGATTATAAATTAGTTAAGAAGAGCTGGAAAAATGTATGTCCGTTTTGCAAGGGGAAGTTCAAGTTCAATCCCAAATCGACAGAGGAAGGGGAATTGACCTGTTCCAAATGTGATGCTGACTTCTGTGCCGTGAGCGGACTTGACAAGGCAAACAAGGTAAGGAAGAAATTAACGCCTGCAACAACTACTGTGAACAAGACTACTAAGGTAGCAGAATCACAGACACAATCCCAAGTCTGCAGCTTGACAAAGGCAGAAGCATTGACAAAGGCAAAACAGATGTTGGATACCAAATCCACATATAAAGGTTCGTTGAAGATTCCAATCATCAAAAACATAAATCTTGGGGACTTGGTAAACATTAACCTAGCAGAATTCCCTGCTACAAAGAAGAAGTCATTGTATATTGATTCTATCAAGGAGGATATTGATAATCAAACTTATACTATTGGTTTAATTGAGGGGAAAAATCATTTAGGCAAATCATATGAAGGTTCGTATATCTTCAAGGATAAGCAGGGCAATATTGTGTCATCAAACAATGGAAACCCATTAAATGCAAAATGTTCAACTGTCAATACTAATATTGGATTGAAGGATAATAGTAGCATCAGCAAGAAGATAAAACTCAAAGGTCAGAAATTGGGAACTGTAGATAAAATCTATAAATGGCTTCGTGTCGGTACTGGTGGAGGAACTGGTGGCTGGAAATACAAGAAATATGCCAACCACATAGTCAGCTCCGAATCAGAGAACAAGTTCGGTGCTAAAAGTGCAGAACGATGCTGGAACACAAAAACAGCCAATTGTTGCGACTTCGCTTGGCTAATGAGCAAGATGGGGGAAGGAGCAGGAAAACAGATTGGCATAAAGAAAGGCACATACACCAGTACAAATGGAGAACAAAAAGGCCATATGTGGAATTACAGCGGTACAAAATACTATGACTGCAGCAGTGCAACCGATAAAACACCTGACTGGAAGAAAGTGGAGAAGGTGAAATAATTATGGAATTGGATGATAGCATTTACGGCTGCGATTACTCCAGTCAAGGAGGAGTAACTGCAACTGGAGACATAGAACTCATAGAAGGATTACCTAATGCCAAACAAAGCATTAGAAACCAGTTATTGACAGAAAAAGGCACATATCCTTCTATTGATGATGAGTATGGCAGTGAAATCTTTGAAGTACTGGGAGAAGACTTTGAAGAGCCAAGCATAGAGGCATTGACAATCTACATTGAAAATGCCTTATTGGAAAATGAAAGGGTCAAGAATATTGAAAGCATTGATCCAATAATAACGATTGACAGGAAACTGGTTATGAATATTAATGTTGAGCTTGTCAATGGTACTGAAGAAACATTGAATATTGAATTTGGAGAATTGGAGTAATGGTTGAAGAAGACATAGAATTTGTTACTTTTGATGGGGATGTGCTTACGAAATCTGATTTCCGTGATGAAATCATAAACAAGTACATCAGTGCAAATATGGATGGATTGACAAAGATAACCGATTTCACAATCGGTTCGGAGGCTTATCACTTGGCAGATGTTATGGCCTCATTCATATTGGAGCATCGTGAATTGATAGACACAAACTATAGAATGTCAATGATTCATACTGCAGAAGGAGAATTCCTTGACAATTATGGGGATATGGTTGGAGTACATCGTATAGGCAGCAGCCCTAGTGTTGGTGAGGTTTCTTTCACTAGATTAGGAACAGATACTACTCAATCAATTATAATCGCTGATGGAAGTCAAGTCTCTACTGATGATGCTATTTCATTTATTGTTGATAATGATGGAGAGGATATTGTACTGGAAGCAGGTGTAACAAGTGTAACTGCACCCGTAATATGTGAACAGGAAGGGGCCTATACAAATGTATTGGCAAATACTGTCACATTGGTTATGGGGGATTTAGGGAATTTGGTTTCCTGTACCAATGCAGCTGCTATGATTAATGGTGCAGACATTGAAACCGATGATGATTATCGTGCTAGGATACTGTTAAGTCCTTATGAGGTGCCTACTGGTACTTTGGCGTGGTATGAGAATGTCGCATTGACATTGGATAGCATACACGATGTCAAGGTCTACAAAGGAACAACCTTGGGAGATGCAGATGTAAACATTATCTACAATCCTGTAGACTGGACTGCAACTGCCTCTGCAGAGACAGACCTGACACAATTATTCAGTATGAAGGAATATGACATTGTCGGGGTTACATTGGATTATGGCTTGGCAGATAGGGAAACAGTACTTGCCAATAGTGACAATTACCTATTCGCAGTATTAGTTGAGAACAATTACACTTTATCCAATCTGAAGTCCAGTATAGTGGAGAAGATTACTCAATTCAATAAGGATGCGATGATTAGCGTTGAATTCAATCCATCAACATTGGCTAGTATTATTGAGAATGAGATAACTGGAATCAATTCCTGCAGAATCGTACAGTATGATGCTGTTAATCAGACTTACACGGAGATTGTTGAGCCTGTGAGTATGGAGGATAGCGAAGTGTATCAGGTTGATTTGACAAGCATCAATGACAGAATCGTTGCATTGCGTTTCAATTTGGATATTGAATTGGAGGAGTAACGAATGGCCTATGATGACAGTTCTTTCTATGGTGATCTAATCGTTGATGAGTACGATGACAAGAACAATTTCGTCGGAACAATCACTAGTGCAGGTTTCTACATCTACCATATATTGGGGGATGCTTTTGACTTGATGAGTGAGCAATGCAGTAAGTTCCTGAACGATTACAGTATATTGTCTGCGGATTCATCTTCATTGGATAATTTCTGGGGGGTCAGCTATAATATGCCAAGGCCTAAACTCAACGAAGGAGAGGCGAATGAGAGATATTTGACTGATGATGAATATCGTGTTTACCTGTACCTTCGCAATTGTCGGTTGATGACTAGAGAGGATATTGAGATAAATATGAACAAGTGTTTCGGCTTGGATGATTACAGTATTTATTTCAGTGTGGAAACCAATTACCTAGCAGGTACAGACCATCTTGTCTATACTCCAACCGTTACAGACACTTCCAATCTAGCGAAGAACGATGATGACACTACAAACGATTACCTAGTCAATCTCGGAAGCGAAGATTCTAGTGTTCATTTGCTGGAAGGGAATTTGAGTGTTGTCAGTGATGTTTTGCAAGTGATAAACCTCCCATATAATGATTGGGATGAGGATTTCCTCTCATTGTTGGAGCAGTACATTACTGTCAAGGGAAATATCAGCATAAGGGAGTACAACCTATGAATATTGATTATGATGCTCTCTTGAATAGTGTTCAGGATAATATTGATGATTCCTTATTGGAGGGTTATGATTTTGATACTGTTTTGAAGAGTGCAGAGATTGTATGGGATGGTACTGCCATTCAGGTGAAGAGCAAGGATTTTGTGATGGTTTTTGATATTATAAGCTATGAATTATTAAGTTATACAGGATTTGATATACGATGACAATTTATGATGATTATTTTACGGCGGATGACAAGCCATTCGTTGAGAATATTAATGATGCATTGTTGGTTAGCAATGTGTTTGATTTGACTGTTCCGATTGAAGTGCCGACTATGTTCAGTAATTCTGCTTGGGTTGATAGTACTAGCAAGAGGAAGTGTGGTGTTACTATTGCTACCTTGAAGGAGGCATTGCCTAGTGGTGTGAGCATTGGCACTAGCAATGGGAAGTCTGTCCTTACTGGGTCTGGAACTGTGAAGTTGGGTTTCTATCCGAACTTCGCAAGTTTTGGTAAGTATAAGAGCATTAGTTGGACTGGCAGTGGGAATAGCATTGTTGTGAATTTGAAGACTACTAGTGGAACAACAATTGCAAGTAACATTGCGAATGGTACTATAACTAGCGAATCTTCAGAATTAAGGCAATTGCAGGAAATCGTAATTGAGATTGTGCTGACTAATGCGACCTTGAATGGTTTAACTGTGGTTATGGAGAATAAGCAACAGACAAGGTATGGTGCAGAATGTGGCATCTCTGATGTGACTGGTTTGCAGTCCAGTCTTGATAGCAAGGTGAATGTGTCTGATGTGAAAAACAATCTTACTTCATCTGATACTAACAAGCCATTGTCTGCGAATATGGGGAAATCATTGAAGACTAGTTTGGATACTCATAATCATGATTCAAGATATTATACTGAAAGTGAAATCGATGATA
>Ga0310690_10004313_pt1 | contig 20293 bp, 17 predicted proteins | sample AusTroGonzalo_MG_2_FD_207661 | JGI IMG/M metagenome (GOLD analysis project Ga0310690, IMG submission 207661) | Bovine rumen microbial communities from tropical cattle in Woodstock, Queensland, Australia - Gonzalo_04 (v2) (version 2) | ecosystem: Host-associated > Mammals > Digestive system >...
CATCATCTTTTTAAAACCTCTTCACAGCTAAAATGAAAAAATGACCGATTAACACAACATGTGTTAATCGGCGCCGAAACGGAATAAAATCAAAAAAAACGACGTTATAAAACGTCGTAAAAAATGTCCTGAGAAACTTCTTCTAAATCAATATCTTCAAGTTCGGAAGAAATGGTTGGAACAAAATTTTGCCTGACCAAAAGCGCGGCATTGTTGATGGCGACCGAAAACGAAAAACCGTCCGCACCGCCGTGGCTTTTAACCGAAAGGCCGTTCAATCCGACAAACATTGCGCCGTTGTATAGTTTCGGGTTCATAATTTTTTTAACCTTGCGCGCAGCAAAATACATAAAGGGCAGGCCGAGCCACGAAAGCGGTGTGCGCACAACCGCGTTTTTGAGCATGCTTGCCGCAAATTTTGCAGTGCCTTCAATCGACTTTAAAGCGACATTGCCCGTGAAACCGTCTGCCACAATGACGTCTGCCTTGCCGAAGGGAATGTCGTGCGGTTCAATGTAGCCGATAAAGTCCATGTCCAAATCATCGGCGGCGGACTTGAGCATTTGAAGCGCATGTCTGATTTCATCGCGTCCCTTCATTTCTTCGGAACCGATGTTTAAAAGTGCAACTCTCGGTCTTTCAATGTTTAAGGCGTGTTTTGCCAAGATGTTGCCCATAACGGCAAATTCAGCCAGATTAACCGCCGAGCATTCGGAGTTTGCACCCAAATCAAGCATGACATATTTGCCGTATCGATGGGGCATAATGCTTACAATTGCCGGTCTGTGAATTTTTTGAATGGTTTTCAAAAGCATTTTGGAAATTGCCATTAAAGCGCCGGTGTTTCCTGCCGAGACAACGGCAGCTGCTTCGCCTTTTTTGACAGCCTCGATGGCCTGATACATGCTTGTGTTTTTGTTTCTGATAACCTGCGAGGGTTTGTCCTCACCGCGCACCACTTCGGGCGCAGGTCTTAATTCGCACACATTTTTGAGGCGTGGAAATTTTTTAAGCTCGGCAGAGACTTTTTCCTCGTCGCCGAAAACCAAAAACCGCACATCAGGGTTGTTTTTTGAGGCAATACTCAAGCCCTCAATCACAATCCGAGGGGAATTATCTCCCCCCATTGCGTCAACCGAAATTGTAATCAGCTCGTCAGACATTGCCTTGAAAACCGCCTAAATTTATTGAACCGTTTTTTGAGTGATGACCTCTTTGCCGCCGTATTGTCCGCATTTCGGGCAAACATTATGGGTGAGCTTGAGCTCGCCGCAATTAGGGCACTCGTGGTATGATGCGCCCGTTAAGGCATCGTGCGAACGGCGCATATCGCGGCGCGATTTTGATGTTTTCTTTTTAGGTGTAGCCATTGTTTTTCTCTTTTTTATAAATTAATCCAAATTTGTTAGAAAAGCTTTTAGCTAATTTTTTTCAACTTTGCAAGCTTTTTTTACAAAATAATTATTTTTTCAATTTTTCAAGCATTGCAAAGGGGTGTGCTTTTTTTGTTGTTTTTGCGTCAAACTCTGATGCAAAGCAAAATTCTTCGCCTTCCATTTTCGGATAGTCTTCCATAACAAGCGAAAGCTGTTCAACGGCAATTTGCACCAAGTCTATCTGCCCGTTTTCGATGATGTCCGGGGCTTCGTCGCCAATTGAAAAATCAAGCTGTTTTAAGCCTTGATAAGTAAGGGCGGTGTCAAAGTAGTATTTGAATGGTGCGTGATATGTTTTTTCAAAAAAATCAAGGGAAATAACGCTTTGAAGTGTTAAAGTCGAATCGACAACACCCTCAATGTCTAAACGATGGTTTTTGCGGCTTAACTTTAAGGCAAAAGAGGCGTCAAATGATTGAACAGCCTCAACTTTTAACAATGCGGCCAGCTGCTTTAGCTGATTTTTTGTTGCTTTAATATTGTAGGTGTGAAGATTTTGGCTCAAATCTTCAATTTTAACGATATGCGAAAAAAAATTTTGCATTTTGCAATTCCTTGTGTTATATCTTGCGTTTAGGGAAATATAAGAATAAGGATTTTCAAATGTCAAGATACAATTTGTTTTTTTTGGGCTTGCTTTTGTGCGCTGTGAGCGCCTGTTCGTCAGATGTTTTTTTGGTGCATAACGGCAATATGCCGGCGCCCGAAAAAATCGCCAAGCTTGAAAAAGGGCAAACAAAACAGACTGTTGCCGAGCTTTTGGGTTCGCCTTCATCGATTGCAAGCTTTGATGACAATACATGGATTTATATGTCATCAACCGTTCGCAAATTTGCTTTTTTGGACCCCAAAGTTTTGCAAAGAAACATTTTAACAATTGAGTTTGACAACAAAGGAAAGGTCAGAAACTTTGCCGAGATTGACGAATCGCAAGGCAGGAAAGTTGGCATTGATCAAGATGAAACAGAAATTCAAACCCAAGATGTCGGCTTTTTCAAAAAATATTTTGGCGGCGTGGGCGCCTATATGCCGATTGCACCGACCAAAGAGGAATGATAGTGCCTAAAGTGTAAAAAAAAAGATTCGCTAAAAAGCGAATCTTTTTTTTGTGTTTTATTTGTTTTCTATTGAGATGTTCAAATCAGGCGAGAACTGCTCGTAAATCAGCCAAATTGCCGACAAACCGACCAAGATGTAAACTATGCGGGAAAGAAGGCTCATGTCACCGAAAATGAGCGATACCAAATTGAAGTTAAACAGTCCAATAAGGCCCCAGTTTAAAGCGCCGATGATTGAAAGCCATAAGGCAATTTTACCAAGATAATACATATATGTTTCTCCTTATAAAAAATATTTTTCAACAAACGAGGATATATATCGAAAAATGCCACTTTCAAGTGTCTTTGTTGTTATTATTTGTTGCCAGAGATAATTGCTATGATTTGCCGCAAGACAAATGAATCGAGCGCTTTCGGATTTGTAGATGGCTTGACGCGTTCGGCTTTCAGCCTCAGCGAGCCATGACGTTTCTCATTACAGGTTGAAAGAAAAAAAACAAAACGGCGAACATTGCCGCCGTTTCGTTCATGAAAAACACTTTATAGAGCAGAATTAGAAGTTATATCTGATACCTGCATAAATTTCGTGTCTTGCCGTGTTGAGTTTCAGGCCATACTTGTATTCGTCGTAAACTGTTTTGTGAAAGTTTGCAGCGCCTGTGTCAACATAGCGGTAACCGAAGTCAACATCCATGCTGTCTGTTGCGGCATACGAAACACCGGCACCAACCTGCCATGCAAAGTTAGATGTTGTGTTACTTTCTGAATAGCCTTCCTCGTAGTCTTTAACACGGAAGTTCAATTTTGCAATACCGGCACCGACACCGACATAAGGTGTGAAGCGTGAACAAAGATTGAAATCATAGTATGCGTTGAGCATCAAAGACTGTGTCTTGACGTTAAACTTTTCTCTGTCGCTATCATTTGAATCCCAAGCAAAGATTTTTCTTGTCGATTTGTCTTGGTTATATTCCGTTTCAAGTCTGAAAGCGCCGTACTTTGCGCCAACAGCGATGTGGCCGCCCCACGTGTTATCGTTGAGTTTTATCTTCTCGTTGTATGAGCCGTATTGAATTGCATTCTGTCTAGCAAAGTCATACGAAATTCTTGCTGCAACGTAAGGCGTAACTTCCAAAGCCTGCGCATTTGCAGCAAATAAAGCGGCAACACCTGCCAATAATAAAGTTTTGTTCATGTCATAGTCCTTTATAAAGAATTAAACTTATGATGTATTTTTTTAAAAACATCAACGTTTATACTACCTACGCTTATATAAGAAGTCAATAAAATGTTGGTAAACTTTTGTTACAAAGGTGTAATAAAAAGCGTGCTTGAAAAAGTGAAAAAAGCTCTTGAAAAAAGGCGTATTAAACGCTTAAATATGCACAATAGGAGAGAACGGAATATGACAATTCAAAACAAAACAATTTCAACTTTTCAAGATTTAGATGTTTTGCTTGACAAGGTGCACGAGGCGCAAAACAGGTATGCCACTTTTGAAGAAGAAAAAGTTGACGCCATTTTTAAGGCGGCGGCGATGGCGGCAAACCGTAAACGCATTGAGCTTGCAAAACTTGCCGTTGAGGAAACGGGTATGGGTTTAATGGAAGATAAAGTTATTAAAAACCACTTTGCAAGCGAATATATATATAACAAACATAAAGGCGTGAAAACTTGTGGGGTTATTAGCGAAGATAAAGTCGCGGGAACAAAAATCGTGGCAGCGCCTTTGGGTGTTATTGCAGGCATTGTCCCAACCACAAACCCCACGTCAACAGCCATTTTTAAGGCGCTTTTGGCCTTGAAAACCAGAAATGGCATTGTTTTTTCGCCGCACCCGCGCGCCAAAAAAAGCACGATTGCTGCGGCAAAGGTTGTTTTGGAGGCGGCCGTTAAAGCCGGTGCGCCGGAAAACATTATCGCGTGGATTGATGAGCCGACACTTGAGCTTTCGGGGGCTTTAATGAGGCACGAAAAAATTCAATGTATCTTGGCGACAGGCGGGCTTTCAATGGTTAAGGCCGCGTATTCTTCGGGAACACCGGCAATAGGTGTTGGCGCGGGCAACACGCCGGCCATTATTGACGAAACGGCAGATATTGAAACGGCGGTTTCTTCTGTTTTGATTTCGAAAACCTTTGACAACGGTATGATTTGTTCGTCAGAGCAATCGGTTGTTGTGGTTGACAGCGTTTATGAAGATGTCAAAAAAGAATTTGTGCGGCGCGGCGCACATCTTTTGAACGCAAAGGAGGCAGAAAAGCTTGCAAAAATTATTTTAACGCCGAAAGGCGTTAATCCGGCTATTGTCGGGCAGACGGCACAAAAGATTGCAGGGCTTGCCGGATTTGATGTGCCTGAAGATACAAAGATTTTGCTTTGCGAACAAACTTCGTATGCGCCTGAAAATCCGTATGCGCATGAAAAGCTTTCGCCGATTTTGACGATGTATCGCGCTAAAGATTTTGAAGCGGCAACCGATGTGGCGCTTGCGCTTATTAAGCTCGGCGGTTTGGGGCACACTTGTGTTTTATATACCGACGAACGCACACAAGATCGCATTGATTATTATGCTCTTAAAATGCCGACGGGGCGCATTTTAATCAATACGCCATCATCGCAGGGCGCCATCGGCGATTTGTATAATTTTCGTTTGGAGCCGTCGCTTACACTCGGTTGCGGTTCGTGGGGTGGCAATTCGGTGAGTGAAAATGTGGGGGTTAAACACCTTTTGAATTATAAGACAATTGCACAAAGGAGAGAAAATATGCTGTGGTTTAGAGTTCCGCCGAAAATATATTTCAAAAGAGGGGCGACAGATTTGGCTCTTCGCGAATTTGAAGGCAAAAAGCGCGCATTTATCATTACCGACAGGTTTTTGTTTGATAGCGGCGCGGTTGAGGGTGTGACAGATGTGTTGAAAAAAATCGGCGTGGAATATCAGATTTTCTTTGATGTGAAGCCTGATCCCACGCTTGAAAACGTATTTGAGGCCTTGGAGCTTGCAAACATTTACCAGCCGGATTTGATTGTGGCATTAGGCGGCGGTTCGCCGATGGACGTGGCAAAGGCTGTTTGGCTTTCTTATGAAGAGCCGGAAGTTAAGTTTGAAGATGTTTCAATGCGTTTTATGGATATCAGAAAGCGTATCTGTGAACTGCCGGAACTTGGGAAAAAAGCCCATTTGGTTTGTATTCCGACAACATCGGGCACGGGCGCGGAGGTTACGCCGTTTGCCGTGATTACTGACGAGAAAACGGGGGTAAAATATCCGCTCGCAGATTATGCTTTGACGCCGTCAATGGCGATTATTGACGCGAATTTTGCAGATAATATGCCGAAATCTTTGACGGCAGCCGGCGGTATGGACGCGCTTGTTCACGCTTTGGAAGCATATGTTTCGGTTATGGCGACAAATTATACAAACTCGCTTGCACTTGAGGCCATCAAGCAGATTTTCCGCTATTTGCCGCGCGCCTATCAAAACGGGGCGGCTGATCCGGTTGCGCGTGAGAAAATGCACAACGCCGCAACGATTGCGGGTATGGCCTTTGCCAACGCCTTTTTGGGACTATGCCATTCCATGGCGCACAAATTGGGCGCGATGTATCACATTCCGCATGGCATGGCCAATGCGCTTTTGATTTGCCAGATTATTGCCTTTAATGCAAACGATAAGCCGAAAAAACAGGCGATTTTTCCGCAGTATAAAGCACCCGAGGCAAAAAAACGCTATGCGCAAATTGCGCATGTGCTTTATCTGGCAGATGAAAAGACAAGCGAAGATGTGCGCACTCATTTGTTGCTTGACGCTCTCGCTAAACTTAAAGAGGAGGTGGGCGTTCCAAGGTCTATCAAAGAATACGGCATAGATGAAAAAACATTTATGACAAATTTGGACGAGCTTTCCATGTTGGCCTTTGATGATCAGTGCACGGGAGCAAATCCGGTTTATCCGCTTGTTGAGGAAATCAGGCAGATATACATCAACGCTTTTGAGGGGAAATATTAGCAAAAAAAACACCCTTTCGGGTGTTTTTTTACTTGTTTTTGAAAAAGTAAACTTACTTCTTGAGCTGAGCTGCAACTTCGGCTGCAAAATCTTCTTCTTTTTTCTGCAGGCCCTCGCCGAGCTTAAAGCGAACGTAAGATGTTAGTTTAATTTCGCATCCAAGCTCTTTTGCAGCCTCCAAGACAACATCTTTGACCTTTTTGTCGGGGTCCATAATGTATGCCTGCTCTTCTAACACAACTTCTTCGTAATATTTTCTGATGCGACCCTCAACCATCTTTTCAATGATGTTTTCGGGCTTGCCGGATGCTCTGGCCTGCTCGGCGTATATGTCGCGTTCGTGCTTTAGCGCGGCTTCATCAACGCTTGCAATGTTCAAAAACAAAGGCGAAGATGCGGCAATGTGCATGGCAATATGCTTGCCGAGCTCGTTTAATTTTTCTTTGTCAGCGGACGATTCAAGTGCAACCAAAACACCGATTTTGCCCAAGTTCGGCTTTAGCGCGCTGTGAACATAGGTTGCAACCACACCGTTTTGAACTTCTAAAACGGCGGCACGGCGCAAATTCATATTTTCGCCGATTTTTGCAATCATGTCCGTTAAGCGTTCGCCGAAAGATTTGCCGCATTTCGGACAGCCGAAATTTTTCATCTTTTCAATGTCGCCGTTTGAAAGCAAGGCAACAGTTGCGGCATCTTGAACATATTCTTGGAAAATGTCGTTTTTCGCAACAAAATCTGTTTCGGAGTTGACCTCAACAACAGAAGCTTTATTGTCTTTAACACAAACCGAAACCAAACCTTCGGCGGCAATGCGGCTTGCTTTTTTTGCGGCTGTGGCGAGCCCTTTCTTCCTGAGCCAATCAACAGCTTTTTCCATGTCGCCGTCTGCCTCGACCAATGCTTTTTTGCAATCAAGCATTCCGGCGCCGGTTGTTTCTCTTAATTCTTTGACCTTAGCGGCTGTAATTTCTGCCATTTTCTTTTTCCTTTTTTGATGTAAAATTTGAATCAAAGGCGGCAGAGCGCGCCGCCTTGTTTTTTGCTAAACAGAGCTATTCGGCTTCGGTTTCTTCAGCTTTTGCTTTTCTGGGCGCTCTTTTCTTGGGCGCTTTAACCTCGGCCTCTTTTTCATCTTCTTGTTCAAGGACAGGTTCAACCTTGACACCTTGAGCGGCAATTTCGGAAGCCATACCGTCAACGATGGCGGCACTCATCAGCTCGCAATAAAGCGTGATTGCGCGAACGGCATCATCGTTTGCGGGAACGGGATAGTCAACCTCTGTCGGATCGGCGTTTGTGTCAACAATGCCGACAACGGGAATGCCAAGCTTTTTGGCTTCCTTAATGGCAAGTGCTTCTTTGGGTGTGTCAATCACGAAAAGCATATCAGGCTGACCGCCCATGTTCATGATGCCGTTTAAGGAAAGTGCAAGCTTTTCCTGTTCTTTCTTTAAGTTCAAAATTTCCTTTTTGGTGTAGCCCTCTGTTTCGTTTTTCTCAAACATCTCGTTTAATTTGACAAGACGCATAATGGACTTGTGAACCGTTTTCCAGTTTGTGAGCATGCCACCGAGCCAGCGATAATTGACATAATATTGGCCGCAACGGAGTGCATTTTCTTTGATGATGTCTTGAGCCTGCTTTTTTGTGGCAACAAACAAAATTTTGCCGCCTTGAGATGCAACCTCACGTGCCGCATTAAGCGCCGTGTAAAGCAGAGGATATGTTTTTTGCAGGTCAATAATGTGAATGTTGTCTTTCTTACCATAGATGTAAGAAGCCATTTTCGGATTCCAGCGACGGGCGTGGTGTCCGAAGTGTGCGCCTGCTTCAACGAGCTGACGCAATGTAAAAGTTGGAAGTGACATATTTAAATTTCCTTTTCTTTTTCCGGTTAAACCTCCGCAAGAATTCGGCCTTAATTTCTTAGGGCACCGGAGCAAACATTTGCCTTTTCATCAAAAGACGGTTCGCCTGTGTCTTGCGTGTGTGTTATGTTGTTTTAAAACCGGCACCATTGCCGATTTGCCCTCATATCTAAACCGAAAAATTTTTAAAATCAAGCATTATTTTTTTTGTATGATAAAAAAAATTGCCGGTGTGAAGCCGGCAATTTGAACAAGTGTGCAAAACTTACAGGTTGATTGCGACAACTTTGTGTATTTTTGACAAGCGATCGGGCGCAAGCTCAACCTTTTCATCGGGATTATAGCGCAGGCCGTATAAACCGCCCGTTTCATCATCGCGAATACTGAGCAGCATTGCCTCATTGTCGGAAATGTAATAGAGCACAATATCACCGATGCTGGCCATTTCTTGCGGATCAATAAACAAAATCGCCCTGTTGGGGAGAAGATTTCCCAAACGGCGCGTGCACAAGTTGATGGCATATGCCTCGCGCTTGTTTGCCAGCTGAAACGGGCAGACAATTTCTTTGGCGTCTTCATCTTCCATATCAATTAAGATGTTGCCGTTGTCGGCCGGTGTTCCGTATACTTTAATTGAGGGCATTTCAGCCGTGTAGATGCCATACATTGAAACGTGTGAACCTTTCGGTGTTGCCAAAGATTTGTATTTGGCGTCTGTCTTATCCATAATGTCTTGCAAAAGACCGGATTGTTTAAGCTTTTGAATTTCGGCTTTCAATTTTTCCGGCGTGTAGTCAAACGCTTTTGAAATGTTGTTGAATTCTTTGTCGGAAACTTCGCGCTGCCCCATTTCAATGCGGTGATAAACAGACAATGTCATATCTGCGCTTTCGGCAACTTCCATTAAGGTTAAGTCTTTGTTTGTTCTGATATAGCGAAGGGCGGCACCCAAAATCTTTAAACCGGCGTCGGTGTTGATTTTTGTGCGTCTTTCTTGCTCGCGACGCCAAGCCTGAACAACCTCTTGCGTTGAGTTAAGCTCGTTGACATATAAGTCTTGCAAAGCGCAATCGGTTAACTCTGCAACGGAAATAAGTTGCTCCTGATTGAGGCGGCGATAGCCTTTTTCAATTTTTGAAACGGCAGACAAGCTCACACCCAGATGATCGGCAAGCGCCTGCATTGATATGCCCTTGCGTTTTCTTTGTAATCTGATTTGATTTGGGAAAATAATTTCTTCCATTTTTTGCCTCTTGTTAAAATTGATTTACTAAACGACATCATAACGTGTTTATAAAAATATGCAAGACAAAAATGAAAATGTGGACTAATTGTTTTTTTTAAAGCTTATTTTTGGACAACTGCTCCCTTCGCCAAGCGATGTTATATTCGTTTTGAGCTTGTGCATAAAGGGATTGCGCGTTGTCAAATTTTGCTTTAAGGTCGGCAAGTTTGCTGTCTTGATAAGCTGTATCGGGTCCGACAGAGGACAGATAGGTTTTGTATGCACGCTCGGCCAATTTGAGCTCTTGAAGGGCATCATCGCGTCGTCTTTGAGCGCGAATCCTTTCGTCGTAAGCATTTGCAAACTGATTTCGTTTGTCTTTTTCGAGCCTGTCTTTGCCCTTTTGTTTTCTCTCTTTTTCAAACCGGAATTGCTGTGCGCGTTCGGCATCATATTGTTTTTGAAGTTTCGGATCAACAGAATGCGAATCAAGCGGTATGCCCTGACCTTGAGAAACTTTCCGTCCGTCATCGGAAAGGCCTTTTGTGTTGAGTGCATCTGCATTGACGGCCTGCCAGCTTCCCGTGCGAACCTCGGCGGCATGCAAAGCTCTGTCATTTTCATCAAAGCCAAGCATGGCGGCTTTATTATCAATGACTTCGGATAAATTGCCGTTGCCGTCCATAAGCCTTGTGTGGCTGTATTTTTGATGATAGCTGTCGTTAAATTCGTAATGCACGGCAGTTTCTTTGCCGGCCGGCTGGGCAATGATTCGCCGTTGCAGGCCGTTGTCGGTGATGATGGTTTTATTGCCTTTGGCGTCTGTCGTTGAAAGCGTTGAAACCATTTGAAGCGCACTGCTCATCTGGCCGATAACGTTGTGATTGCCTTTAGAATCTGTTGTGAAAACCGTTCCGTCTTGGTTGATTTGAATATGTGTTTCTTGACCGTCTATTTTAAGGTTTGTTTCAAGCAAGCCGTTGCGGTTGAAACCAAGTGATGTTTCAATTTCCTGACCGTTGATGTTGAGTGTTGCGCCAAATTGCGTTTCAAGCTTTGTGGTGCTGCCGTCGCGGTTTTCTTGTGTTAAGACAAATTTGTTGCCCTGCATGGAGATGTTTCTTGAATTAAACTTATTATCAACAGACTGACCACGGGCGTTTAAAATCGTCAAAGAAGCCGATTCATTGATGGTTGCAAGGCTCATGGAAGATTGCTTGAAAATTTCGGAAAGCTGATAGTGATTCAGCGTTCCGTCCTCGGCAGACATATACTGATTGATAATTTTATTGTTCCAAGCCTGATCTCTTTGTATAATCGTTCCGTCTGCCGCCTTTTTCTCGCGAATGGAAAGAAGGTTGTCTTGAAAGACCTGCTGGGATTTAGATGCCGTCGGGCCTGCACCGCTTTGGGTTTGCGATGAAGTGCTCCTTAAAGAAAGGCTTTCCATAATGGGCATTTTTTCTTGAGATAAGGTTTCAAGCCCGTCTTTATCAATGTTTACGCGTTGTGTGATTTTTCGTCCCAAACCGAAAAAGCCGCGCTTTGTTGTTTCATAAGCGATGATTTTGCCGCCGGCGTCTTTGACGGCGGTGCCGGTGGCTTTAAGCCTGTTGATGCGGTTTTGATTGATTTTACGTCTTATGGGCATGCCAAGATAATGGTTGACCGCCATGCCGCCAAGCGAGGCCGTGCCTTTGGCAAGGCCCCAAACGCCATGATGTTTGCCGTCTTTGCCTTTTTTGACACCGCTTAATTTTGTGGCCGCTTGCGCAAAGAAACCGCCGGTTTTGCCTCCAACGCTGACTGAAGGTGCGCTTGCAAATGTTTTTGCAAGAGATTTGCCCTGATCTAAAAACACCCAGCCGAGCAGGCAAACCAGCAGCAACCGTGCTGCATTCACTCCCCAGAAGGCGAGACCCGTTACCGGATTGATGATTGTGTCAAAATCAGTGGCATATATTTCAAGGCGCTGCGTAAATTGGCCGACAACAACCATAATGATGGATAAAATTATACTTAAAAAGACAAACTGGAAAATTGCATTTAAAAAGATGTCCCATATCTTTTTTAAATATTGCGCGGTTATCTTAAATGCCCATGCACCGATGGCCGCGGGCAATAAGGCCGCCGCAATGGCCATGTTGAGCAGGCAGTCAATCAGACACCACGGAAAGGCCAAAAGTAAAATAAGCCCGCCGATTTTTAACACCCAGCCGGTTAAAATGTATGCAAAATTTGGAATGAGATGACGCACCCAAGGTTTTATTTTCCAGCCGAAGCAGCGGCATTGGTTGCCGTAAGCTATGAGTTTATAGACATTATCCTGCATTGATTTGATGGAGCAGACAACGTTTTGTCCCATTGAGGCCGGTAAAGCGCCGCCGTCGCCGGGTTTTGACGTGTAGCCTGATATGCCTTGCATATACGAGGCGCCGGTGTTGCATTCTTTTGTGCCGGAAATTTGCTGAGCGTAGGCCATACCTGTGTTGAAAACGGGACCGAGCGTTAAATTCAAAACCTGAAAGTATGAGAGTTTTAAGATGAGGAACACAACCAAAACGCGGAACGATTGAATGAGGAGTTCCTGTATCATTTTGCTCGGTTTTTTGACCTCAAGCGAGGAAACGTGTCTTAAAACAAAAAACGCAATCCAAAGTGCAAAACCGATGAGCACAACGTTTGCAATGCCGTCTTTTAAGGCGTTGTATGATTTTTGTGCCAAAGTGCTTGCTGTGTTGAAAATGACCTTAAACAGCGGACAGAAGTAGCATGTTTCATTATCCGGCATAAAGTTTTCAAAGGCGCATTTTTGTGCATCCTGACCGCCGCCTTGAGCGTAACCGCTGTTGTTATAATCTTGTCCTGATGTGGGCGAAGTGGTCGAAAAATTTTCAGGCGGTGTGGCAACGGCTTTGTTTTGCTTGGCCTCATCGCTTAAAGGTTGCCACTGGTTGGTGTTTGTTTTGCCCGTGCATTCTTCTTGCGTGTTGTTTGAGCCGCCGCCGCAAAAGCTTTGTATATCGTCGCACAAAGGATCGATAATGGAATCTTTAATTGAACCGTGTCCGTATTTGCCATATCCTTTTTCTCTGAAAGAACCACTGTGAAGTTCAAAGTGAAGGTGGGGACTATATGCATAGCAATCGCCGTTATAAAGTGCTTTCTTTGGCGGATCGCAAAGAATTTTGTTGACATAGTTTGAACCGCCGACAAGCCCGATGACATCGCCTTTTTTCACGCTTCCACCCGTTACAACATAAGCAGACAAATGCATATAAACGCTTGTGTAATATTTGTCGCATTCGCCGCTTCCCGAGCAGGAACATTTTTTTTCATGTTCAATGACAATGGTGCGGCCGGCCATACCCATTGGTTTTGCCCAAACAACAACGCCATCGGCAGCGGCTGTAACGTATGTTCCTTCTGCGGCGCCGTAATCGTTTCCGAAGTGATTTCGTGCTGTATCATTGCCGCCGGCGCCCGATGCGCGGTAACAAATTGTTTCGGAAACTCTGGTGATAGATGAGGCGGGAATGGTGTCTAAACACGAGCAGCCGTTTGCGTTTTGATTCATGACACAGTTTGCATCAACGTCATAGCGTTCGCCCGACGGACATTGTGTTGAAACACGACCGGAATTATTTGTTTGAATGGCACAGGTGGAATTAGAGCAATCTTTTATTGTGCACTGATTCTTTGTCCAATCGCTAAAACCGCTCGACCAAGAATTGTTTGAATTGCCGCCTTGAGGTTGGTAAGCTGAGTTTTTCCATGGATTTTCGGCAAAAGAGGGTGAGGCGTAAGTGCAAAAACTTAAAACGCCGGCAATCAATAATGCTTTTGAAAGTAAGTTTTTTATTCTCATTTATTCTCCTCCCAAAAAGCTCTTTCTGTTATCATCATACTCTTTTTCTTTGAGCCGTCTTTCTTGGGCGTCTTTTTCGTTTTCTTGACGCGGTCTGTGATCTTGCATTTGTTCGCCCGTGCGAATAAACATATTACCGACAACCTTTCGCGTTGTATTAAAGGCTTTTTTTATTGGGCTTAAAGGTTTTGACGCTTCTTGTCGGCCGGTGTTTTCCATAGATTGTGCAGCTTGAGAAAATGCCGGCGTGGGCATTTGGCCTGTCGGTGCAGGCGAAGGAATCGGCCCTGTGGGTGACGGCGTAGGCGTTTGCGGGTGCGGTTGTGTGGAAACTGTGGGTGCCGGTCTTCTTGCAAAGTCGCCCCTGATGAATTTTCCGACCTGAACAACGCCGCGTCCGGCCTGTGTTGTTGTGATGTCGTGGGCAAGAGAAGCGGCGGGCTTGACAACTTTTTTTGTGGTAAAATCAACCGACTGTGTCATCATGCCGTGTATGGGTGCCGCCTGACCGAAAGCTTTGTCGGGGAAGAATTTTGATGCATAGTCTGAAACGGCGGCGCCGATGAGCTTAAATCCGTAAATTAAGGCTACAACCACAATTAAAAAGGCCGAGCTCGCAAGTGTGAAGTGTTCGGAAACAACGTCGGAATCGGCATTTTCCGTGATGGCATCAAAAACTTCTTCAAGTCCACCGACGGCGACACCGATTAAATTGAGGGCAAAAGATGTTGTGAGCGCTAGAAAAACAAATATGGCTGCGCTTTTTAAGATGATGGCAAGGAGTTTTGCAAGCAAATCAAGATCTTTAATTTTGGCGGAAAAGGGCCATAAAGCAACACCGATGGGAAGCAATAAAACCGCAAGACCAAGCTTGAAAGAAATGTCAACAACATAAAACGTGATGGATAAAACCATCATAAAGCCGAAGCAGTATATGATTGCACCGCAAAGCCACATCGGCACGTTGGGAAAGCTGAAAAGGCTGATGTTCGTTTTGGGGATTTTGACGCTTTTTTTGTCTTGGCCGTGAACGGCGTGGCACATTAAAGTGTCACCCAAAACGGAAACCATGGCAATCGATTGGCTGATGTTTCGAGTTGCGTTGTAAACACCGAGCAGAGCACCGTTCGGCACAATGGGATTGTCAAGAGATTCATTGCTTGCCGATTTTTTTGTTTGTGTGGCTTGAAGCGAATCGCAAATGTTTTGTCTTTCTTGCGTTGAAAGTGTTTTGTTGTAGTCTGCAGACCACGCGAAAGAAGAGACAAACAGCAGAGAGGCCGTAATGATAAATTTGAAAAAGATTATTTTTGCTTTTATCATCTAACACCTCCCTGTCCCGTTCCGGTGGCACCTGCGCCATCTCCCAAATCTGATGATTTTCTTGAGATGGAAATGGTCGGCTTAACTGTGATGGCTGTTGTGTCAACAAGAGTGTCGGCAAATTCGAGCCCCGTGTTCATAATCGGCACCAGCGTGTAGTTTAAGATGACCTGAATGCCCGAATTGATGATGACAAAGGCAACAATAACCTTGAAACATTGAACCATCAGTTCTTGCAGCATTTGCATGGGTTCAACGGTGGTAAATGACGAAACATTTTTTAAGGCAAAAAAGCAAAGCCAGATGATGATGGCGAAAATTAAAATGGCATTAGCAGCCTGTTTTGTGACTTCATAGCCTTTTTTAGCGGCTTTGACAAATGCCGAAGACAGTGTTTCGACAACTTCACAACCATAGCAATAGGCATATTTTACGGTGAAGTTTGAAACAATGCAGTGTTGACCGGCCTCTTCGGCAAGTTTGATAAACAAAACTTTTGTTTGTTTTTCCGACAGGCCGCCGCCGTTCGGCGCCGGCTGGCAATTTCGCGGAACAACGGCATTGCTCGGAACCTGTTTGTATTCATATTCAATTTCTTTTAAAAGCAATGCCGGTGCAGCTGCAGGGGCGCCGAAAAGCACGGCAAAATTGCCTTTTTTGAGTTGCTTTTTTAAAAGCTCAAGCGCCGGTCTGGTTGTTTTTTTGCACTGATAGCATTCATTTCGAGGAACCATAATTGCTGCACCGTTTTCGGTGACGCCGCACTGAATCTGCGGGACGGTTCTGTCGATTCCATCGGCAACAACAGGTTTTGCACCAAACAATACAAAGCTTAAAAGCAAAAGATTGAGAAGACGTGTGAAAGAAAATATTTTCATCTTTACTGTCTCCCCGCTAATTTGTTGACGGCTTTTTTAGCATTGTCATGAGCTTGTTTGACTTTTTGAACGACTGCTTTTTTTGCAAATTTTGAGAAAAATGCGCTACTGCCACCTGTGATAAGTGCAAACGCGGTTTTTGCAATCCAAGCCGCCATTTTGCCGATTTTCTTTTGGAAGTTTGTTCCCGCGCCGCCGCCGACAAGCGTTCCCGCTAAACTGACGGCCAAACCGATGCTTTTTAAAATGAGGAAGGCAATTAAGATGAGAGATAATACTTCAGGACCGAACTCGCGGTATAAGCTTTTTGTGCCGAGTGTTTCGGAATTGTCAATTAATATCATCTGCATGGCAAGAATGGCCATTGAAGCCAAGATGGCGATAAGGGCGATGATGGCTGCCGAGTTTAAGATTCCTAAAAAGCCGGCTTTGACCCACTTTCTGGAAAATTTGAACGGATAAGCCATAATCAGACACGGCAACAAGATGACCATGATGTTCATGCGAAAAATGCTGTCTATCATATAAAAGACAAACGAGAATTTAACAATGAAGAAAACGGCAAACATCAAAAACCCGCCGAGGATGGACGAAAGGTTTCCAATGCCCATTAAGTCTTTGCCGATGGCAAAACCGACCTGCAGGCGATCACTCGTGGCGCAGGTTAAGCATTGCATCAGCTCATTTGGGCCGGAAGGAAACACATTGTTTGTGACTTTTTCAAGAGGGGGTGCTTTGCAAACAATGTCATTGGTGTATATTAAGCATACACCGTCGTTTGCCTCTCCCATATAAATGCCTTGAGAGCTGACATCGCCGCCTTCGGAAAGACTGTTTAAGATGAGGCTGCCGTATTCTAAAAACGTGTAGTAAATCGGCAAAATAATAGTGTTTAATGTCCAAAGCAAGAATGTTGTGGAAGATGCAAGAAGACCGCATATAAGGCACGTGAAGGCCATGCGCACCACCTCGCCCCAAACCTCGGCCGGACTTTCTTCAACCACGGAAGAAACATGTTTTAAAAGCCTGATTGAAAGCCAAACGGCAAAAGCAACCATCATAAACGGCATGGCACTTGACGTTACTTTCGGATAGGCCTTAATGGAAGCTTCGCCCATAGCGTTGTAAAAAAGACCTAAAAGCTCTGCCTGCCAACAGGAACGCTGTTGTTCCTGAAGAACCATACCGTCAACATCTTTTTCATCGCTGATGATGGCAACACTGTTTTTGTCGCTGTTCACGCCGCAGGCAGACAAAAACAAAACCGTCATCGCGATTAAAAACGCGGTTTTGAGGAATTTTATTATGTCAGGTTTGCGTGCCATTACCTTTAAAGTCCCTTTAAATATTAATCCTCATCTGTAGCATCTTGCTCGCTGTCATCACCACCGGAATCATCGTTGCCGCTGTCTTGTTTGCCTCCTCCCTGATTGCCACCGGGGTTGCTCTTTGAGCCGCCGCCGACTCTTGACCGTATGGCATCATTTTTCTTGTTAAATCGATCTTTTATGCCTTTAACGGCACCCGTCACACCTGTTGCCGCACCCGCAACTTTTAAGCCGGTGCCGGCAACCTTCTTGGCCGTCTGCGCAGCCAAACCGCCGATTTTGCTGCCCATTGCGCTTCCGCCGTCGGTGCTTGAGATAGAACTTGCAAGTTCGTTGATTTGTCCGACAATCTTAAAGGCAAAAATGCAGCAGGCTATCAACACCAAGAATTTTGCGCCGTCTAAATCCATCATATTTTTCAAGGTGTCAATGTCATTACCATTCATGGCTTCTTCAAGCGCTTCTCTGCCGCCGCCACCACCTGTTAAAGCCTGCGAAATGAGCTCGGAAGAAAGAGTTATGACAAGACCCATCATTGCAAAGTTGAAAAACACGTTCATGAACATATCCCAACCCGTTTTTGTGTATTTGAAAGTTACCTTGAAAGGCCAGCAGGCAATCAAAAACGGCAAAAGTGTGCAGAAAATGCCAAACCGAATGACCGAATCCAAAAGGTAAAAGCAGCAGGCAATTGCAATTGCCCAACCAAACGCAAGGCAGATTAAACCTTCGATAAACATAGATAAATCAATGATGAACTTGACAGCCTCATGTGTTGAAATGCAAATCAGTGAGCCGCCGATGGCCGGAAGTTCCGCAGCCGTGTTGCTGAAAAGTTTGACCGTTCCCATGACGTTTGCTAGAAGTGCGTTGCTTATGACGCCGCTTTCAAAGGTGTATTCCGCGCTGTATTTTTGTAAATCAGTTAAAACGTCGGCTTTAATAATGGAAAGGCCGAATTCAAGTCCCGCGTTCATAATCGGGTTGATGACATAGTCATATATATATGCCGAATTTGTGAGCAATAGCGCGGCAATTAAAACTTTGAAAGATTGAATGGTAATGCCTTGAAGATATTTTGCCAAATCTTGCTTTGTCAGAGCGCTGACGCTCATTAGGGTTTGATAGGCAATATATAAAGCAAGAACCATTAAAATGACGTTTCTGAAGCCGCCTGCAAGCTTGTCGAAAGATTGAGATGCCATATTCTGGTCTGTTCTTAAAATGACTTCAAACAAATTGCACAAAATGCAGGCGCGGATTTCTTCGTATTTTTCGGGCAGAGGTGTGCAACCAGTCATAACGGGCTTACCGGAGGAAGTTGTTTGGGCGTTGCCATAGGTATCGGTAACCTGTCCCATTTGCGTTTGCTTTATGGCACTGCTAAAACCTAAAGCCATAGCCGGCGTTTGGGCGCGCACCGCTCTAACACTAAAAAAACAGACGCTGAAAATGATGAAGAATATGGCACAAAATTTGCTTATCACGTTTTTTCTACTCATCATTTTTCTCCTTGCCGACAAAGGGATTTCCCAAAATTTTAAGAGCCAGAGCCAAGATGAGCAAAAGCACAGCAAAAGCTGCAATGTGAAAATATTTGCCCGACATAAAATCAAAAACGCGAAAATAAATTGCGAACATTACAGCGGCAAACATTAAAGCAGTTATTATAATAGACTTCATTTCAGCCCTCATCTTTCCATCATAGTTCATTGTAACATAAATTGAAAGAAAAATTTGTTACATTATCTTTAAAGTTTTAAAACTCATTTTTCTTTAGAAAACGCACGCATTTTTCGATGAGCTCCTTGTTTTTGAAAATGTTGAGACGCTTGTTTGCGACATAGGTTGAGGCTGTCCCGAAATCTTTGTTCTGAAGGTCGCCCGGAATATGAATTCCCTCATAGCGCTTGATGATAGGCTTTAGAATTTTATCGCGATATGTTTCGCAAAATATTAACCCAACGGGAATGCCGATCGGAAGTTTTTCAAGCAATCTGACGTTGCCCACAGAACACTCTTTTAAGGCCGGCCCGAAAATGAAGTTGAAAATTTTATAGCGCGATAAAATGGTGCAGATATCGCTGCCGAGATTTGTCGGATTAATCTCGATGATTTTTTCAACTTGAAATTTGTTTTCTAAAAGAGATCTCTCCTTTAAAAGATAGCGTAGCAAAATTGCCCCTGTGCCCTTAGTGATGAGGATTATGTTGTCGGCATCTTCTAAGTGAGAAAGCAAAAAAGCAAGGCCGCTTGCGTGTGCTTTCATCGATTTTTTGGTTGAAGGATAGTTGATGGCCGCAACATTAAAACCTTCTTTTTGAAGCGCTAAAGACAAAGGTTTGAAAATGTCTTTGCTTTGCGATAAGCCGTGAACCAATACGACAAGAGGACCTTTCTGACGAGGGATTTCATACATTTCAATAAATTTCAAAAACGCTTGTCGGCACTCTTCAAAAGTGCCGCTTGCACGGCGAATGTCAAAAGAGTCAAGCAAACGATATTTTTTTGTGCGATAGTGCCTTTGTATGCGCCATTTTTGGTAATAAAAAACATCTTCCCAAAATTGTTTGCCACCTAAAGTGAAAAATTGAAATGTCATCTGCTCATCTCCAAGTTCTTATCTTTTTTTTAAAGCGAATCGATGAAAATATGTCCGATCGCTCGGCCTATCGTAGCGCTTTAAGGTTAATAAAAAGGAAAGAAAAAAAGAGATGAGAAAAAAATAAAATCCTGAAAATTCAAAAAGATGAAAGAAATTTGATTTTTTTTAAAAAAAAGTATTGACAGAGGGGAGGGGATGGACTATAAGCACATTCACCGGTTTTTAGAAGGGAACTTTTGAGGCCGGCGTTATAGAACAAGTGAATAGGAAGAGGATATACAGGCAGCGTGCTTTTAAGAGAAGAACGAGAGTCTGTATATAAATAAGGAACCTGAAAAGAAATTCTTTATGAGTAATATAGGCTAGGATAAACTTAAGATGAGAGTTTGATCCTGGCTCAGAACGAACGCTGGCGGCAGGCTTAACACATGCAAGTTGAACGGGAGTGTTCTGGTAGCTTGCTATTGGAGCATGAGAGTAGCGCACTGGTGAGTAACACGTGGGAACGTGCCTTTTAGTGGGGGACAACAGTTGGAAACGACTGCTAATACCGCATAAGCCCTGAGGGGGAAAGGAGAAATTCGCTGAGAGAGCGGCCCGCGGAAGATTAGGCAGTTGGTGGGGTAAAGGCCTACCAAACCTACGATCTATAGCTGATCTGAGAGGATGAACAGCCACATTGGAACTGA
>Ga0310690_10004314_pt1 | contig 20291 bp, 15 predicted proteins | sample AusTroGonzalo_MG_2_FD_207661 | JGI IMG/M metagenome (GOLD analysis project Ga0310690, IMG submission 207661) | Bovine rumen microbial communities from tropical cattle in Woodstock, Queensland, Australia - Gonzalo_04 (v2) (version 2) | ecosystem: Host-associated > Mammals > Digestive system >...
TCACAGCGACGACTTCGCCATGATGAAGGAGGCGGTCACCCGCTACTTCACCGGAGTGATCCGCGACGGCCGGCGGCTGCCCGATCTGGTGCTGGTCGACGGCGGCAAGGGACAGTTGAGTTCGGCGGTCGAAGCGCTGATCGCGATGAAGGCGCCGCCGATGGCGATCCTCGGTCTCGCCAAGCGCAACGAGGAGATCTACCTGCCCGGCGAGAGCGATCCGGTGGTGCTCGACCGCCACTCCCCCGCGCTGCGTCTGCTGCAGGCGCTGCGCGACGAAGCGCACCGTTTCGCGATCGGCTACCACCGGACTCTGCGGCAGAAGCGGATCGAGCGTTCGCGTCTCGACGAAGTGCCGGGGATCGGTCCGGCGCGCAAGCGCGAACTTCTGCGGCGCTTCGGTTCCCTGCGGGAGATGCGCAAGCACACCGCGGCGGAACTCTCGGCGGCGGTCCCGGGGCTCGGCGAACATACCGCGCAGCGGCTGCTCGACGCGATCGGGAAATGAGCTGCGGCACGCATGGCTGCGGGAAACCGCATTTCACGGAAAGGTGACACGAGATGAAGATCGCGGATGCGCACATCCACCCGTTTTTGGAGCCGGAGAACAGCATCGCTCCCTTCGGCGCGCCCGGAACGCTTCAGGAGTTCATGGCGGAGCTGAAGCGCTGCGGGATCGCCCGGGCGTGCGGCTCGGTGCTGATCCGGCGGCGCTGCACCTTCGACGAGGTGCGGCAGGCGAACCGAGCCGCGCTGCGGATCCGGGAACTTTATCCGGATTTCTACGAACCGGGGATCCAGGTCCACGGAGACGATCCGGAGGGTTCCTGCCGGGAGGTGGAGACCATGTACCGGGAGCACCATGTCCGGTGGATCGGGGAGCTGGTCCACTACATGATGGGCACGGGGGAATACGATTCGCCCGGCATGTTCCGGATCTTCGAGACCGCCCGCGACCTCGGGATGCCGGTCAGCATCCACTGCGGGGACCTCGCCGTCGTCGAAGCCGTGCTGAAGAACTTTCCGACGCTGACGCTGGTCCTCGCCCACCCCGGCGACCTGAGTGCGGCGAAGGAACGCTTCGAGCTGATCCGGCGCTATGCGAACGCCTGTCTCGACATCTCGGGCACGGGGCTGTTCCGCTGGAACATGCTGCGGTACGCGATCGACCGCTGCGGTTCGGAGAAGCTCCTCTTCGGCTCGGATTTCCCGGTCTGTTCCGCGGCGATGAACCTCGGGGGCGTGCTGGGGGAACACCTGACGGAATCCGAGCGGGAGAACATCCTGTGGCGGAATTTCCGGCGTCTCACCGGAGAGAGGTGACTCCGCCCTCCCCGGCAGTCCCCGGGGTCCCGTTCAGCTCCGCGGCATGCAGTTGGAGTTCGGCGATGATTTTCCGGCGCCGAGGCGGGGAACAGCGGGAGAGCGGCACGGTCAGCCCCAGCGACATCCGGCGGCAGCCCCGGCGGACCGGGACCGCCAGGGCGATGATCTCCTCTTCCGGATTCTTCATGACGGAGATCCCCTCCCGCCGGATCTTCGCGCAGGTCCTCTCCAGCTCCTGAAGCGATCCGATGTCGTCCCACGCGCTGCCGGGGAACCCGGTTCTCGCGCAGAGCGCGCTCCGTTCCTCCGGTTCCAGCTGGGCGACCAGGATCCGCCCGGAGACGCTGTGATAGAGCGACAGCGCCGCGTAGATCTCCACCGTATTGAGCATGAGCACGCGGGGATGCTGCGCCTGAGTCACGACCGCCACGCGGTCGCCGTGCAGCATCGCCAGCACGCCGGATTCCCCGGTGCGTTCCGCCAGCGACTCCACGCACCGGCGGAACAGCGCCCTCTCGCCCTCGGGGAAGCGGATCCCGCCGGTCAGCTCGCGGAAGCGCGACGTGAGCTCGTAATGGCTGCTCCGGGTGCGTTCCACGTAGCCCAGTTCGATCAGGGAGCGCAGGATATTGCAGAGCGTGCCCCGGTTCAGACCGGTCAGCCGGGCAAGGGATTCCAGCGTGACCTCTCCATCCAGAGACAGTTCTTCCAGGATGGTGAAAACCCGTTCGACGACTTGGATCATGATCGCCCTTCCTTTCGCGTTTCCCGTAATATAGCACGATTTCATTATTTTACAATATAAAATATTATTTTTTTATAAAAAATACTCTTGATTTTTCACCTCCCGGAACTATTTTAAAAATATGGGAACAACCGACGCAGCCGACGGCGAACATCGACATCGACATCGGATCCCGCGCATCCCGCGGCAGGGGCGCGCTCTTACTCAATAAAGGAAGATCTGTCATGGAACACAACCGCTTTTCCGAAAATCTCCGCACCGGCAGGATCTCGCTCGGCAGCGTCATCACCCTCGCCGATCTGACCGTCAGCGAACTCGCGGGCGACTGCGGCATGGATTTCGTCTGGATCGACGCCGAACACGGTCCGCACACCATCGAAACCGTGATGCGGCACCTCATCGCGGTGCGGGGGACCGGCTGCGCCGGATTCGTCCGGGTCCGCGCCAACGATCCCATGCTGATCAAGCCCTATCTCGATCTCGCCCCCGACGCGGTCATCATTCCGATGGTCAACACCGCGGAGGAGGCGGAAGCGGCGGTGGCGGCATGCCGATATCCGAAGACCGGGATCCGGGGCTGCGGGGTGCGCCGGGCGACCCGCTACGGCGCGGAGGATTTCTTCGAGTATGTGAAGCGCTCCGAGGAAGCGCCGATGGTCATCATCCAGATCGAACACGTCGATGCCGTGAAAAATCTCGACAGGATCCTGAAAGTCCCCGGCATCGGCAGCATCTGCATCGGACCCTGCGACCTCTCGGGCAGCATGGGGATATTGAATCGGATGGACGATCCGGAACTCAACAGAGTCCTCGACGAGGTCGCCGCCAAAGTGAAGAAGGCAGGCAAGATCCTCGGGACGGCGGCGGGCGGGTTCCCCCGCTGGAAGCGGCGCGGCGCGGACTGGTTCGCAGGCGCCAGCGACTGGGGCGCCATGGCTGCCGGGCTCCGGGCGTTCCGCAAGGAGTGCGAGAATGCGTAGATACAAAGTCGCCATGATCTCCGCGGCGGAGAAACGCATCCCCGGGAACTGCATCGCGAAGATCCGCGAATTCGCCGACCTCGAGTGCAGGCGCTGCGAAACTCCGGCGGAACTCGCCGCCTTCGCGAAAGACGCCGACATCATCTGGATGTTCGGCGCCAACGTGGCGCTGAAACCCGAGGCGCTGGACCGGCTCCCGAACGTCAAGGCGCTCTTCCGCAGCGGCAGCGGCATGGATGCCCTCCCCCTCGATTATGCGAAAGCACACAGACTTTCCACGTGGAACACCCCGGAATCCATTGCCGAATCGGTCGCCGAACACGCCGTCTCGCTGCTCTTCGCCCTCGCCCGGCACATCGTTCCTTTCGACCGGCAGGTCCGTCGGGGCGAATGGGAGAGTTCCGGAGCCCGGACGCGCTGGCATCTCTCCGGCCGCACCCTCGGGCTGGTCGGTTACGGCCGCATCGCCCGCAATGTGGAAAAGATGGTCTCCGGCTTCGGCATGAAGGTGCTGCACTTCGACCCCTGTGCCGCCGATTCGATCCCGCTCGACGAGATGCTGCCGCAGTGCGACTTCGTTTCCGTGCATTGCCCGCTGACGCCGGAGACGGAGAAACTCATCAACCGGGAACGTCTGGCTCTCATGAAGCCGGATGCGCTGCTGGTCAATACGTCGCGCGGTCCGGTCGTCGACGAGGCGGCTCTTGCGGAGGCGCTCCGCGACAACCGGCTCGGCGGCGCCGCGCTGGACGTCCTCTGCGACGAACCGCCGAAAGCCGACAACCCGCTGCTCTCCGAGGAGAAGGTGATCCTCACTCCCCACATCGCCGCGTTCTCCGCCGATTTCGAAAAGAACTTCTGGGAGTGCTCCGTGCGCAAGCTCGAAGAGATCTGCCGTTCCCTGGAGCAGGCGGAAAAATGAACCGCGCCCCGGAGATCACCTGGAGCCTGATGCATCCCACGACGATCGACAGCGCCTACATGCGCCGGATCGCCGACGAAGCCTCTCGCTATGAGGTGGACAGTTTCGAGCTTTGCGGCGCCTTTGCGAATCCGGCGGGCGGACTGAACGGTCTGCTGCTTTTCGAGCCTTATCCGCACGCCGCGGCGCAATGCGACAGGGAGCAGGTCATGAAGACCCGCGAAACGCTGCGCGAGATCGTCGGACTCGCCGGGGAGCGTCCGGTCTACCTCTGGCACCGCGAGATCATGATGCCGAAGGGGATGCTGGAGGACCGCCCCGCCATGATCGACAGGGACGGGGAGTTCGATCTTTTGGGCAAGGACTTTTTGGATTTTCTCCGCTGTAAAATCGAAAATGCTTTCGAGGTCGTGCCGAAGCTCGGCGGCATCGTTCTCACGCTGACCGAGGCGGATTACTCCGTGATCCACAACTCCGACCCCGGCCGTTATCCGCCGGACAAGGTCGTGGAGACGATTGTGAGACTTTTCGCCGAAGTGCACGAGAAATATCACAAGCGCTTCATCCTGCGTTCCTTCGGTTCGATTGCGGCGGATTACGAGGATATTCTGCGCGGAGCCCGCGGCGCGGCGCGGGATCATTCCTTCGATATCGAAACCAAGATCACGCCATACGACTTCGACCCCTTCCTGCCGCCGAACCCCTTCCTGAAACAACAGCCGGGGACCCTGCTCGACGCCGAATGCGACGGTCTGGGCGAATTTCTGGGCGCCGGATATCTCCCCGCCGCCAATGTCGACAACATCGTCCGCTACGTCCGCGAAGGGAGGGAGGCGGGGGTCTCCCGCTACGCGATCCGCCTCGACCGCATCGGCAACAGCGTCTTCGACTGCCACGAAGTCAATGTCTTCGCCTATCAGCAGGCGATCCGCGCTCCGGAACTGACCGCCGACGATATCTATGCGATGTGGGCGAAGGAGCGTTGGCATGGATGCGAAAAAGAGATGATCGCCCTCGCCCGCATGGGACTGGAGGCGGTCCTCAAGACGAATTTCGTCTGCGGCAACGTCGTGTTCCACAAGTTTCCGATCCTGCCGGATTGGAAATGGGTTGCGGCAGGCGGCTCCCCCGGTCTGTATCACAACCGCGTTCCTCTGCGCCAGCTCCGCGGCGAATGGGGCATTCTTGCCGACAGCCGCACCTCCCCCGGCAGGGAGGCCATCCGCGGCGAAAAGCGGGAAGCCATGCGGCTCGCCTCGGAGGGACTCGCCCGGGTGCGCAAGCTGAAGGGGATCCTCGCCGAGCGCGAGTACGCAAAAACGGAACGGGTGTGGCGCATCCTGAACGTCGCATGCCGGGCGATCGGCGCCTTCACGGAGGCGCTCTGCTCCTATTTCGACGATCTGGAAGACTCCGAACCGCACCCGAAGAAACTGAAGACGGGCGTCCGCCGGGCGGAGGAGATCATCAACGGACTGCTCGCCGACACCTCCGAATCTCTCCCTACCATGGCAAGCTGCTGCGACGGGGCTCCGCTGCCGGGCGACGACCTCGACCGGGTCTACCTGAAGGGACTCCGCGTGCTCTGCCGCGAAATGCTTCTGCAATACGAGGCGGAGCAGAAACTTCGCGCGGAACTCGAACCGGGGGGCGTCGATCTGGTCCTCCCGGGCTCGTTCGGGGATCAGTACCGGATCTTCCGGTATATGCACGCCAGCCACAGCGAACTCAAAAACGGCGTCCCGGTCCGTTACGCCGGGAATTCCGTGTTCCCGAACGGATTCTTCGAGGTGGAGCTCGCGTGCGTCCCCGGCGGAACGATCCGTATCGGGCTGCTGGATGACGCGCCCAGCGACATCGGAGTCACCGTGAACGGAGTCCGGCGGAAGGTCGCGGTCCCGGCGGGTGGGACCGTTGAGCTGACCGCGCCGTCGGAGCTGGTGACGCTGCGCCTGGAAAAATCCGGATCGCATTACCCGGCAGTCTTTGCGATATCGAGCCGACAGCCGCCGCGGGAATGGAAGAAATGAAGCGATTTTGCGGCGCTGCCGCAAAAGATGAAGCGGCGCCCGCGCGCCATGAAGCGAAGCCGGACGGCTTCATTTTTTTTGCCCATGAGAGCAAAAAAAAATGGAGGCGTGGACCGGAATCGAACCGGTCTAAGCGATTTTGCAGACCGCTGCCTAACCTCTTGGCTACCACGCCTCGTGACCGCCCGCGGAGTTTACTCCGAAGCGGCAAGCTGCGTACAATATACCACGCGATCGGAAGTTTGTCAATCCCCGGCGCGACGCCCGCTTCAAACTTTTTTGCAAAAAACGCCCGGAAGGGCATCCCCGGAAACGGGCAAAGCCGTCAGTCGGCTTCCTCCCAGCAGGCGAGCGCGGCGCGTCGCGCCGCCGAACTCCCGGCATCGCGGTCGGAAAGCAGCTCCCGCACTTCGTCCATTCCCTCTTCGACCTCCCGCCGGCGTTCCCCGCCCGGCAGGATCTCGCGGATCGCCGGCAGCAGTTCCTTCGGGCGGAAGTGGTATTGCAGAAACTCCTTGTAGACCGCGCGGCCCGCGATGATGTTCGTCATCGTGAAAAACCCCCGGTAGAGCCGGACCAGCAGCGACGCGATCAGCAGCGTGATCCAGTTCAGCCGGTAGCCGACGACCAGCGGCAGTCCGGCGATCGCCGACTCGACGGTGATGGTTCCGCTGGCGGCAAGTCCGGTCCCCGCCCGCTGGAGCCACTTTCCCGTGTCGCCGACGGAGATGGCGACCTCGGGCGTTTCGGGATGCCGCCGACGGTAGTCGGCGAGGATCGCCCCGCACTGCTGCGCGATCTTCTCGCGCGGCGCCGCAAGGTGGAAGACAAGCTCCGGCCGCTCCTTCGCCAGCGGAGCAAGGCAGTCGAGCATCGCCGGGAAGAGCCGCGCGATCTCCATCTTGCGGCTCCCCGGCAGCAGCAGGAAGGCGGCGGGATCGCGCCGGATCGCCGGATCGCGCCGCTCCTCGACGATGTCGATCAGCGGATGTCCGACGAAATCGCACCGCAGACCGGTCCCGGCGAAGACCTCCGTTTCGAAGGGAAAGATCACCAGCATCCGCGAACAGAGCCGGGCGAGCACCGGTTTGCGCCATTTGCCCCAGACCCAGAGATGGGGCGAGATGTACCATACGACCCGGATCCCGAGGATCTTCATCGCCAGCGCGAAAAGGAGATTGAAGCCGGGATAGTCGATCAGCACCGTCGCATCGGGGCGCTCGCGGCGCGCCGCGACGACCAGTTTGAAGTAGACGCCGATGAAGGTGAAGAGCAGCTTCAGCACCTCGACGAGCCCCATCACGCCGAGTTCGCTGGAATCCACCTTGACCGGGATCCCCGCCGCGATCATCCGCGGTCCGCCCATGCCGGAGAGTTCCAGCGTCTCGCCCTTTTCGGCGGCGATGCGGCGGAGTTCTTCGGCGAGCCTGGCTCCGTAAAGGTCGCCGGAGGCTTCCCCGGCAAGGATCCAGATGCGTTTCACGGCGCGGTTTCTCCCGTGCTCCGCCCGGAGGATCCCGACGCGCAATCGGCGGCGATGGCGGCGGCTTCGTCGAGGATCGGATCGGCTTCCGTCTTCCCCTTCTCGCCCTCCTCGTCGAGGAGCCGGTTCGCCTCCTCGAACGCCTTATCCAACCGGTATTCCCGGTAGCGCTTTTCCTCGTTGAGCGACAATGTCTTGCGTTTGCGGTAGCGGCGCAGCAGTTCGGCGCGGCGGCGGATCCGCTCGAACCGGGGGCTCTCCGCGACCCGCTTCCGGGAATTCTCGCGCAGCCGCAGGATCCGCTCGGCGAAGGCGGGATCGCAGTCGTCGAACTTCACCGGTTCGACGCTGTCCCACGGCAGATGGCGCTCGAGAAACATCTCGCCGACCTCCAGCTCCTCGGAAAGCGAGGGCAGCACGATGTCGGCGGCGACGCCGAGCTGCTGCGGGGATCCTCCCGAAATGCGGAAGAACATCGCCGACTCCAGCGAAAGCGATCCGGCGGGGTACTTGCGGACGAAGATCCCCATCGCGTCGCTCAATTCGATCACGTTGAGGATCGTTCCCTTGCCGAAGGTCCGGGTGTCGCCGACCACCACCGCGCGGTGGCGGTCCCGCAGCGCGGCGCAGAAGATCTCGCTCGCCGACGCCGAAAGTTTGCTGCAGAGCACGACCAGCGGTCCCGTGTAGACGCATTTCTCGTCGGTGTCGGATTCCAGCTCCGAATGCGCCCTGCCGTCGCGCACCTGCACCACCGGTCCGGTGGGGAAGAAAAGTCCGCTCAGCCGGATCGCTTCGGGCAGACTTCCGCCGCCGTTGCGCCGCAGGTCGATCACCACCGCGTCGACCTGCTTTTTCCGGAAATCCTCCAGGATCTTCTCCACGTCGTCGCTGCACCGCCGCACCGATCCGCTGCCGCTGCGGAGCGCCCCGACGTCGAGATAGAAGCTCGGCAGCATGATGACGCCGACCCGGCACACCGAACCGTCGGCGCGCTTCACCTCGCGTACCGAGCCGGAGGCGGCGCTGTCGACGAGTTCGACCTTGGCGCGGGTGATCGTGATGCGGACCGGAGCCGCGTTGCGCCCCTTCGCCCCGGGCAGGACCGTGAGCGTCACCTTGGAGCCGACCGGTCCGCGGATGAACTGCACCGCCTTCGTCACCGGCATATCGACGAGATCGGTGGTCTCGCCGTTCTCCCCGGTGACGCTGATGATGCGGTCGTTGACCTTGAGTTCGCCTTGCCGGTCGGCGGGACCGTTCGGAACGATGGCGACGACCTTGATGAGACCGTCCTCGCTGGTCAGCGTGGCGCCGATCCCGGTGAGCGACAGGCTCATGCGGATGTCGAAATCGGTCTCCTCCTGCGGCGGCATATAGGAGGAATGGGGACCGTAGACCTGAGCGAGCGTGTCGAGATAAAGTCCGAGGATCGCGATCGGCTCGCGCTGTTCGACCAGGTTGGCAAGATCGCGGAACCGGGTGCGGATCTTCTCCTCGGGCGTCTTCTTCTCCCACTTGCGTTCGCCGTCGGCGGCGGGAGAGGAGGGATTCCCCTTTTTCGATTCGTCGGCGATGGAGCGTTCGAGCAGCCGCAGAGCGAGCAGATCGCTCTTGATCCGCTTGCGCCACAGCTCACGCATTTCGGCGCGGGTCGCGGGACGCGCCGCCTTGGAACGGTCGGTCTCGATCTCCTCGTCAACGGTGAAATCGACCGGCTTCGCCAGCATCTCCTCGGCGAAGGCGCGGAATTCGCGGTTCCGCTGAAGATAGAAGCGGTAAAGCTCCGTGCCGAAGGAACTGTTGCCGCGCCGCAGGTCGCTGCCGAGGCGGTCGCGATAGCGGCGGCTCCACTCCTCGACCTCCCCCGCGAGAAAGAGCAGATGCCCCGGATCGAGGCGGTTGACGTAGGCGTCGAAGAGCCGGTGCGAAAGATCGCCCGAAAGCGGCAGCTTCCGGTAGTGGTTCTCGGAGAGGAGCCGGGCGGTGAGCCGGGTGATCTGCTGGAGCTCGGCGGGGGAATAGACCCGCTGACGGGAGTCGGTGATCGTCGCCGCAAGCGGCGAAAAGGCGAAAAGGATGGCAAACACGACCGCCGCCGCGACAGGGGGGATGCGAAACTTCATAAGCACTTTCTTCCTCAACTGCTATGGATTTCCGCCCGCAACCGGACCGGAACGGAAAAACATTTGTTTTCCTCTGTTACAATATAGCCTCGCGGGAGGGAAAAAGCAACCGGCGCCCCTCCCCCGCCGGGATCAGAAAAAGGGAAGATCGGGCGTAGTCCCCGGCGCGGCGGTTTCCTGCTCCGGCACGGGGACGGCTCCCGCCGCGCCGCGCGGCGGGAGCGCCAGAAACTCCTCCACGGTGACGATCGGGATCCCGAGTTTTCGGGCACGGTCGAGTTTGGTGCTGGCGCCGTCGGGATCGGCGGCGACCAGAAGAGCGAGTCCGCGACCGACGGCGTCGGCGGGCCGGTAGCCGCGTTTGCGCGCCTCCTCCTCGTAGAAGGAACGTTTTTCCGGCATCTTCCCGGTGAAGCATACGGAGCCCGCGCCCTCTCCGGCGTTCTCCCCTCCGGAACGCACCGTCTCGACCGCGGCGAGGAGTTCGTCGAGGTACTCCCGCTGACGTGCGAATTCGCGCACCAGCGCCGACGCGCGTTCCGGACCGATCCCGTCGAAGGCGGCGAGCTGCGCCGCCGACATCGTGCGGAGTTCGGCGAGGGAGTGCTCCGCGAGGAGGCCGCGGGCGACGTTGAGCCCGATCCCGGCGATGTTGAGCGAGGCGAGAACCCGGAACTCCTCCACCCGGCGCGCCTTGCGGATCTCCTCGATCAGATTTTCCGCCGACTTCCGGGCGAACCCGCCGAGTTTCAGCAGATCGGCGGCGGTCAGACGGAAGAGATCGGTCAGGTGGAGCACGCCGAGTTCGCGCATCATCTTCCGCAGCGTCGGTTCGCCGAGGCGTTCGATGCCGAGCGCCTTCAGCGCGGCGAGCAGCCGCTGAAGAAGCGTTTCGGGACACGCGGGCGAAGGGCAGACCAGTTCGGGGCCGCGGCGCTCCAGCTTCGTTCCGCAGGAGGGACACTCGGTGATGAAGGGAGTGCGGCGTTCGGCGCCCGGACGGCATTCCGCGATGTAGGGGATCACGTCTCCGGCGCGTTCCACCGTCACGAAGTCGCCGATCATCACGCCGAGATCGACGAGGTTCTGGGCGTTGTGGAGCGTCGCGCGCCTGATGGTGATGCCCGAAAGTTCGACCGGAGCGAGCTGCGCGACCGGGGTGAGGCAGTTCTTGCCGAAACTCCACTCGACGCCGAGGAGCGTGGTCTCCGCCCTCCGGTTGGTGAATTTGTAGGCGATCGCCCCGCGGGGATGGTGCGCGGTGCTGCCGAGACTCTCCGCATATTCGCGGTCGGCGAACTTGATCACGATGCCGTCCTGCGGATAGGGAAGTTCCGCGAGGGCGAGCTTGAGACTTTCCCAACGCTCCGCCAGCTCGTCGAGCGCGACCGGGAAGGAGACGAGACGGTAGTCGGCGAGGGTGAGCTTCGCCCCCTGCGCCAGCATGGCGGAGATCTCCTTGAGCCCCATGATCCCGGCGACCGCGTTGCGCGGATTCTTGTAGACGCCGCCGCCCTTCTTGCGGATATGGCTGTAGAGTTCGGCGAAGTCGTCCCTCCGGATCAGCAGTTCGCCGCGGGCGGGACGGTCGAGAGGTCCGCGGTACTCCGGCGCCTCGAGTTCGATGAGCGGGATCTTGCCGCTGACATCCTCGCCGACCGCGCCGTCGCCGCGGGTGGCAAGCACCCTGCCGTCGTAGTTGACCGAGATGCCGTCGTACTTCGGTTCGACGAGGAGAAGTTCGCGGGGAGAACGGGCGAATTTGCGCGCCCACTCCGTCACCGCTTCGAGCGAATACGCCTTGTCGAGCGAAAGCATCGGCGCGGAGTGGCGCACCTTGCCCTCGGCGGCGACCGCCGGGGATTGAAGCTCCTCCAGAAGCGGATGTTCCGGATCGGCGCGCCGGAGCGCCTCGACGAGTTCGTCGTAACGGGCGTCGGAGATCTCCGGCTCGCCGAGTTCCCAGTAGCGCCGATTGTGGTAGCGCACCAGTTCGGCGAGTTCCGCAGCGGAGAGCCGCTCCGTGTCGAAATGGATGTGGTCTGTCATAATGGGGAGAATATAACTTTGACGATTGAATTTTTCAAGTCCGAATGTTATATTAGGAGTTCATGCACCGCAAAAAACTTTCAGGCAAGGAGCATACGATGTCCAAACTCTACACTGTCGCCGTGGCGGGCGCCACGGGCGCGGTCGGGGTCGAAATGGTCAAGACCCTGGAAAAGCGCAATTTCCCGGTCGGTTCCCTGAAACTGCTCGCCTCCGCCCGTTCCGCCGGAAAAACCGTGAACTTCAAGGGAACTCCGGTCGTGATCGAAGAGATGACCGCCGACTCCTTCCGCGGGGTCGACATCGCCCTCTTCAGCGCCGGCGCCGACATTTCGCGCCGATTCCGGTCCGCGGTGGTCGATGCGGGCGCGGTGATGATCGACAACTCCAGCGCCTTCCGCATGGAGGACGACGTGCCGCTGGTGGTCCCCGAAGTCAACCCCGAAGACATCGCCAAACATCACGGCGTCATCGCCAATCCCAACTGCACCACGATCATCATGCTGGTCGCGGTCGCGCCGCTCCACCGCGCCAAGAAGCTCCGCCGTCTCGTCGCCTCGACCTATCAGGCGACCAGCGGCGCGGGCGCCAAGGGGATGCAGGAACTCCTCGACCAGACCCGGCAGGTGCTCGACGGCGAGCCGATCGCGCCCAAGGCGTTCGCGCACCGGATCGCCTTCAATCTGATCCCGCACATCGACGTCTTCCAGCCCAACGGCTACACCAAAGAGGAGATGAAGATGGTCAACGAGAGCCGCAAGATGCTCCACGACCCCTCGCTGCGGATCAGCTGCACCAGCGTGCGGGTGCCGGTGCTGCGCGCCCACTCCGAATCGCTGAACCTCGAATTCGCCGAAGAGATCACCCCCGAAGAGGCGCGGAAGATCCTCGCCGGAGCGCCCGGCGTGAAGGTCGTCGACGACCCCGCCGCGCTGCTCTATCCGATGCCGATCGACGCGACCGAGCAGTACGACGTGCTGGTCGGCCGCATCCGGCAGGACATCACCCGCGACGACCGCCGCGGACTGGATCTCTTCGTCGCGGGCGATCAGGTGCTCAAGGGCGCCGCGCTCAACGCGGTCCAGATCGCCGAGAAGCTCTGCGGCAGATAAGATCCCTCCGATCCTCTCCCTCCCCGCGCGTCCGGCGCGGGCGGGAGCGACGAAAACGCCTCTTACCGCCCGACGGCGGCAGGAGGCGTTTCGTTTTCCCCGCAACTCCGACCGGGTCCCGACGGGAAGCGGAGCGAAAAAACGGGTCCCGGAGCGACTCCGGGACCCGGCGGGGATACGATCCTCAGAACGTTTTTTTTCAGTTCAGCATCTTGAGCAGCACGCCCGCCGCGACCGCCGAACCGATCACGCCCGCGACGTTGGGTCCCATCGCGTGCATCAGCAGGAAGTTGCCCGGATCCTCTTCGAGTCCGACCTTGTTGACGACGCGCGCCGCCATCGGCACCGCCGAAACCCCGGCGCCGCCGATCAGCGGATTGATCTTCGTCTTGCTGCAGAGGTTCATCAGCTTGGCGAAAACGATGCCGCCCGCGGTGCCGATCGAGAAGGCGACCGCGCCCAGCACGAGGATGCCGAGGGTCTGGAGCGAAAGGAACTGGTCCGCGGAGAGCTTGCTGCCGACCGCGAGGCCGAGGAAGATCGTCACGATGTTGATGAGGGCGTTCTGCGCGGTCTGGTTCAGCCGTTCGACGACGCCGCATTCGCGCATCAGGTTGCCGAACATCAGCATGCCGATCAGCGGCGCGGCGTCGGGCAGCAGGAAGGCGCAGAGCAGCGTGATCAGCAGCGGGAAGCAGATCTTCTCGAGCTTGCCCACCTTGCGGAGCTGCTGCATGCGGATCCGGCGTTCCGCCTTCGTGGTGAGCGCGCGCATGATCGGGGGCTGGATGATCGGCACCAGCGCCATGTAGCTGTACGCCGCGACCGCGACCGCGCCGAGGAGCTTCGGCGACAGGCGGCTGGTGAGGAAGATCGAGGTCGGACCGTCGGCGCCGCCGATGATGCCGATGCTCGCCGCATCGCGGAAGTCGAAGGTGATCCCGATGTTGCACATCGTCAGCACCAGCGCGCCGACGAGAGCGAAGAAGATGCCGAGCTGCGCGGCGCCGCCGAGCAGCGCGGTCTTCGGATTCGCCAGCAGCGGACCGAAGTCGGTCATCGCGCCGACGCCCATGAAGATCAGCAGCGGGAAGACGCCGCTCTCGATGCCGACATCATAGACCATTCCCTGCAGTCCGTCGGGACCGGAGATCCCGGCGAGCGGGATGTTCGCCAGCAGCGCGCCGAAGCCGATCGGCAGCAGCAGAAGCGGCTCGAACTGCTTGACGATCGCAAGATAGATCAGCACCAGCGCGACGAGGATCATCAGCACCCGGCCGAGCCCGAGGATCCACGTCGTGCGGAAGTTCCCGCGGCTCTGGTGGATGATGTCGTAGATGCCGGTGCTCTGCCACAGCCCGCGGAAGGCTTCGCCCCAGCTCGGCATGGACTTGGCGGAGTTGCCGTTGATCACCGAGTCGTGGACCAGCTCGGTCGGCAGAAAGCAGCCGATCACCATGCCCTTGACCAGAGTTCCGGCGTTGGCGAAGTTCGGGTTGAGACGGAGCGTCTTGACCGCGATCGTCGCCTTGATCTTGCCTTTGCTCCGACCTTCCGGCTGGACGATCGCCACCGGACGTCCGGGCAGGGTCTTCTGACCGCGGGAGACGAAAACGTTGTAGACCGTCGCCGGCTTCGACCACTCGTAGACGAGGTAGTGGATGTCGTTGGCGTCCTTGTACCAGCCGAAGAGTTCGTCGCTCGCGGAAGCGATCCGGCGCGCGTCGGCGGGCAGGGAGAGTTCCCCCTTCTTCGCCGCCGCGGGAACGGCGGGAGCCTGGACTTTCGGCTTCGCGGGAACGGCGGGAGCCTGGACCTTCGGCTCCGCGGGAACGGCGGGAGCCTGGACCTTCGGCTTCGCGGGCAAGATCACCTGAGGTTCCGCGACCGCCGCGTGAAGCGCGCCGAGCCCGAGGAGCGTCAGCGCCAGCAAAGATTTCATCGCTTTCATCGTGCCGCCCTCACTTGATCACCGCGAGGGCATCGCCTTCGGCGACCACGTCGCCGACCGCGACGTTGATCGAGGCGACGGTCCCGGCGGCTTCCGCCTTGATCTCGGTCTCCATCTTCATCGCCTCGAGGATCATCACCGTCTCGCCGGCGGCGACCTGCTTCCCGGCGGGCGCGACGATCTTCATCACGGTCCCGGGGATCGGAGAGGCGAGCGTCCTGCCTTCGCCCGACGCGGCGGCGGGGGCGGCGGCGGCGGGGGCGGCGGCGCCCTCGGTCAGTGTGACCTTGAAGGAGCGTCCGTCGATCTTCGCGGTATAGGCGCCGTCGCCGTCGATCTCGACGACGACGTTCCTGCCGTCGACCGCGGCGGTGTAGGTCGAAGCGCCGGCGGCCTTGGCGGGGGCGGCGGGTTTCGCGGCTTCCGCGTAGCGGATCCCCATCGGACGGTCGCCCTTGAGGTAGTTCAGACCCTTCTCACCGCAGGCGGCGACGATGAAGATGTTCTCGTCGGTGACGGGGAGCTGCGCCGCTTCGAGCTTGGCGACCTGCGCCTTGATCGAGAGGCTCTCGTTGCGGTCGTTGATCGCGACCACCGCTTCGGTGGTGGGTTCGAGACCGAGCTGCTGACGGGCGAGCTCGACGATTTCCGGATCGGGCGGCACGGGGGTCTTGCCGAAGTAGCCGAGGACCATCTTGCCGTAGCCGTTCTTGTCGATCACCTTCCACTTGCCGCGCATCGCGTTGGTGAACGCCTGCTGGAAGTAGAACTGCGAGACCGGAGTGACGCTGGTCCCGAATCCGCCGCGGGCGACCGCCTCGCGCATCTCGTCGATGCACTGATCGTACTTGTCGAGGCACTTGTTGTCGCGCATCATCTGGGTGTTGGCGGTGAGGGCGCCGCCGGGCATCGGGCTGAAAATGATCTTGGGCGAGACCTGCATCGACTCGGGCGGCATGAAGTACTTCGCCATGCACTGCTCGAAGACGCGTTCCGCCTTGAGGATCTTCTCGGGGTCGATGTCGAGAGTGTATTCGGTGCCGCGGAGCCGGTCGTACATCACGAGGATGTCGGCCTCGCAGGTGCCCCCCGAGAGCGGACTCATCGCCAGATCGATCGCATCGGCTCCGGCTTCGATCGCGGCGTAGTTGCAGCTGACCGCGAGACCGGCGGTGTCGTGGGTGTGGAACTGGATCTCGCGGGCGCCGGGACCGTAGGTCGCGTCGAGCAGCGCGCGGGCGCCCTTGACGGTCTCATAGACGGTGACGGGAGTGCTGGTGCCGCTGGCGTCCTTGAAGGCGAGGCTGTCGAAGGGGATGCCGGAGTCGATGATCTCCTGCAGCCGGTCGAGGTAGAATTTCGGAGTGTGGGCGTAGCTCTCGGAGAGTCCGGGGGCGAGCCCCATCATGGTGACGGTGACCTGGTGCTTGAGCCCGTATTTGGCGATCGCGCGGCCGGAGACGTCGAGGTTGCGGACGTCGTTCAGCGCGTCGAAGTTGCGGATCGTGGTGATGCCGTGCTTCTTGAAGAGTTTCGCGTGGAGGTCGATGATCTCGGTCGGCTGCGAAGTGAGCCCGACGACATTGACGCCGCGCGAGAGGGTCTGCAGATTGACGTCGGGACCGACCGCGGCACGGCAGCGGTCCATCATGTCGAAGGCGTCTTCCTGGCAGTAGAAGTAGAGGCTCTGGAAGCGCGCCCCGCCGCCGATCTCGATGTAGTTGATCCCGGCTTCGACCGCGGCGGTCAGCGCGGGAAGGAAGTCATCGGTTTTGACGCGCGCGCCGAGGCAGGACTGAAAGCCGTCGCGGAACGAGCAATCCATGAATTTGATCTTTTTCATCTGGGTCTCTTTCGTATGTTGAATGAAATGGAAATGAATGGATTCGCAAAAACAGGCTCCGCGGCGGCGTCAACGGCGTTTGCGGGCGACCGCGGCGACCGCGGCGGCGGCGAGAAGCGCGTCGTCTCCGGCGGCGGGAGCGGCGGGAGCGGCGGGCTTTTTGGGGGCCGGCTCGAAGCGGGAGACGAAGGGACCGAGGACTTTCTGCATCGCCTTCATGCAGACGATCATCACGACAAGGAAGACGAAGACCATCCCCATGCCGCAGACCAGCAGTTTGAGACCGCCGGTCAGGAGTTCGAAATTGCTCATTTATGACACCATCCTGTTGGGTTGACTTAAGACCGCCGCGGAGTGACTCCGCGCAGTGACTCCCTGCTCAACGAAACATCTCCGCAATCGAAGCGGCGCGTTTCTCCGGAGGAGAGGCGCATCACCAGCGAACCGTCGGGGGCGAGGTCGGAAAACACGCCGTCCCACCGTTCCCCCCGCGAATCCGTCACCGTGACCGGGCTGCCCAGCAGCCGGTTTTCCCGCCGCCACGCCGCCGTCACCTCTCCGCTGTCCTTCTGATATATAATATACCACCGGGTAAACCATTTTGCCAGTTCCCCGAGGAGTTTTTCGAGGGAGAAAACCCTGCCGGAAGCCGCCCGCATCGACGCCCCGGGCCGGTCGAGAAGCGCCAGCTCCTCCCCGGTCATGTTGACGTTGATCCCGACGCCGGCGGCGACGCCGGCGAGCCGCCCCTTCTCCAGCACGCCCTCGCAGAGCAGCCCCCCGAGTTTGCCGATGCCGAGGTAGAGGTCGTTGGGCCATTTGAGGTAGGGGTCGAGTTCCGGAGCGGCTTCTCTCACCATGTCGAGCGCGGCGAGGCCGAGGATCGCGCCGCCGTGGAACCCGCTTTCGATCCGGGCGATCCGGGCGGTCACGGTGAGGTTCGTGTCGGGGGGGGAGATCCAGCGTCTGCCGAGGCGGCCGCGTCCGGCGGTCTGGCGGCGGGCGGCGACCAGCACGCCGTCGGGAAGCTCGAAGAAGCGGTCCCGGACCCAGCGGTTCGTCGAATCGACTTCGTCGAGCAGGATCGGGGCGGGCGAACCGCATTGCGGCGGGGAGGAGACCGGCTCCGGAGAAGAAAGCGCGTCGGAAGATTTCATTTCAGATTGCAGGACACCCGGTTCGAAGCGAAAAGAGAAGAGCGTCTCCCCGACGGCGGGCGTCAGTCGCGGGCATCCCCCGCCGGTTCCCGGTTCTGGAAGACAGCGACCGCCCACAGCGAAGCGAGCAGAGTATACAAAAACACATAGAACGCCGCCCAGCCGACGTAACTCCACGGGATCGGGCGGTTCATCGCCACCGCGTCGACGAGCCAGAAGAACTGCCAGTTGGGCAGCACCGCGTAGCAGAGCCCGAAAAGGATGTCGAGCGCCGCGATCCCGGTCGTGCGCTGGAAGAGGTAACTCGACATCAGCCCGAGGAAGAAGATCACGCAGCAGACGCAGAGATTCGGCACCACGTCGAGCCGGGTCGCGGCGACCACCGCGATCGTCGTCATCGCGGCGACCGAGAAATTCACCAGCAGCAGCGCGCGGCCGAGGTCGCCGAGATCGATGGTCGGGGCGGGGCAGCGCCAGAGGCAGAAGAGCGCGAAGCCGGAGATCAGCACCGCGAAGGCGTAGCTCGCGGTTTCGGGGAAGGAACTGCCGCGCAGAAAATTCATCAGCATGCCGAAGGCGCATCCGAGCGCGATCAGTCCGAGGAAGACGAGATAGAGACGCACGTCGAAGCGGAACTGGTCGGTGGCGACGAAGACCGCCGCGACGCCCCCCAGATTGCACACGGTGACGAAGAGCATCGCCGCCGCCATGATCCCGAAGATCTTGCCGAGCACGAAACTCCAGCGGAAGACCGGTTTCGAGAGCAGGAGCAGCACCGTGCCGTTCCGCATTTCACGGGCGACGGTATGGCTCGCGGAGAGGATCGCGACCACCAGACCGAAGAGCAGACTGGTCGCCATGAAGCTGTCCACCACCAGCTTGAGCTGCTCCGAAAAGACGAAGACCGTGACCGAGGGGTAGTGGGCGATCAAGAGGAGCGCCGCCAGAAGCATCAGCACGTAGACCGGCTCCCGGAGCGATTCCCGAAAAGCGTTGACCGCGATTTTGAAAAGGTTGAACATGGTCTCTTCTCCCGGCGAACGGCGGAGGGCGGCACGGTCCTCCGCCGCGCGAACGGCGGTTCCGGCAAGTTACTTCGCCGCCGCGGGTTCCGCGCCGTTCGGCTGCGCCGGAAGCTCTTCCGCCGCCGGGGCAGCCTGCTGCGCGGGGGCTTCCTGCTTCGCTTCCTCCTGTTTCGGCTGCGCCTTCGGCGCCGGACGGCTCACCGGACGGTAGATGCTGCCGTCGTTGAGCATCGTTTCGCGGAGTTTCCGGTAGTTGCGGTCCACATGGCTCAGGTTGAGGATGAAGGTCACCTCATCGGCGATGCGGTTCCAGTCGCGGCCGGTGATCCGGATCACCGGGATGGTGCCGTCGAGCGCGCGTTCGAAGGAGGCGGGCACATACTGCTCGCCGCCGAAGATCACGATGCGGCGGGGATTCGCGGTGCGGATGAATTCGTTGAGACGCGCCTCCGGCACCTGGATCGAGGCGGCGGGCGGCGGCGGACAGAAGAAGATCCGGCTGTCGCCGGTGCGCGGATCGGGCAGCAGGATGTAGGGCTGATGGTTTTCGTTCTGCACCATGTCGGCGAGGAGCCGGGTGCTCTTGTAGTTGCCGGTGACCATGATCGTGGTGAGTTCCCGCTTGGGGCCCGAAGCCGCCCACGGAGCGGCGGTGAGCACGGCGGAACCGAAGACCGCGGCGAGGAAAAGCGGCATCGCCATCGAAAAACGCATCTTGCACCTCCTTATGGTTCGATGAATGCGTGCATCCAAAACCCTCTGAAGGAGAATATAACGCCTCTCCCGCGCTTCTGCAAGGGGGAAACCCGCGGCGGGATCAAAAAAACGGCAAGTTTTCCGTCATTCCGGCAAAAGGGCGCGACGGCGCTGCCAAAACTCCGCGGATGCTTCGCCGGTCCCGAAACCGCGCTTTCGCCGGAGGGCTTCTTCATTCGAGCAGCGACGCCGGTTCCGCGGGCAGCGGCGATTCGACCCGGATCTCCTCGCCGGTCAGGGGATGGCGGAAGGTCAGCCGCGCCGAATGGAGCGCCTGCCGGGAGATGCGGAGCTTCGCGCGGTCCGCGTCGGTGAGGGCGTCGCTGCGGAGCTTCAGGTAGCAGAGCTCGTCCGGACCGTAAAGTTTGTCGCCCGCGACGGGGAATCCGAGCGAGAAGAGCGTCGCCCGGATCTGGTGCATTCTGCCGGTTTCCGGGAAGGCGCGCACCAGCGAGAATTCCCGCCCCGGGCGCTCCGGAACCAGCCGGGTCGCCGCGCTTTCGGGACGGATCGCCCCCTCGGGCAGCTCCGCTGTGAAGCGGCGTTTCTTGCGGACCGCGCTCGCGGTGTCGGCGACCAGCCATCCCCGCGCCTCCGTTTCGCGTTCGAAGGCGCCGTGGACGACGGCGAGATACTCCTTGACCGCGCCGGAACGGGTCATCCTGCGCACGAGGGACTTCCGCTTGGCGACCGCGAGCAGACCGGAGGTTTCGCGGTCGAGGCGGCTCAGCAGGTGGATCTCGCCGTACCGTTCGGTGAGCAGATACCAGAGCGTGTGCTTGAAGA